>Ga0208246_1001621_pt1 | contig 11975 bp, 10 predicted proteins | sample RifOxyD2_FD_184039 | JGI IMG/M metagenome (GOLD analysis project Ga0208246, IMG submission 184039) | Soil microbial communities from Rifle, Colorado - Rifle Oxygen_injection D2 (SPAdes) | ecosystem: Environmental > Terrestrial > Deep subsurface > Rock core/Sediment | place: Rifle, Colorado... | reverse complement strand
TCAAAATCAAAAACAGCCAATTTCAACATATATTACTTCCCTATCTGTTATAATTGCGCAATTATACCCATTTAGGATGCTTTTTGTTTGATGAACTCATAAATAAACTAAAAAACGATACATATATAACGCTTGAAACTACGCCTGGTCACTCTCCTATTTTTTCGCCTATAATTGAGACGATAGCAGAATTAGGGCTAGATAAACTGGTAGACGGTTTTACCACGACAGACAATCCACTTGCAAAACTAAAATACAACTCTCTCTTTGCGGCAAAGATGCTTCAAGATAGATTTCATAAGCCTGTAATCGCGACTATGAGCATGCGAGATAGAAATAAGATTGCACTCCAGTCAGATCTACTAGGAGCGAATGAAGTTGATGTTCGTGCCGTTTTAGCGTTAACCGGAGATCCTGCCACAATATCAGACCAACCACATACAAAGGGAGTTTTTGAAGCAGACAGCACGCTGTTGCTTGATATCATCTCATGTTTTAACAGCGGTATAGACTACGCGGGCAAACCCTTTACATGTAAACCTAGAGAGATCTACCCTTTTGCGGTTATCAACTCATATGCAAAAAATCCAAAAACACTTCAAAAAAAGATGCAAAAAAAGATAAAACACGGTGCTGTAGGGATTATTACGCAACCAATCTATGATATCCAAAGTGCAAAACTTCTTCTTGATCTTAAAGAATCTACAGAGCACAGCAGTTCTGCGGAGTTGATTTTTGGAATTTTCCCGATAACAAAACTTAGAACTGCACAATTTTTATCGGCACATGTTCCCGGTATTAACGTGCCCAACTACTGGATAGAGGCTCTAAGAGTTGCGAATGAAAAAGGAGCCCAAGAGGAGTACAGAGTCGGTTTTGAACTTAGCAAAAAACTATTTGAAGATCTTAAAACTCTTCATCCAAAAATCCATCTCATGACGGCAAACCAGTTTCAAATAGCAAAAGATATACTCATATAATTTAAGGAAGAAAAATGATAGATTTAAAACTACTGCAAAAAGACTTTCAAGGTATAAGCGCAAAACTTGCACGCAAAGGTGTCAATGCCGAGCTAATAGAGGATCTAAAAAGAAAAAACGAAGAGTTAAAAGTTGCAAAAGTTGAGTATGAGACGCTCCAAGGAGCTCAAAATACTATGAGCAAAGAGTTTGGCATATATAAAAAAGAGGGCAGAGACGTAAATGAGCTTAAAGCGAAAGTTGATGCGAATAAGATAAACATAGCTGTTGCACTTGATGTTCAAAGAGAAAAAGAGAATGCTCTTGAATCTCTTGCAATGTCTATTCCCAATATTCCAGATGATGATGTCCCAAGCGGTGCGGATGAAAATGAAAATATTGAGATTAAAAAAGTTTTAACGCCCAGAGAGTTTGGTTTTGCCCCAAAAGAGCATTGGGAGTTAGCTGAGCAAAACGGATGGATAGATTTTGAACGTGGCGTGAAACTTGCTACCAGCCGTTTTAGCGTTGCTTTTGGCATGGGCGCAAAGCTAGAACGTGCGCTTATAAACTTTATGCTCAATTTTAACTCTAAAAGAGGTTTTGAGGAAGTAAGCGTTCCTGCAATAGTAAACAGAGCGGCGCTAGAGGGAACCGGGCAACTTCCAAAATTTGAAGACGATCTCTACAAGATCCATGAGCAGGAGTTATTTTTAATTCCTACAGCCGAAGTGCCTGTTACAAATCTTTTTCAAGATGAGATTTTATCTCCAAATGAGTTGCCAAAGAAAATGACTGCTTATACTCCATGTTTTAGAAAAGAAGCAGGTGCGGCAGGACGAGATACAAGAGGGATGATAAGACAGCACCAATTTCACAAAGTAGAACTTGTTGCAATCACAAAACCTGAAGACAGTGATAAAGTCTTTGATGAGATGGTGCAGACGGCTTCAGATCTTCTAAGCGCACTTGAACTTCCTCACCGTCTCATGACACTTTGCAGTGGAGATCTAGGTTTTGGAGCTGCTAAAACTGTTGACTTGGAAGTTTGGCTGCCAGGACAAAACAGTTACAGAGAAATCAGTTCAGTATCAAATACGAGAGATTTTCAGGCAAGACGCGCAAAAATCAGATTTAAAGACGGCGATAAAAACTCTTTTGTGCATACACTAAACGGATCTTCACTTGCAGTCGGCAGAACGATGGTGGCAATAATGGAGAATTTTCAAAATGAAGATGGAACGATAACTATTCCAAAGGTGCTTGAGCCTTACATAAACTAACTTTGTGGTATCTTTTTTGCTTCAACAGAGAAATTAGAGCAAGGTAAAAAATGGGTGATGGACAAGAAGAAGAGATTATAATCATTGAAGACAGTGATACCACAAGCGATACTGTAGCTTCAAGTGAATCTCAAACAGAAGAAAAATCATCTGCAAATAAAAAAAAGTTCCTTTACATAGGCATCGGTGTGGGAGTTGTCATACTCTTAGCCGTAATTGCCTTTTTTGTAATACAAAAGTTGCAAAAAAAACATGCCGAACTCCCAGGCATAGCAGAACAAAAGATAGAACAAGAGATTACAGAACCTGTAGAACCAAGCAAAATAGAAAATATGATAGCAAAAGCAGATTATCTCTACTCAACGGGTTCAAAAGATGAAGCTCTCTATCTATATGAGAAGATTGCGCACTACAGCGAAGCTGTTTCAGCCTATAACCTTGGCGTAGCCCAACTAAAAGATGCACAGTATGAGACAGCTTTGGCTTCATTTCAAAAAGCAATACAAAATAATGAAAAAAGATGCGTAAGTGCCATTAATGCCGCTGTTTGCTCTCTTCACTTAAATAATGAAAAGAATTTTAAATATTATATTGATATGGCTTACGCTTACCTGCCGCAAGAGAGACCCTCTCCTTTGTACTCATACTACTATACACTTATCAACTATTATAACGGTAACTATCTAGAGGCTCTTAGCTCTCTTAACAACCCAACAACCGACGAGTATATAGAAACTCAGAATTCACTTAGCTCAAAAATAAATGCTCTATATGACAACAACGTTGATGCTATAAGAAGCATGGAAAAAAATGAACTCGCATCCAATGACTTTAGTTTAGGGCTGCTTTATGCGAGGGTAGGTGATTTGGCTCAGGCAAAAAAATATTTGCAAAGTGCCATCCAGAACAATACGGAGCCTATGAAAGCTCAGCTTGCACTCGGATATATAAAATTAAAAACAGGTGAGGTTCAAGCTGCGGCAAAAGAGATAGAAAATGCTACTGATATATTTGCGGAAAAAGTGTATGAGCCGTACCCAATTCAAGTTCAATTAAAAGATTCTCTATTTAACCAAGATCTGGCTCAAAAAAGGTATAGATCTCTTATAGTCGATAGCAAAAATATAAACTATCAAAAGTTATTTTATTTCTCACCATATAAAATATTTAATGCAAATCAAACAATCAGTTATATAATGAAAGGAACAGCGAACATCTTTATTGATAACGTTGATTCTGCACAGACGTATTTAAAGCAGGGAACACTCTCTTCAAGCGTCAATGCAGGAATAGTAAATGCGATAAAAAAAGCTCTCTCATTTAAAATTAGAGAAGCAAACGAAATGCTGCAAAAGCTTGTTGAGATTCAGCCAAAGCACTCTATTTTACACTATAACTTAGCATTAACCTATGCTCAAATGGGCAACATGGTTGATGCAAACAAACATTTTTTACGCTCATATAATTTAGATGCAAAAAATTATCTCTCCGGCATATATGCGATTATGACTTCCCAGCTTATAAATAAAGATAGCGAAAAGTTATCATCTATAATTAAAGATTCTATGATGAGTGAAGAATTTTCTGAAGATATAGACCTATATACGACACTGTTGCATCTTAGTGAAGACAATATTTTGGGAACAGTTGACTGGCTTGGAAAAAATTATCAGCAAAAACCTCTTTATTTAGCATTAGATGTCATAGTGGCACTAAAGCAAAATAATGTGGAAGCGGCACAAAAATCTGCAAGCAAGCTTGTTAAACTTATTCCAAATGAGATACTGCCGCATCTTATGTATGTTGATGCATATTTTGGCAAACTAAGTCCAAAAGAGTATGCAAACGAAGTTCTAAACTATCTAAAAATCCAGAACTTTGATTTTAAAGATCTATATTTCGGCGCATATGTTACAAGGTATCTTTATGTTCAGCAAAATTTAATAACGGGAAAACTCTACTTTTTAAGAGAGCATGTAAGAAAAGTGTTAGAATCAACTACAGAGCCGGTACATGAGCTCACAAGTACACTTGCACTGGCTTCTCTCTACGAAGGTGCTTATGAAGAGTCATATACTCTTTATAACAACCTCATAGACAACCTAAAAGTACAAGATCCTCAAACACTTTTTTTAGGTGCTGTAGCTTCCACAGCGGCAAACCATCATGAAAATGCAATAGCTCTTTTAGAACTTTCCAAAATGAAAGATGCAAATTTCTTAGAGAGCAGATATGCACTTGGTCTTCTATATCTAGAGACAAAGAACAACAAAGGAGCAGTAATACAGCTCTCAAAAATCAACAAAAACAACTTTAACTCTGAATATTTTAATTTTGATATAAATACCGATAAACTGATGTATGAAAAGAACCTCTCTCAAAAGTAGAAGAGATTGCTTTTTTCTGATATTATGCACTAAATGAGTAACACCAATTTAAACGGCAGGGACAAATTGTCCCTTATTTAAGTTGAGAGAAGAGAGATTTATTTTTCTTTATTTTCGCTAGTAAAGTAACCTAAAAGCGATTCGCAAGCGATAAGTTCAGCACCGACAGTAACATTTAATCTAAAGTTATGCGGCAGATAGAGAGTTGTTATACCATTAATCATAAGTCCGTATCTAGCTCCCTGCTGCAAATTTTGCGATTTTATGGCATCAAGGTCTATCCCTTTAAAACTTTGCTTAAGCAGATGTGTAATTTTCACTTTATTATTTGAATTTTTATTGCTAAATACAAGCACTGCATTTTCATTAAGAGTTCTTGATAAAGAATTCATGTGTGATAACCTTGTACCTCTGTACAAATCAAGATGATCTAGAGTTGAAGCAAAAGGAACTCTTAACAAAGATACGTTTAGGTAACTGCTGTCAATCTCTATTTTATAGGCATAGTCTTCTTCGTTAGCCAACTCTTCAATTGAGACAACAGTTCCATCAACAGGACTTACCACGCTATTTTCTTGATATAGCAGATTTTGCCTCTCAGGATTTCTAAAAACAAAAATAAAAAAGAGCGTAGCCAAAAAGGCAAAAAATTGTAAAAAATCTAAATCTAGAAACGTAAAAACAAGCATTGACAAAAGAGAGAGTGCTAAGTAATTCCATCCCTCTTTAGCAATAGGCAGAAGGTTATTTTTCATCTGATTCCCCACTATTTTTTTTATTTTCTTCACCATCACTATCCTGAACCATCTTTGCATCAGCTTTTAGTTCCTCTTCGATATCATCAACGACAAGATCCACTTTTGACTCTAAAGAGTTTTCCGTTTCAAAATGTATAATAATATTTCTAACCTCTTCACCGGTAATATTCTCTTTTTTGTAGAGAAGTTTTACTATCTCTTCAATAGCGCCTCTGTACTCTTGAAGTCTTTTTAGAACCTCTTTATATCTCTCTTGAAGCGATGACTTAACAAAATCATCCATACCCTCGGCCATTTTATCGCTATACTCTCTAGTAGCTTGCATACCGCCGCCAAGAAATGAGTGTCTGCTTTTCTCTAGAACCATAAGTCCTGCAACGTCACTCATGCCGTAAGTTTGAACCATTGACTTTATGATGTCCGTTGCACGTTCAAGGTCATTTCCTGCACCTGTAGAGATCTCTCCGATGAAAACTTCTTCTGCAGCACGCCCGCCAAGAAGAACATCTACCTCTGCCCAAAGTTCATGTCTTTGCATCATAAACTTATTCTCTTCGGGAGTGTTAAGAGTATAACCCAAAGCCGCTAAGCCGCGAGGAACGATTGAAACTTTTGAAACTTTCTTCGCCCCGATAGTTGTTTCTGCCATCAGTGCATGTCCGCTCTCATGATATGCAACTATTTTTTTCTCTTTTGGGTTGATTCTGCGAGATTTTTTAGCAAGTCCGGCTAAAGCACGTTCAACTGCTTCGTAGAGATCTTTTTGAGTTACTGTTTTTTGACTTTTTCTGCCTGCTAAAAGTGCTGCTTCATTTACAATATTTGCCAAATCTGCTCCGGCTAGCCCTGCCGTTAAACGCGCAACTTCTTCAAGGTCAACATCAGCATCCATTTTTACGCCCTTAACATGGACTTTTAAAATTTTTATACGACCTTCAAAGTCCGGCTTATCAACCAATACTTGCCTGTCAAACCGTCCGGGGCGCAAAAGTGCCTGATCTAGTATCTCAGGTCTGTTTGTTGCGGCTAAAATAATAATCGGCGTATCAGTTCCAAATCCATCCATCTCTGCCAAAAGTTGATTAAGTGTCTGCTCACGTTCGTCGTTTCCGCCCATATTTGCACCTGCTGCACGACTTTTTCCGATGGCATCAATCTCATCAATAAAAATTATACTCGGTGCATCTTTTTTTGCTTGTTCAAAAAGATCACGGACACGAGCTGCTCCGACACCGACAAACATCTCGATAAAACTAGAACCGCTTACAGAAAAAAACGGAACATCGGCTTCCCCTGCAACAGCCTTAGCCAAAAGTGTTTTTCCAGTGCCGGGGCTTCCGACTAATAGAACACCTTTTGGAATTTTTGCACCAATCTCAACATAGCGTGCAGGATATTTTAAAAAGTCAACAATCTCTTGAACTTCCTCTTTTGCCTCTTCAACACCTGCAACATCATCAAACTTTGTTTTTGGCTTCTCCGAGTTAATCATTCTTTTAGAGCCGCCCATACCTAATATACCGCTGCCCATACTTTTTTGCATTCGTCCCGCAAAAAACATCCATATAGCAATTATAATTAGAAAAGGAAAGAGCCATCCAAACATTTCAGTAAACCAGTTAGTTTCACTAAAACCGCCATATTCTATGCCCTGTTGCTCTAACTCTTGTGTCAATTTAGTATCACCAGGTACGATTCTCGTCGTATATAGAGTTAAATTGTCAACTCCATACGCTTTTATATAGCTCTGACCGATTTCAACTTTTTTTACACCTTTCTCTGTTATTAGTGATTTTAATTCCGAGTAGCTTATCTGTTTTGCTTTTTTACTTCCTGCCGCGGCAACTTCAGAGCCTGGATTTTCTCCAATAAGAGCCTTAAAAAGTAAAATAATCACCACTGAAAAAATTGCAAAAGTTATAAGCGGATTTTTATTAAAAAAATTATTATCGTTATTATTGGGATTCTTATTTTGCATATCTATTTTTTACCTTGCTTAAGTATTAATGTAACCCATTCATCTTGAGTTATTCTCTCTTCAATTTCAAAATCTTGATAAAATTTTAAAACTTTTGATTCATATTTATCTAATATTCCCGATAAGACAAGTATTCCGCCCTCTTTTAAGACGCTCTTTAAATCATTTGCTATAAATGTCAAAACATCTGCAACTATATTTGCTACGACGATGTCATACTTATTTTTTGCCAGGCTACATGAACCTTCCCATAAATTTTCAAATTTTACACAGTTTAATTCTGCATTTAGCGTACTATTTTCTATGCACGCAATATCAGTGTCACATGCATCGACAAAAGCACCCAGCTTAAGTGCACCGACACCAAGTATACCGCTTCCACAGCCTACATCTAAAACTTTATCATCTTTTTTTACATATCTTGCAATTGCTCTTAGTGATGAAGCTGTTGTTGGATGATGACCGGTGCCAAAAGCTAAAGCAGGATCTATAATTATATTTATAAGCTCTTTACTAGGCTCATCCCAAGTCGGATGAATATAAAATTTATCTATCACAAGAGGCTCTATACTATTTTGATACATTTTTACCCAGTCGCTACTTTGGAGTTTTGTCTGCTTGCATTCTATATCTATGTTTTGACCTAAAGCTTTTTGCAATGCTTCCGTAAATTGTTCCAAACCCCAAATAATAGTATCAAGTTCATCTTCGCTTCTAATAATAAAGCCCTCATCAGTCTCTTCGAAACCGACAGGAAGGGTATCTGATAAAAAATCTGAAAAAAGCGAGTGGTGAGAGGATACATTAACGACTAATTCAAAATAATATTCTTGCATTAACCTTCAATACCCATAACTGCACCAAGCTTCTCTTTTAAAACTTGCGGTGTAAAAGGTTTCACTATATAGTTATTAACGCCTGCTTTAAGCGCTGTAATCACCTCTGCTTTACCGCCTTCTGTTGTTACCATGATTATTGGCAAATCAGTAAAACGAGCATCTGCACGAACTTTTTTTACAAGTTCTAATCCATTCATTTCAGGCATATTCCAATCTGTAATAAGCATATCCACGTCTGGGTTTGAGTTTAGAACGTTCCACCCCTCCACGCCGTCGCCGCCTTCTAGTATGTCTTTATGACCAAGTCTTTGTAGTGTGTTTTTTATAATACGACGCATTGTAGAACTATCATCAACAACAAGTAATTTCAAATGAAATCCTTTTATATAAATATTTGTAAGTTAGTAGCAATAATAATACCTAAATTTTATTTATTTTATGATTAAGCAGAGCTTAACCAAGTATCTTGAACATTTTAGCTAAATCAAGTGTTCCCTCATAGTATGCTTTACCGATAATCACACCATCAACACTCTTTGTAGCCAGCAAAGCTTCTATATCTCTTTCATCTCTGACACCGCCGCTTGCAATTGTACTTACACCGCCAGCCTTTGCGATCTCTACCGTAAACTCAACATTGACCCCGCTTAGAGTCCCGTCTTTGCTTACGTCGGTGCATATAATTGCTTCTACGCCTGCATTTGCAAACTCCCTTGCTAGGTCGGTTGCTCGCATGGAACTTACTTCACCCCACCCTTCAACCGCGACAAACCCGTCAATCGCATCTATTCCGACGGCTATGGGATACTTTTTTGCCATCTCTTTTACAAAGTCTGCGTTTTTAACGGCGATAGAACCTAAGATAACTCTATCTATACCTATTTCAAGCATTTTCTTAATAGTCTCTTCATCTCTGATTCCGCCACCAAGTTCCAGCTTTACATTACAGTTTTCTCTTATTTTAATAATCTGTTCTAAATTTTTAGGCTCACCCGCAAATGCACCGTTTAAATCAACCAAATGTACCCATGTCGCTCCCATCTCTTCAAACTTTTTTACAAGCATCCATGGTTCATCAGAGTAAATCTTTGCACTATCCATAAGACCTTTTGTAAGTCTTACGGCTTTCCCGTCTTTTAAATCAATAGCAGGGTATAAAGTCATTTTTTTCTCCTTAATTTTATTAGTTCGATAAAGGAAACAAAGTACCTTTATCTTCGCTTACGCCGCTAAATCGACTGAAGCTTGGCTCTTTTATTTTACAAATTTATGAAGTTTTCCAATATTTTAAGCCCGTTTTTATGACTTTTTTCAGGATGAGGCTGAATACCTAAAATATTGTTATGTGCGACGGCAGATGTAAACTCGTATCCATAGTTTGTACGACCTATAATATCTTTTTCATCTGCACAATTTACATGGTATGTATGAACAAAATAGAGATAGTGCGCTTCATCGAGACCTTTAAAAAGAGGATGCTCTTTTGTGAACATCCTGTTCCATCCCATGTGAGGAACTTTTAGCGGTTCGCTAAATTTAGCCGTATCAAAAGCGGTTACATTGCCTTTTATAAGTCCTAATCCTTCATGAAACCCAAACTCTTCGCTGCTCTCAAAAAGCAGTTGCATCCCTAAACATATACCAAACATATATTTACCACTATTTGCGAACTCTCTTATGGCATCTACCATATTCCGCTCTTTTAAATGCTCCATAGCATCTCCGAATGCACCGACTCCCGGAAGTAGTAGTTTGTCATAATTCTTAAATTTTTGCGGATCACTCTCTATGAATGCTTGTTCACCTAAAGAGACAAATGCATTTTGAACACTTGCCAAATTTCCCATGTTATAATCAACGATTCCTATCATTCTTCAATCTTTAACTTTGTAAATTTTATATATATAGCCAAAGTTACAAGCAACATTGAAACACCCGCAACTATATACATGGCATAAATAAGTTTTTCAGGATCCGTAATTGCAAATTTAAACACTAGCATCAACGCTTCTATTGATAAGGCTATAATAATTGAACCTAAAAACCTAACCATGGTTTTATGCGGACCCGAAATGCTATGCTCTTTATTTCTGCCAAATATTTCTTCTTCTATTATTGTTTTGGCAAGATCAAATATGGCGAGGGCAAGCGTAAGTAAAATTGTCGCTTCAAACACGTCTTTTATCTCAAAATGGACAGGAGTTATCTCATATATAAAAAAGCTCTGCATTCCTTTAAAAAAGAGCAATACTGCAACCGCTATCAAAGCGAATGCGAAAGCCATGTATGAATATCTAAAGAGATTTATAAAAAATTTATCAAAGTTACTTGAGCGAGATATCAATACAACCTCTTCAAGAGGCATATCAAGACATGCTACATACTTCAATTCGCCATGCTCGTCAAATATAGGCTGAGACGCGGTAACACACAAATCACCTGTGATAAGAGAAGGATACGGATCTGTAATAGTACATCTCTCTTCTCTTACCGCACGATAATAGTATGCTCTATCTGCTCTTATTTTTCCGGCATCTTCATCGATTCGTTTTGTAGGCGTAAATGTCGGCGAAACTTGCACTCCACGGTTATCAAGAAGATATACACCCTCGCAATGTTCTAAATCTGCTTTGATTTTTAAAAGACGCGGCATTATCATCTCTACGGATAACGATGGCAGCCTGTTTGGAATGTTTTTTGAAAATAGATAGCAAAAATATGCTCTTGCTTTGGTACGACCTTCAGAAAAGTTTTGAATATCGGATATAACCATTTTTTTGCTGACCCTTATAAAATTTTAATGGGCGCAATTATACCAAAGGCATTGTAACAATTTCATAAGTTATTTTTTTATGCCTCTTTCATTTGATATAATCCGTTCTTAAAAAAGCTGGAGTTATTTTAAAGATGGGATTTAAACTTTTTTTACTATTTGAAAAATTTCTAATGATTTTACCAAAAAATGCAAGAAAAGATTTTTTTATTTTTTTGGCAAAAATTGCATATTTTATTTCCGCAAGATATAGAAAAGTCGGCTTTATAAATTTAGATTTCATTTTTGGCGACACACTTACTCAAAAAGAAAAAGAGGAGATTGTTCGCTATAGTTTTAAAAACCTGCTGCTAAATTTCCTGCATCTGATGGAAATCAGGCACATGAGCAAAGATGAACTGGCAAAGAAAGTATCGGTTAAAAATATAGAATCGGTACAAAGAGCACATGAGCAACAAAAAGCCGTAATCTATGTAACATCCCACTACTGTGCTTGGGAGTTGGGAGGAACAGCTATCGGGGCTTTTGCAGAACCTATTGCGGCTGTTTATAAAAAAATGAAAAATATTCAATATCAAAATTGGGTTTTAGAATCCCGCTCTCATTTTAAAAATAGCTCCCTAGAGAAATCAAATGTTATAAAACCGCTTATACGGCTTATTAAAGACGGCAAAGCCAGCGGAATTTTAATTGATACCGGAATAAACCAAAGAGAGGGCGTTGAAGTTCAATTTTTAGGAAAAAACGTTCGCCAAACATCTACGCCTGCTTATCTAGCAAGAAAATACAATGCGGCTATTATTCCTGTTATCATCCAAACGGATGATGAAGAGAACTATACATTAACATTTTTTGATGAAATTCCCGTCGAAAATTCCGATAATGAGCAAGAAGATATCCAAAAAGCGACACAACTTCAGGCAGATTGGCTCTCAAAAATCATCAAAGAAAATCCAAAATTTTGGTTTTGGATTCATCGCAGATTTAAGAGCGATTAC
>Ga0208246_1001612_pt1 | contig 12000 bp, 12 predicted proteins | sample RifOxyD2_FD_184039 | JGI IMG/M metagenome (GOLD analysis project Ga0208246, IMG submission 184039) | Soil microbial communities from Rifle, Colorado - Rifle Oxygen_injection D2 (SPAdes) | ecosystem: Environmental > Terrestrial > Deep subsurface > Rock core/Sediment | place: Rifle, Colorado... | reverse complement strand
CATGGCTATGAGATTTCCCAGCATGAGGCGAGGCGAGTGATAGGCCTGTTTAAAAAGGTTTTTGATGAATTTGATTTTATTTAGCGTACGTAGTATACTTTAAGGCAATCGCGAGGTAGAGCAGCCCGGTAGCTCGTCAGGCTCATAACCTGAAGGTCGTCCGTTCGAATCGGACCCTCGCAACAAAGTCGTAAAAACCGCTCTAAAAAGGCGGTTTTTGCTTGAAAAAAGGCCTAGTTTGGGGTATTATACCTCTAAAGTTAATTTGCCGACGTAGCTCAGGTAGTTAGAGCATCGCACTCATAAAGCGAAGGTCATAGGTGCAAGTCCTATCGTCGGCACCAATCGTGTCAATTACTGGAATTTTTAATTTAGTGTTTTTATTGGTTAGTATAATGACCTGTCACGTGGTATTATGTAGATATGCCAATTTTTAAGCAGGTCAATAAAGATTTTTTCAAAAAGTGGACACCCGAGATGGCCTATGTTTTAGGCTTTTTTGCGGCTGATGGCTATATCACTGTCAATAAACGAGGCGGGCAGTTTTGGTCTATTCAAATTATCGATCGAGAGTTGCTTGAGAAAATAAAAGAAGTTGTCAAATCTGATCATAAGATTGGAGTAAAAAAGAGAAAGGAAAATGAAAGCACCTTGTATCGTCTGCAAATTGGGAGTATTGAAATGTGTGATGATCTTCGTGGTTTGGGTTTTAATGAAAGAAAGACGAAAAGCATGCCTATTCCAAACATCCCAATGAAGTATCTGGCTGATTTTGTTAGGGGTTATTTTGACGGCGATGGAAATGTTTGGATTGGAGAGAATTATCATAATAAAATAAACCACTCAACGGTAATTAGAACGAGCTTTACCTCTTGTTCCGAAAAATTTTTGTTGGGATTGCAACAAAAACTAAAAAATATTGGATTAGGTTGCGGTAGTTGTTACAAAGGTACTACCGAGTATTTTAGACTTTCGTATAGTATAAATGATTCGATTAAGCTTTACAGGCTAATGTATTTTTGTTATCCTGGGATGAAACTTTATCTGCCTAGAAAGCGTAGGGTTTTTGAAAAATTCATAAAAATGCGGTCGTAGCTCAACTGGTTAGAGCCCTCGCCTGTCACGCGAGAGGTTGCCGGTTCAAGTCCGGTCGACCGCGCAAAAAAAGTCGCCTTAGGGGCGACTTTTTGCGTGAGAACGAGCTTGAACCAGAAGAGGGGGTCGGGGAGAGGAGAGTCTCCCTGTGGAGGAAATTATTCAAAACCGTGAGTTTTGAAAGCGCAGACTGAGCTTGTCGAAGTCGAGCAGTGAAATTCCGGTCGACCGCGCAAATAATCGCCACACCGCAAGCGGTGTGGCGATTTGTGTGAGACCGGGTGAAAATTGCCAATATTGAAAAATGTGTTTTGTTGGATGTTTAAAACACAAAAACACCCACTGGCAACTCGCTTTATTTTTTTAAGGGGTTTATAATAGTGGCAATAGTTAACTTTTTAATAATATGGGACAAGAAATCAAGCTTTTTGAGGGATCAAAAGTAAGGGAAACTTTTGATAGGTCTAGACTCGATGTAGCTGAGAAGAAATTAGCTGAGAGATCTGAGGGTTCTAACGAGGAGACGGTTGTTCGTCTCGCCGGTATTTTACGAGAGTTAGCCGTTTAATTTTATGACTAAATTAACACTGGCCGAATTAATAAAAGAAAAACTTGGTATTGCTGATTTGCCGGCCGAGGATCAAGAACATATTTTGTCTCGTGTGGAGGAGCAAATTTTGCGTCGGGCGACCTTGGATATTTTGGAAGCCCTGCCGACTGACGAGAGAGTGGAGTTGGAAGCCCTGATTAGTGGTAGCAATGACGAGACCATCATTCGTTTTTTACGTGAGAAACTCAATTTAAGTTTGGAAGAAAAAGTAGAACAGGCGACACGAGAATATTTGGATGATTTGATTGGATAGTTTTTGCCTTGCTACTTCTTAATTTTTTGTTATATACTAGGAGAGGATTCTGGTGGCATTCTTTGGGAAGTGTTTGACAACAGGCCGGCGCGACAACAACCGTAACCACAACGCCACCAGACCCTCTTCGGTAGATTTGTCGAAGAGGCTAGCTGGAAGTCGCTTTGATTTCAGCTACACACCTGTTTGGGTGTGAAGGGCCCTGACTCGCATTCGCGAGGTAATTAAGGGCCCTTTGTTTTTGGTTGAAAAAAGCAGATGATTGTGTTAAATTTGGATTGCCGTAAAAAGCAGAGGTTGAATAAAGCCGTTGTAGCCCCGACGTCGATTGGCGGAGGTAGAAGCTAAGTTTTTAGTAAGCCGTTGTAGCTCAGTTGGTAGAGCACGTCATTGGTAAGTAAAATTGCCCTTCACCTTGGAAACGAGGTGTCGACGCCCGAATTACGGTTAAAGTCCCGAGATTCATCGAGGGATAAGACCGTGGCCCTGAAGAATTTGAAGGGCCCGAACGACTGACAAGGGGCGCTAAACTGAAAAGTAAGCGTAAGATACAGTCTAATCCTTTTATAAACCAAGTGGGGAAATAAAGGTAGTAATGAATGACGAGGTCATCGGTTCAATCCCGATCAACGGCTCCAGAAAAAAATGACCATTGGGCCATTTTTTTTGTTGTTGAAAAACATTGTTTTTGTGGTATATTTTTTGGATTGCCACCTTAGCCCCGACACGATTTGTACAAATCGTGTCGGGACCCCGACCGAAGCGTCGGGGCCCAGTTGGCCCCATTCACTTTTAAATAAAAAGTAAATGGGTAAATAGAGTTTAATCACAAGCCACCTTAGCTCAGCTGGTAGAGCGACGGTATCGTAAACCGTAGGTCCCCGGTTCAATCCCGGGAGGTGGCTCATGGAGAAAGATGAAATTCAGAAAAAGATTGCCGATTTGGAAACCGAGATGGCCCAGCCAGATTTTTGGTCCAACAAGGACGCGGCCCAGGAAAAAATTCGTGAACTAAACGAACTCAAAGACCAATTGGCTGGTGTGGGTAAATATGATAAAAGCGAGGCGGTGGTCACCATCTTTGCTGGGGCTGGCGGTGATGACGCCGAAGATTGGGCACGAATGTTATTTGAAATGTATCGGCGTTGGATCGAAAAACAAAACTATCAACTCTATCTGATTCATCAGAATGAAAATGATCAGGGAGGATATCGTAATATTACTTTTGAAATCCAGGCTTCTGGAGCCTACGGCCGATTAAAGAATGAATCCGGTGTCCATCGGCTAGTTCGCATCTCACCTTTTAATGCTAAAAGTTTGCGCCACACTTCTTTTGCTTTGGTGGAAGTCATTCCTAAATTTAATAAAACTCTCGAAATTAAGATTCCGGAAGATGATCTAAAAATCGAGTTTGCTCGTTCGAGCGGTCCTGGTGGTCAGAACGTCAACAAGCGAGAGACGGCGGTGCGGATTGTTCATCTACCGACCAACCTGGCCGTTCATGTTGATTCCGAACGATCGCAAATCCAAAATCGCGAGAAAGCCCTAGCCATCTTATCCGGTAAACTTTATAAAAAACTAGAAGAAGATCGCCTTAAAAAAGAAAAGGGAATGTATATCAGTAAGACGACCGAAATCGAATGGGGTAGTCAGATTCGTTCCTATGTTTTGCATCCTTATAAAATGGTCAAAGATCATCGAACCGAAGTGGAGACTAGCGATGTGGATGGGGTGTTGTCTGGCGATTTGGAAGATTTTCTTAATGCTGAAAAAGGTTTAAGCTAGACTTTTGGGTCATGTTCAATTTTGGTATATAATAGAGTTATGATTTATTTCGACAAAGTTTCCAAAGCCTATAACCCTGAAACAATCGCTCTAAATGATATTTCTTTGGTGATTGAACCAGGGGAGTTGGTGGCCATCGTGGGGCATTCGGGGGCCGGCAAGACCACTCTGCTGAAGATGATTTTAGCCGAAGATCGGCCGACTTCGGGCAAAGTTTTTTTTGAATCGACCGATATTCATTCTTTGAATAAATATAATATTCCCAAATTGCGTCAGCGGATTGGCAGTGTTTTCCAAGATTTCCGACTTTTACCCAATAAGACCGCTTATGAAAATATCGCTTTTGCCATGGAAGTGGCCGGGCGGGATGAGGGTGAAATCAAAAATGATGTGCCGAGAGTTCTAGAGATTGTCGGTCTAGGTGATCGTTTATGGCATTTTCCTCATGAATTATCGGGTGGCGAGAGGCAGCGCGTGGCCATCGCTCGAGCGATTATCAATCAACCCGATCTCCTGATTGCTGATGAGCCGACTGGCAACCTCGATCCGGAAAATGCGTTGGAGATTATCGAAATTTTTAAAAAGATTAATGATCTCGGCACGACGATTATTCTGACTACTCACAATCCAAAAGTAATTGAAAAAATTGGCCATCGGGTGGTGACGATGGAGAGAGGTAAAATTATCAGTGATGAAAAAAGAGCTAAAAAATAATCATGATTTGGGTAAATTTTAAACGAGTTGTCCGTTCTGGTTTCGTCAATTTTTGGCGTAATGGCTTAGTTTCTCTGGCCTCAGTCCTAGCGATTACCGTGTCACTGTTTGTGATCGGAGCACTAATGGTCTCGACCGCTTTTCTCAATGGAGTCGTCAATGAAGTAAAAAACAAAGTTGATATTAGTGTTTCCTTCCGACCAGAAGCTTCGCTGAGCGATATTAAGGCGGTAGAAAAATCCTTATCTCAATTACCGGATGTTAAAGAAGTGACCTATATTTCACGTGAGGATGAATACAAAGCCTTTCGCGATCGGCATCAGGACAACGCTTTGTTGGTGCAATCGTTGGATGAAGTCGGTAATCCATTTGGCGCCCGACTCAATATTCGCGCCATCGATCCGGCTCGTTATGAGAGTATTGCTAATTTTTTAGAGAACGATATTCAAAGTCTATCGGTCAACCGCTCAATTATTGATCAAGTAACCTTCAAACGTGACATTGTCAGTCGTCTGACCAAAATTATTGCGGTGGCCAAGAGAATTGGTTTGGTGGCTAGCACCGTGATGATTTGTTTGGCCGCCTTTGCCACCTTCAATACTATTTCTTTGGCGATTTATACCTCTCGTGAGGAAGTGTCGGTGATGCGCTTGGTGGGAGCCGGCAATATTTACGTTAAAGGGCCATTTTTGATCGAGGGGATTATCTCCGGCTTAATCGGCACTCTGCTAGCAGTTTCTCTACTTTACCCCAGTGTGCTATGGATAAAAAGTATTAGCTATAATGTCTTTGGTGGGATTGATTTGGTGTCTTACTATTCTGGTAATTTTGCGATGATTTTCCTGACCCTCCTAGTTTCTGGCCTCGCTCTAGGTTTCGTGGCTAGTTATCTGGCTGTCCGCAAATACGCGAGTTTGTAGATTCAGAAAAAACAAAACATAATCCCCCGCAAGCCGAAGGCTTGCGGGGGATTAAATTTTTGTTTCTCAATAATTTAGTTATCTGGTGTGATCAACTTTATTGTTATTTATCATGCCCACGGCTCTCGATAGAATTTTGTATTTTGCTTTCAATTCATCGAGCCTCTCTTTAGAAATATTCGTTTCTTCTTTCAAGGTGTTAAATAAGGCCACTATGGGGTTAAGATCGATTCTAGCTGGTTCCCGTATTGACTGGTTGGGCGCTTCGGCCGGCGTGAGATCGGTAATAGCATGGAGGGCCTCAAGATCATGGGTTGATTCAAACTGAGTAATCAGATTCTCAAACTGAGAAATTTCTGGACCCGCTTCCCTCAAATCTTCTGGGGAAATTACTACGTCTGGATTTTTTGCTAAATAATCAGCTAACATCTCATCTCCCTTTGCCTCGTTATTCTCTTCTGGGGTTGGCCCCATATTTATTGATTCATTCATATTTTAAGTATATACCAGAACGATTTTTATTGCCAAATTATGTTTTGCTGCCGGACTTGGATTCGAACCAAGATGATTACCTTCAGAGGGTAACATCCTACCATTAGATGATCCGGCAATAACGGCAATAGTCTAACACATTTTTTTTGGTTAGAAAAGATGCCTAAAATCTTTGTGTACTCACATTGATATAGCAATAAGCAACGGTCGTTGCTTATTGCTATATGCTCTTACAAAAACAATCCCCCAAGATGCCGTGGTGGCATCTCGGGGGATTCGGTTGAGGTGGTTGAGACCCTTATTCGGTGACTGGTTCCGGTCTCCCGAGAAAGTCTAACCAGATGCTACGAAAGAGCTGTGCTAGCTCCGGCAGTGAGGCCAGCCGGATTTCATGACTACGCTCTTCTTCTAGCTGAGCGATGTGCTTTTCCAGCTCATCGTGGCATCGTCGGCAGAGGTAGACTTTTTCGGCTCGCCCATTTTTTGATCGCAACTCTTTTTGTATATACCTCCTCGGCAAGACATGGTGAGACGTCTTTTGTGCCGATCTATGGCACTTCGGACAAATAAAGCCCAGTGTTTCAATAGTAGCGGTCTTGGGATATCACCCCCTTTCTATTTTATTTGTAGCAAAAAAAGGTTGATAAGGCAAACCAAAGCCTCTTTTACTTGGCTGACAGCTTTTCTACCATCTCCTTCAATTCGTTTAATTTATGGTTGAGGTTGTCGAGCTTGTTAACCTCACTTTCTAGCTCGTTCTCAGTCTTTTCGATGATCTTTTTCTCGCCTCGTAGACCAGAGAGGAGGATTTGATCACCGATAAAGTAGGAGACAAAAATGCCGGTGGACAATAAAATCAAGGCGCCAATAATCATAGACGCAAAATTTGATAACCCGATGTTAATACTGCCCTCCCAAATACCCCGCCAAAAGAGGATTAGACCCACACCACCAATAATGGCATAAAAAGTAGGATAATGGCTGAGAAAACCGCGGGTTTTGTCTTCGAGTTTGTCGAAGAAAGAAAAAGTTCTTTTAAACATATGAAGAGATTTTAACATTTTTATGGTAAAATATCTACCATATGGAAAAGACCAAAGTGGCGATTATTGGGGCAGGCGAGCTGGGTTTAGCTCTGGGAAAGATTGTCAGCCCTCGGGCGGAAATTTTATTTTGGGACAAAGAACCGGCTAAATTAATGGATTTACCGGGCAAAGATTTACCCTTGCCGGAAATCATCAGTCAGGCGAAAATTATCTTTTTGGCGATCCCGTCCTGGGGTTTAAAAGAAGCCCTCTTTTGTTTGTCGCCCTATCTCTCGGCTAAACAGACTATTATCACTCTATCCAAAGGTTTGGAAGAAAGCAGTATCAAAACGGCTCCAGAATTTGTAGCTAAAATCGCGACCAAGTGCCCGATCGGTCATCTCAGTGGCCCAATGATCGCCGAGGAATTATCAGATGGCCAGTTGGGCTGGGCGGTTTTGGCTAGTAATAATAAAAAAGTTTTTGCTGTCACTGATTTATTCAAAGATTCCAAATTGATTATCACCACTTCTACTGATCTAACCGGTTTGTCTCTGGCGGGCGTTTTAAAAAATATCTATGCTTTAGGGGCGGGAATAGGCGAAGCTCTGAGTTGGGGAGATAATAGTCGAGCGGTTTATTTAGAACGAGCCATCAATGAATTTTTAAAAATCGGAGTTTTGCTGGGTGGTAAGAAAGAAACTTTTCTGGGGGTGGCTGGGTTGGGCGATTTTTTGGCCACGGCTCTCAGTCGCAGTTCACTCAATAATGAATTGGGTCGGCTGATCGCTCGCGGTAATGATTTGGCTAAAAAAAGTGAAGGCTCGGTTTCTTTGCCTCTGGTCTTCCGCCTGCTCGGTAATAAAGCCGGCGATTTTCCTCTGTTGATTATGTTAAAGAAAGTTGTCCTAGAAAATCAATCAGCCGAGGAGGTTTATTCTCAAGAGCGATATTGTTAATTTTTCTAATTTACGCTAGACTCTAGTTTAGAATTTGGCCTTTTGCCACTCGGGCTAGGTATGCCCAAGAAGGCCTAGAGACGAGTGGCTTGGTGGAGTGGTGGTACTCGTGTGAAAATGGCTATCACAAAAGGAGGACGCCTAGCGAAAAAACGCGTTGTTAGAAATTCTTTTGGGGCAAGTTTAGACCAATAGAGCGGCGAGTCTGCACACTGTGTGCATGGCCCGTCGCTTTTTTTTTGTTAAAAACCAAAGTAGGGTCAGACCCTACTTTGGTTTGACAGTTACATAAAATAATGCTATACTCTATCTTAGGATAATGTTTGGGATTTTCCCAATTGTGAAGCTAACTAACGACGGAAAGGAAAATGAGAATGTCAGAGGTCTTTGAATCCTTGAAAAGGAAGGTGGCCGATGAGCGTTTTAGCCGGATTACCCACAAGGAGTGGTCTGTTTGGAGCCTGAAGGCCAAGGGCAAGTTGCCCCATTTCATTGCCACAGTGGAACTCGACAATGGCGGGCGGGTTCCGGTTGAGGTCTATCACGATTCTCTTCAGAACGCGGCCGGGACGGCGGCTATGTTGTTCCAAATTGGTTTGCCTGGTATCGATAGCAAATCGATCACTGGCATTCAAATCGTCAGTGAGGATGGAAGCCAAAGTCGACACCTCACGCCATTCAGGAACAGGATTCCCGATGCTGTCGGTGCTCCATAGAGCAAACCCCAACTAGAAAACGAAAGGCCCAAACCTTTCAATTTCTGGTTGGGGCTTTTTGTTGCATCAATCTGCGTTCCTTAGAAGAGACTCTCCACCACTTCCTTGACCACATTGCCATCCGCTTGGCCGGTAGTGGCTTTCATCACAGCACCAACTAGAATACCCAGCTTTGTTTTGTCAGTCACCCCCATCTCGGCTTTTTTAGCTTCAGCAATAGAGCGGATTTGCTCGACCGACATCTGAGCCGGTAAATAAACTTTCAAGATATTGAGCTCAGCTTCTTCGGCGCTAGCGAGGTCTTCGCGATTGCCGGCGCGGAATTGTTCGATCGAATCCTGGCGTTGTTTGACTAGACGTTTGATAACCGCCAGCACTTCCTCATCAGATAACATTTCATCTGGTTTCATCCGCTTGGCGACGAGTTCGTTGGTCATGGCGGCGCTGACACTGCGGACGGTGGCCAGGCGGATTTCATCCCGAGCCTTCATGGCTTCTTTAATCTCATTTTTGATTTGTTCGTGGAGTGACATAAAATTATCTTTTTGATTAACTTATTGGCCTGATATTAGCATTTTTACCCACTGGGCGCCAGTTTGGTCTCGGGCTCTAAAATGCTAAAATAGAGCCATATGGAGACACTTAAATTTCAGCAGGCAGTAGAAAAGCTTAACCCAGCCCAGCGGGAGGCCGTGGAGGCCATTGAGGGCCCGGTGATGGTAGCTGCGGGTCCTGGTACGGGTAAAACTCAGATTCTGGCCCTACGGGTGGCCAATATCCTACTGAAAACTGATGTCGGTCCGGAAAACATTTTAGCCCTAACCTTTACCGACTCGGGGGTGGTGGCGATGCGGCGACGTCTAGCTGAACTGATTGGCACTCCGGCTTATCGGGTCAAAATATCCACTTTTCATGGTTTTTGTAACGAAGTCATCAAAGACTACCCCGAACACTTTCCGGCGATTATTGGCGCCATCAATATTGATGAGATTGGACAATTGAAATTGCTTGAAGAAATTATTTCTGTACTACCGCTTCAGCGTTTGAAAATTCTCGGCAGTGAGTTTTTCTATCTAAAAGATATCAATGCTTCGATCAGTAAACTCAAACGCGAAGGTGTCTCACCAGAGGAGCTGATTAAATTTAGCGCTGATCAGTTGGCCAAGTTTTCTAAGCGCGACGACCTCTACCACACCAGCGGGCGGTGGCTGGGTAAAATGAAGGGGGCGGCGTCCGATGAACAAAAGATGTTGGGGAAGTTAGAGGAATTGGCCCAAGTCTATCAGGCCTATCAGGACCGTCTGCGATCCGACAAACTCTACGACTACAACGATATGATTTTGGAGGTAAAGATGGGCTTGGAAAAAGACCCTTCGACTGGTTCGACAAGCTCACCACAAGTAGACTCAGGGCAGGCGAACGAATTGTTGCTAATCTTGCAGGAACAGTATCAATATTTGTTGGTAGATGAACATCAGGATACTAATAATGCCCAAAATAAAGTCCTCGAACTTCTCGCCAGTTTTTATGATCAGCCAAATTTGTTTGTCGTGGGTGATGATAAACAGGCGATTTATAAATTTCAGGGGGCCTCGCTAGAAAACTTTTTGTATTTTAAGAATAAATATCCTGAGGCTAAATTTATTGCCCTGGAGGATAACTATCGTTCTGGCCAGCTCATTCTCGATTTGGCTCATAGTCTGTTGGCTGGCAACCCTTCGACTGGTTCGACTTCGCTCACCACAAGTACGCTCAGGGCTAAGGGTTCATCCGCCAAACTGGGTCAAATCGGTCTGGCTGAATTTAGCACAGAAGAAGTCGAAACTTATTTTCTGGCCCAAGCTATCAAAGCCAAGATCGCGGACGGCGTGAAGCCGGAAGAAATTGCTGTTTTTGTCCGTGATAACAAAGACGCTTGGCCGATCGTGGATATTTTTTCTCGCTTGGATGTGCCATTTGTCTTGGAATCTAGCCAAGACATTTTAGCTGATGCGGAAATCCGCAAATTGATTTTACTTCTCCGGGCGGTTCATGATTTTGGCAATGAGACATTGTTCTTTGAATTTCTCCATTTAGATTTTCTGGGGGTAGCCCCGCTCGATATTTATCAACTGTCAGCCCGAGCTGGTGAATATGATGAAACCGGCAAAAGAAATAGCGTTTTTGACTGGCTTAAACAACCGACCAAATTGGCCGAATTAAAACTCCAGACTCCAGACAAAATCATCAGCGCTTTCGAGCTCTTGTCTGACTTAAAAATCAAAGCTAAAAATTTGCCCTTGTTGAAGTTTTTCGAAGTGGCGGTCCGAGAGTCTGGCCTAATTGCCGACTTTTTGGCCGGCGCTGAGGCGTTGGATAATATTGCTAAAATTAACAGCTTTTTTGCTGAAGTCAAAAAATTAGTGGAACAAAAAAAAGAGGCCAAATTGCCTGATTTGATCGAATATCTAAAACGTCTCGAAGATCATGAATTGAGTCTAAAACGTAGCACCGCTTCTGGTACCGCTCTGGCGGGCAAGGTGCGTCTGATGACTGCCCATCGCTCCAAGGGGCTAGAATTTGATCATGTTTATATTGCTTTCGTGGCCGATGGTCGCTGGGGCAATAAACGCCGACACAATAAAATTAAATTACCGGTCGAGATTTTCTCTGGGTCGGTCGCTGAGACTGAAGATGATAATGGCGAAGAGCGGAGATTGTTTTATGTGGCTCTGACGCGGGCCCGGAAATCTATCACTCTGACTTGGTCGCGACAGCGCGCTGATGGTCGGGAACAGGTGCCGTCAGCTTTTTTAGCCGAGCTTAACCCTGATTTGATTACGATGATTGAAACAGAGGCGGTAGAAAAAGATTTAGGGCTTCATCCAGAAATTTTCTTTTCGGCTCCAGTGGGTGCCACAGCCAACCAGGAAGAAGTCAAAGCTTTCGTTGGTGAACTTTTTCTCAAGCTCGGTCTGTCAGTCACCCATCTCAATAATTATCTGCGTTGCCCGTGGAATTATTTTTATACCAATCTCTTGCGTTTACCTCAGGCACCATCGGCTAGTCAGATGTATGGGATTGCCGTACATAGCGCTTTGAAGGATTTTTTTGATAAATATCGCGAGGAAGATCCAGGCAAAGAATTTTTGTTAACCAAGTATTCTGGTTATCTCAATCGTCAGCCGATGACAGCTGGTGACTATGAAGAATGGCGCCGACGAGGGGGCGAATACTTGGCTGGCTATTATGATTTTTGGCAGGGGCAGTGGGCACAGAGAACGATCACTGAGAAGAAAATTCGGGGAGTGGTTTTGACCGATGAGATTAAACTCAAAGGAGATATCGATAAAATTGAATTTATGGGCGAAAAACAAATCGCTGTGGTGGACTACAAAACTAGCAAGCCAAAAACTCGAGGCCAGATCGAAGGCACCGTCAAAGATGGTGAT
>Ga0208246_1001610_pt1 | contig 12003 bp, 16 predicted proteins | sample RifOxyD2_FD_184039 | JGI IMG/M metagenome (GOLD analysis project Ga0208246, IMG submission 184039) | Soil microbial communities from Rifle, Colorado - Rifle Oxygen_injection D2 (SPAdes) | ecosystem: Environmental > Terrestrial > Deep subsurface > Rock core/Sediment | place: Rifle, Colorado... | reverse complement strand
TTAAATGATCTAGTAGAATTACTTCTTTGTAATCTTTTCTCTGCGGTGTTTCCCCATCACATGCAATATCTGGCCCATAGATTATTCTGTAACCACAGTCTTTCAACAGCTGTAAACACATATTTTCAATATCCGATTCAGTAATAATATTCATTGTTTATTTTCAATCTTCTCCAGTATAACCACACATACCCATTCTTGGAGAATTTACCACTGGAAGCAGCATTTCCTCTCCACATTTATGTTTTTTAGCACACTTTCGGCATAGAAATCCCTCTCCATCCCATAAACATTGCGTGCAGATTTCTTTAGCAGGATTTTCACACTTACATTTAAAATCGGGAAGAATATTTCTTGCAATTATATCAATTTTTTTTGATGTGCCTTTTCTTTTTGCGATAACTTTTAGATTGAGAGTTGTTGTGGTCCCAAAATCATATTCATGTGAAAATACTGTGTTTACACTAAGAATTTTTGAAAGTTTATAATCCATCATTTTTTCATCAGGCTCTAAATCTTCACAATCAGAATTATATCTTGTTCCATTTATATTAAATGCACTTAAATGGCCGCAACATTCAAGCCATAAACCTCTTAAGAAGCTATCAATAACTTCTAGCGTAGAATCGGCATTAGCTTCGAAATATACAAAAAATGGCCCTGCACTAGCACGGATGAGCAAAATATCATCATTGCCATTTTCTGTGTCAAGATATTTCTTTCGTTCAATACAAGATGCTAAATGTTTTGACATTGCCACCGCAGATACTAGCTTACTACAATAACTACATTTACCTTCAGATTTCATGATTTCACCTCTGGCGGAGATAATTGTTTTTGTATGCTTTCTCTTAATTCTTTAGGAATCAATGCCACGGTATACTTTCTCCCGTTTTCAACAGATTTTCCGATAACAAGCAATCCCTTTACACGCAGGATGCCAATATCTGATGTTGGCTCCTCAGACTCCCAAAAGTAAGATATTTTATCATCATATTCTTTTAATATGCTGTATCTTGCAAAACTATTATTCTCTAAAAGTATGTGTAATACATCTTTGGATTTTTGAGGTAATGCAGATATGATATCATTTATATTTGACATGATATGTTCTTGAATAATTTTTGCTTTCTCATTTTTCTTTCCATTCTTAGAAAGCCCAAGAGAAAGACAGATGCCATCGACCCAATTGCTCGGATATTTATTCAATACAGCTGTAAGTTTAGTGTTAGATGAAACAAGTATATTTTCTGCATCTTTAATTCTTCCATCCATAAACGCATTCATCATAACATCATGATCCAGTATCATTGGAGAATTATGCAAAACAAAAATTCCCAAGAGCCTGTATGTGTTATAGAATGGATGTATCCTGCCTATAATGAGCGTGTTTCTTCCAAGTCCGGGAATGTTTGCAGATATGACGGCTGGATAGGTGTGGCTTGTCTTTCTATCTTTAAGGATTAGTTCTTTGCCTTTTTTTGATATGACCACAAATTCTGAATTAATGATTGTTCTAGTGCCTAATAATGCTGCCTTATCATCAAATGATAATTCCGGATGGTCTGAGATATACTCATCCACAATATTTATCTTTATCTCGGGAAGCGTCTTTTCAAACATGAGCCAATCCATAAAATTAATTGCGTAAGCATCATTGTCCATGCCTTCATAATTATAAGGGAATTCTTTTGAAAACTTTGCATGCCACTCTGATAATTTATTCTCGTATTTTTTCATGAAATATTCAAACAATCCCTTCTTAAAATCCTCATAATCAATCATTTTGTAAAACCTCATAATAATAGATATGATTTAATACCGGATAACCTGTCTCTAATGCGGATTGTATTACTTTATCTTCTTTAAGTTTTTTCATCTTTGTATTAATTCTTCTGTTTTATTAACGAAATCTAAAACTCCATTTTCATAATCATTAATTGTTTCTTGGCTGAATCTGATGTTTGTTGCATAACTCGCCTCATGCCTATCATCTTTAAGATTAGTGTAAAGTTCTGCATCTTCTTTATTTATAGAAAGTTCATTTAATAATTTTGCTTCATCTCTTGTTATTGCATATTCTTTTATCAAGATAAGAATTGTTGCATAGTGGTTTTTTGATGAATAATTCCTGTTTGTGATGAGTGCTAAAGCAGAATGATATAATGAATAGTATAATGTTACAATAAGCCAGTCATTGAATTTTGTATGTTCTTTATTCAACTTGTAAAATTCCAGATTATGCCTTGCTTTTTTTAGATGTGATTTTACTAATTCAGGATTATTGCTGATCTTCTTTATTTGTTTTTTAGTCGTGAAAAAGTTTATTTCTTTTTCCAAGTATTCTTTGTCTGAAAATAATCTATCAATATCCATCTAAAACTACCTCATAAAAGTTTTGCTCTTTGTAGATGGGAAAGCCAGTCTTTCTTGCTTGTATGATGACATCATCTTTATTCTTCATAAATTGTTCTATTGTTGTTTGAAATATAGATATTGTGTGTTTTGAAGTTATTTCAGCTTCTTTTTTGTTATTTGTTATATCTGTCTTTTTATTTGCTATGATTAGTAAGTCTATATCGCTTTCTTTCTGCTCTTCTTTTCTTGATGCAGAGCCAAATAATACTATGGTGTATGCCTCTTTCGGAATATTTTTTAAGAAGTTTCTTAATGGGGTTTTTACTCCAATATTTAGCTCATTGAATTTTTGCATTGCAATTTCAGAGAATTTTAAAGCAAATAGTTTTTTGTTACTTATTTTGTAGAAAGTGTTTGATTTGGTCTTTTCTTGCGTTAATATGCTGTTTTTTGTAAGTTTGTTTAATGTGTTTGTTAGTGAGCTGTCTGAGAGTTTTGATAATTCTTTGATTTCGTTAAAGTATAAACTGCTTTTTTTGCTTTCAAAATACGCCCTGTAAATCTTGTCTTCTGGCTTCATGTTAAGCTTTGTAAATGTTCAGTATTTATAAATACTCCTGTTTTTGGAGTGATTGCTCCTGTTTTTGGAGTTGTGGGGTATCATGCTCTGACCTCAACAGGCACCCTTATCTGTCCAGACATCAGTTTAGGAAGGAGAGAATCACGGATTTTAATTAAATGTGTGTTTTGTGAGTTAATCAGGGATAATTTGTCAAATATCGAATTAATAACCGTATCAAATTTCATAATCATTCCTTTCGGAGGTATTGTGCATTGTTGATTGAGAGGAAAAATTAAATGTTGAGAGAGATGGTTTTCCTTTCTCTTTTATGGCGTAGACTATATATTCGTTAGCGAAAAGAAAATTAGTCTTACTCATTCTTGGAGGAGGATTAGTTTTATACCAAACAAGCAAATTCCTAAAGAACCATTTATCTATGAATTCTTGCATATAAATTGGAATTTGTTGGGTTCCGCAGAAGACGTATATTTGTCCTGCGGGTTTGAGAACTCGGCGTAGTTCGGCTAAAATAGGTGTAGGATCAAAGCCAAAATCCCAATCACCAAAGTTCTTCTTTATGATACGACCATTAAATTTTAAGTTTTGTTTTTGAGATACATTATATGGAGGATCTGTCACCACGAGGTCGACAAAGTTATCTGGAATTTGTTTAAGATATTTGAGACAATCCATGCAAGCAATTTTATTTAACTCCATAAAAAGCTAAAGGTTGTCAACATTAATATAGAAAACTCGGAAATCGTATTACTAGAAAAAATAGGCTGAAATGATCTGCAGTGGAAATCGACCCACGCAGATCACCCAGACAGCAGTAGCCCTGCCCAGACTTTCTTACTGATGTTCGAAGGTATTTCGCTCTTCGAGCATCAATATTCGAACTGGGGTCTCAGGCTTTCATTGGCTTGGATCTTTCGATCTGATTGCCACCAAAGGCCTGCATGATTGGCCGCTACACTACAGGGCTATGGTCAAGAAAAAGGGCAAGATTTATAAATAAATCGTTTTTTCTTAGACCACTAAATTATTACGGTGTATTTATGGCAAAGTTAAGACGTGGAGCAGCATATTCAAGAACATCTCAGATCAAGAGACCTTATACTAGGAGATCTAAGTATAGGGCTAAGAATTTTATTAAGGCGAGTCCTCATAGTAAGGTTGTTAGGTATGAGATGGGCAATGTAATGAAAAAGTTTGAGTTTACTTTGATTCTTATTGCTAAGAGGGCTCTTCAGATTAGGCATAATGCTCTTGAATCTGCTAGGATGTCTGGTAATAAGATTCTTGAGGCTAAAGCAGGCAAGACTGAGTATCATATGCAATTAAGGAAATATCCTCATCATCATTTAAGAGAGAATGTTCTTGCTTCTGGTGCAGGTGCTGACAGGATGAGTACTGGTATGGCGGCCTCTTTTGGAAAGGTTGTTGGATTGGCTGCTCAAGTCAAGGAGAATGATATCATATTTTCTGTTGAGGTTGATAAGAAAAATATCGGCATAGCAAAAGAATCTTTAATAAGATGCAAGAACAAGCTTCCATGCAGATGCCAGATCCTTATTGAGAAAAATGCTTCTTAAGATCTTTTTCAATCTTTTTATTCAATTCCTCTAGACTCGTACAAGCTTTGAATTTCTTCTTATACTTCGCAATTATATCCTCAGAAATTATGTCTGACTTGCTCAGATATATGATGATTGTCTTTTCATAATCTTTTAATCCTTTTAATAATCTTTCCTGCTCTTTCAATGAATAAGGCTCAGTCAGGTCAATAACATATATTATTATATTTGCAACATATTTCAATACAAGATATGCTTGTTGCTCAATATTATTTTTCTTTTCTCTTGCCAATACTCCAGGAGTGTCAATGAATTGTATCTTATGAATTACGTATTTATTATATCCTAGATTAATATTTTTTGTTGTAAAAGCATAATCCTTGATCTCTGGCTTTGCTGTTGTCAATTTTGAAAGTAAAGTGCTCTTGCCAATGTTCGGAAAACCAGTAATCGCAATAGAATACAGGTCTGTCTTTATTGATGGAAAACCTTTCATTATCTTTCTGGATTCTTCTAGATAATTCAGATTTGATTTTATCTGATTCATTATTGAACTTATCCTTCCATAGTATTGTTTCATTATTATTTTAATCCTTGATTCAGAATCAACGTGTTTCATCTTTCTCTTATAAATATCAGAAATCTCTTTGATGATATTGATAGTCCAATTCAAAGACCCAAGACTTTTTTTTAGATGATCATAATCCATTGTTGCCCTTATCAGTTCTTGATAGAATTCAGGCAGGCTGTCAATGCTAGGATATTTCTTGATTATCTTCTCTAATCTCTCAATCAATGTTCTTTCAAAGATCTTGATTTTCTCATACTCAGTTGTCCTGATTCTTGATATTCTTTCCCCAGATGTTCTTAAGAATACGACTGCAGACATTTTTTTAGAATTCTTGAAAGCCTGATCTAAGTAAAATTGATGATCCTCTATCTTATCAAGGTCTTGAAAGTTCATATTCTCAATAATCATTGTTATTTTATAAATCTTGCTTAATTCAGGAATAGTGTAGCAAATGACAAAGTTGTGACATTGCCATGCTCACATTGTTTATTATATATCATTGTATAACGAGTTATTTGGCATAGATTAGAAATTACTAAGGTTCGCTAGATGGCAATGTCACTTAAGTTGACTTTACTATTATTCACAAACTATATTAATAGAAAAAAATTACATTAATAATGATATCTGTTATAGGTGCAGGGCCAGCAGGAAGCTTTTATGCATCAAAGGCAAATGATGCGCATTTATTCGAAGAGCATAAGATAGTTGGCAGGCCAGTTGCTTGTACAGGAATATTGACAGATAGTGTTAAGTCAATAATTGACATTCCAGAAGATATTGTTGTCAGCAGGATAAAAAGATTCAAGATTGTTGCTCCTAATAAAAAAGCATTATATGTTGATCTTAAAAAGGAAAATATGGTGCTAGACAGGCATGGATTTGATAATCATCTTTTTCAGAAAGCTGTTGATAATAATGCACGAATTCATTTAGGAGAAAGATTTATTGGATACAAGCAAAAAGACAAGAAATATTATGTCAAGACAAACAAAAAGACTTATGAAACTGAAATGATTGTCGGTTCTGATGGTCCAAAAAGTCAAGTTGCAAAATCTGCGGGAATATATGGCAACAGGCAATTCATCTGGGGCTGGCAGGCAAGATGCAAATTCCCTGAACTTGAGGAAGGAACAACAGAGATAAGATTAAATCTTGGAGAATTCTCCTGGATAGTGCCGGAAGATAATAAGATAGCAAGAGTAGGAGTCATTGGCGTTAAAAATAAGAAATTGCTTAATGATTATAAAAAGATTTTAGGAGTCTCAAAAATATTGCAGGATCAATCAGGATTGATTCCATTATATAATCCAAAACAGAAATTGCGGAAAGACAATATTTTCCTGATAGGCGATGCAGCAACTCAAGTAAAGGCAACAACATATGGGGGAATCATTTATGGGTTGCTTGCAGGATCTTACCTTGCAGAGAATAAAGAGACTTATGTCAAGAGGTTTAATGAAAAGCTCGGAAAAGATTTATGGATAAGCCTTAAGATGAGAGAATTCATGAATCATATGACAGAACAGCAGGCAAATGAATTGATTGATATTTTTCAGAAACAGAACAATAACAAGATCCTATCAGAGCATGACAGGGATTTTCCAAGCAAATTCATTGTACAATTATTGATGAAAGAAGCCAAATTATGGAAGCTTGGTTTTCAATTATTCAAGAAAAAGGTGTTGAAATGAAACTGACAAAAGACATGCTGATAGCAGATATTGTTAATGATTATCCCTATTTAGCTGAGTATATAATGGATCTTGGAGTGCATTGCATTGGCTGCGGCGCGGCAATGTTCGAGACATTAGAGCAAGGATTCTTAGGGCATGGGATGAGTGATGATGAAATTGATACGATCATCATTGAATTGAACAAGATCATCAGCGATCATGAAAAGAAATAGATTTATAAATAAGGTTTTTTTCCTTTCTCTATAAACAACTGAGTTCGCTCTGGAAGTTTATAGATTATTCTATATACTTCTAGTACAGGAGGAATAAAATGGATATGAAGATAAATATTGCTGATAAGACAGGCAAGACACTAAAAAAGGAATTTAAGGATGATCAAGCATCTGTATTGTATAATAAAAAGATTGGAGATAAGATAAACGGTGAGCTTATTGACATGCCTGGATACGAGTTTGAGATTGCTGGTGGTAGTGATTATTGCGGTTTTCCAATGAGAAAGGATGTCAATGGAATCATGAGAAAAGCAATATTGACAACAACAAGCCTCGGCAATAAATACAAGAGAAAAGGCATGAGACTAAGAAGAACAGTTGCAGGAAACACAATATACAATAGAACATCCCAAGTCAATCTAAAGGTCATTAAACATGGTGCTGAGGCTTTGATTAAAGAAGAGAAGAAATAGTAATCAATTAGCACATACAGCATCTAATGATGTCGAATAAGACTGCGTAATCTTACACATAATGGGTGTATTATTTTTTATATTATGTTCGAAAATCTTGTCATTTATGTGTCGCGCTTTGATTTTATCTTTAAGTTTTATGTTCCTAGACAATTTTAAATACATTTTGTGCTGCATTAATAATTCTTTAACTAGCTTTACAGATTCTTTCATATAGGGTAGAGTGTGTTCTTTCACATAAAAGTCGATATACAATTCAGATATGCCGTTGGTTATTTCCTGATGCACTCCTAAAGGTATTTTTGGCATGGATTTACAATATTCTACAATGACGCTATTCTTGATTATCTCCATGATTACTCTGTTCTTGTTATATTCTACATCTATCTCTTCATCCATGCTCTATTGAGTTTGTTCCCATTTATAAATTTTACGTAAATTAATCACTAATAAGTGACTAAGTAATAATTGTTTTTTTTCTTTTATATAAAAGTAAAATTTATAATCAAACCTAATATCATAATAACATGGATTTTAAAACAAAAATATCCGAGCTCTTGCACCATGAAACAGGATTAAGCAAAGATAAGATAATTAATCTGATAGAGATCCCTCCTGATCCTAAGCTTGGTGATTATGCATTTCCATGCTTTATGCTCTCAAAAGAGCTTAAGAAAAGCCCTCAGAATATTGCCCTTGAATTAAAGGATAAACTAACAAAATTAAACATTGATCATAAATATTTTGAATTAATAAAGAATGAGTCAGCATATATTAATTTCTATGTCAGTAAAACATTATACATTGAAAACACTCTCAAGAAGATACTCAAAGAGAAAAATGAGTTTGGAAAAAATCCTGATTCAGGACAAACAATATTAGTGGAATCTCCAGGCCCTAATACAAACAAGCCATTGCATCTAGGACATTTACGAAACATGCTATTAGGACAAAGCCTTTACAATATACTAAAATCTCAAGGGCATAAAGTTCATATAGTTAACGTAGTCAATGATAGGGGAATCCATATTTGTAAATCAATGCTTGCTTATATTAAACTTGGAAAAAATTCCGAACCAGACATTAAACCAGATCATTTTGTTGGAAATTATTATGTTGAATACCAAAAATTAGAAGATAATGATTCTGAAATTAAGAAAGAAGTTGAGGAAATGTTAATTAAATGGGAACATAATGATCCTGAAACTATTGCTTTGTGGAAGAAGATGAATAATTGGGCATTGCTAGGATTTAAAGAAACTTATAATAAACTTGATTTCAAGATTGATAAGGAATATTTTGAGTCAGATACATATAAGCATGGCAAAGAAATAATTCTACAAGGTTTAAAAGATAAGATCTTTTCTAAGGATGAAAATGAAAATATTGTTTTTGATTCACAGGATTTAGGGAAAAAAGTCATTTTAAGAGCTAATGGGACTTCTGTTTACATAACTCAAGATATCTACATGGCATGGCTAAGACATAAGGATTTTGATTTTGATGCAATGTATTATGTTGTAGGCAATGAACAGGATTATCATTTTAAAGTTCTATTCCAAATTTTTGAGGCTTTGAAATGGAAGTTTGCTGATAAGTGCTATCATTTCAGTTATGGAATGGTTGAACTACCAGAAGGAAAAATGAAAAGCAGAGAAGGAAATGTGGTAGATACAGATGAATTGATAGAAAATGTTAATGAGATTGCATTGCAAGAATTAAGAAACAGATATAAAGAGATCAATGAAGAAGAACTGAAAAAAAGATCATTAATAATCAGTCTTGCTGCAATAAGATTCTTTTTCCTTAAGTATGATCCAAAAAAGAATTTTGTCTTTAATCCAAAAGAATCATTGTCTTTTGAAGGCGAAACAGGACCGTATATTGAGTATAGTCATGCAAGGATCAATAGCATATTTAAGAAAGCTGAACAAAAGCCAGAATCTGACACATCATATGAATTGCTTGCCGAGCAATTTAATCTTGTGAAAATATTAAATCAATATTCAGAAGTAATTAAACAGGCTGCTAATGAGCTTAAACCATCTATCATTGCAAGATATTTATTAGAATTATCCCAGGCATTTAATGAATTCTATCAAACCATCCCCGTATTAAATGCAGATCCTGAATATAGAAAAGCAAGATTATTACTGATATATTGTGTTCAGATAATATTAAATTCAGGAATGAGATTACTGAATATTGAACCTATTGATGAGATGTAGAATGGAGCTTTCTAAGTATAAATCTAAGATTCCGAGCAATATTTATGATAAATTAATCTTGAGAATAAAGGAATTAAGGCCCGCGCAACATAAGGCAATTGATGCAGGATTATTTGATGACAAGAATCTGCTTATATGCACTCCAACAGCTTCTGGAAAGACATTAGTTGCTGAGCTTGCAATAATGAATGCAATATTTCATGATAAGGGAAAATGCATGTATGTTGTTCCATTAAAGGCATTGGCAAATGAAAAATTCGAGTTTTTCAAGAAAATGCATGAATTCAAGACAGCAATTAGTTCAGGAGATATAGATTCAGATGATTCCTATCTTGAAAAATATGATTTGATTATAACAACTTCTGAAAAATTTGATTCATTGATTAGGCATAAGACACACTGGCTTTCTAAAGTAAAGGTTGTTATTATTGATGAGATCCATCTGCTTAATGATGCTTCACGAGGTCCTACATTAGAGGTTCTTATTACGATATTGAAAGATCAACTCAAAAGATTGCAACTGATTGGATTAAGTGCAACAATAGGCAATCCGAAGGATTTAGCTTCATGGCTTGATGCTGAACTGATTATTGATAATTGGAGACCTGTGAAGCTGCATAAAGGAATATTACTGAATAGTGAAATAGAATTCTTTGAGCATAAATGAGAACCTTTATATATAAGTATGTTTTGGTATACAAAAAGGTATATTAGTTGGGAGTGCAAGCAACTTAACAGCGATTATACAGGAGGCAAAAATGAATGATATAGTGTTTACCATATACGACATTGACGTATTGCTATCAGAAGCAGAATCAGCAATACACACAAGCGACATGAGCATTGTTACAAGAAAACTGAGAACGGCAAGGCAAATGATCACAGACATGAGAACAGACATAACATCAAGCCTAGATGATGATCTGGAACAGTATAGGATCATAAAATAAATTTTTTTTATATTAAGACAATTTCTCAAGATTATTACGACTAACTAGTGATAAGAAAAGATAAAATTTATAAATAGTATAATTCTTCTAAAAATTATGCCTAAATGCTTAATTGATTTTAAGAGCATCGCATTTACCTTGTATAAAATATTATATGTATGCAGTATGAAAAAATATCTATTTACACAATGAACAAAAAACCATATGAACTAGGAGTTGAAGATTTACCAAGTATTCATAAACTTCAGAATTATGCAAAAAAAATAGAACTCTTTGTCGAATCAAATAAAGGAGCTGCTTCTAAAAATGTTGAAGATTTACTCCATAAAATAACTGATATTAAGAATGATCCGAAATATATTAAATTAAAAGAAGCAGCACAAAGTGAGGCAAAAAGCATTGTTTATAACACAATCACATTTTTTGCTGAAACTTTTCAAAGAGACTCAAAATATTCAAAACAAATGCCAGATGTAGTTATACTTGATGGATTAGATTACCAAGAAAAAAAATATGATCCAAAATTCTATATGACTTCTGATAATCAATCATTATCATACTTCGTAGGCGCTCAAAAATCCTTCTTTGGTGCCGACAGAAATGCTTTGATCAGTCTTTTTTTGCCTAATATTAATCAAGGTTTAATTGTCGAAGAATCATTTCATTTTCTTCAACAGGTTTATGAAGAATGTAAATCTCTAAACAAAAAAATTTCTAAATATCCAGCCGAAATTAAATCAGGATTCATTTCAGCATATGAACTTTTGCCAAAAGACGAATTAACATCTATGCATATTGCACATGAAGCAGAAGCCTACTTTACAGTAAGTTTGTTTAACTTGAAAGATAACAAATCCCTAATGAAATATCCTGAAAAAGAATTATTTAAAGATTTGTTTGAAACTCTTTCGGCAGAAGGAAGAATAAAATGTTACAAACAATTGCTTCAATCGAAGAATATTGAATCCTTCTATGATTTATGGACTCTTGGTTTCGAATCATTGGTTAAGACTGAATTTCTTAATAACATGGAGCATTACTTAGGTTATAGTTTAGGGGAAGAGCTACACAATGTAACTCGTAATAAGACTAATTTTAATGAGATGAGTAAAATTATTTTTTCTCCAGTCAAAAATTATAATATCAAGTTAGATAATATGGTTGGTTATGTGCAACAAAGAATAAAAGTATAAAAAAGTATTATTTTTTTTCGATTTATTTTCATTACCATTTTTTTTATTGTAGCAAGAGGCAATCGCTTAATTCCCTAAGACGACAAATATTTTCTTTATAGACGACAGAATGCATAACAATGCATAAAAACAACAATAATTATACTCTTTATAGTCTATATGATGATAAAAGAGAGGTGTTT
>Ga0208246_1001605_pt1 | contig 12036 bp, 11 predicted proteins | sample RifOxyD2_FD_184039 | JGI IMG/M metagenome (GOLD analysis project Ga0208246, IMG submission 184039) | Soil microbial communities from Rifle, Colorado - Rifle Oxygen_injection D2 (SPAdes) | ecosystem: Environmental > Terrestrial > Deep subsurface > Rock core/Sediment | place: Rifle, Colorado... | reverse complement strand
TTCTGGATTGTATAAAATTCCGCCATGAACGGAAGCAAGTACTAATAGTATATGCCATTATGGCGGTAGTCGCCGTCTATTTTATATTTTTTTAAAAATTATCTCTTAAGAGATTTGTGTTAAAAATTATAATTCAAACTTTCCCACTACCCAATCAAATTCAGTTTGCCAATCTCGGTCACTACAACTCCACCCTGGACTTGACGGGTAAGGATTAGGAGTTGACTCCATATCTCGAACACCCAAAACATAATAATATCCTTTGGATGCATCGCATTTGTAACTTCCTTTAGAATAACGATAATAGGCATAATTTCCACAATTATCATTGACAGTTGAATCCAACAAATTTATTGGTAAAAAATTATTTGATACTAACGGCGTAATGAATGTACCATTTCCAGATGAATCCCAGCCACCACATCCAGCAAAGTCTGAATTGGGATAGCTACCAAAAGAATTATAATATAACTCAAGTGCAATTTGCATCTGATGCATATCTGACAACCTTTTTGTATCCCTTGCTTTTGCGCGAGCGTCGTTTAAACTTGCCAATACTACGCTAGATAGGATTCCTATAATGGCTATAACCACCAGAAGCTCGATCAGAGTAAATCCTTTAATTTCTGATTTATTGTTCATAAACTTAAAGCTCAGCCGGTAAAATTTTGATGTCCTTTGGACTGCCTACAGTACCGTTATTACCAAACAACAAAAACAGCGAAATAATAATTGCCACCACTATAAACCCCAGCAAAACATAATTCGCCTGCTTCTCGCCTTTAACCAGCCCACCCGAATATTTAATCACCCATCCTACAATTTTAGACGTTGTCGTTTGAAAAGACCGCGGTCGTTGAGACTGCTCGCCTTCAAACACTATTTTCGGTGGTTCATTGTATTCCATGACTTTATAAAAATTTGGGGGGATTCGGGGCGGACGGAATTGAAAATTTCTACATTCAATCGTTATTCGTTATCTTCTGTCTTGTTAGTATTTTCATCGTCCTGATCTGAAGAATTTGAATCCTGAGAATTATCTTTTTTACTATCACTTTCCTCTGCCTCCTGCTGTTCCGTATCTTCTTTTGGTTCGTCTGCCTCTTGCTGTTCTTCGGCTTCTTTCGGCTCATCTATTTCCTTTAGTTCCTCGGCTTCTACTGCTTCCTCTGCCTCTACCGCCTCTTGTTCTTCTTTCTGTTCAACTTTTTCTTTTTTCTGATCAGAATCACTCATTTCATCCTCTATTTTATTCTGTTCATTCTGAAGTGAATCTCCAAGTTGATCTTTTTTCTGTCCAAGCGTATCAATCTGTCCGTCAATATCATTAAGCTGTACTTCCAATACAGCTATCTGCGCGGTGTCTCCGACACGGCGTGCTTCTGCAAGAAGGTTTGTCTTGATTTCTTTGCGTTGAGCTTTAAGCTGTTCTTTGGCATCTTTGAAAGTTTGCTCCAAAAGCTTGTCACGTAAATCAAATTCGTCATTCAGTGTTTTGGCAAGAGCAGTAACATCTTTACCAGCAACCTTTTCTTTATCTACAATTTCTGCGGCATACGCCACATTGGCCTGAAGAAGAGACTGAGCTATCGCAAGTCCTTTGGCATTAATACCTTTCTCTTCAACTATAACTTTAATCTCCGCGATACGCTCTCCAGCAAATTCAATTTGGAGTTTAGCTTTTGCTTCTTGATTAAAAGTAAAAAACTGTCGTAAATTTTCGCCCAAGCGATCAAGGAAATAAAAAGAACTTTCGGGGGTTAAACCGGCTGAAGGGAGTGTAGCTTGCGGGCTTTGCCCAAACGTCAAAAATGGAACGAATAATAACGAAACTAGAACAAATTTTATATTTTTCATAATGTTTTCATTATATCAGAAAATAAGATTCTGCTATAGAAAAGCGTTGATAAGAATTCAAGCATCTTTAGGCCTGCCCCCTCCCGTTCGCTAATGGAAAGGAGGGTGAGGAAGCGAATGCTTGAAGCTTCCTCAAGACTCATTGAGGGCTTTTGTGAGCGAAGCGAAATAAAAGACCCAATGAGTGGACAGCTTCTGTAAGAAGGAACACCAAAGAAAAACACCCTTTCCTTTTTCAAAAGATGAAAATGGGGATAAGTCCGTTATTTCTCAGATTAGTGTTGTGTAATTAATTATATCTTTTTTATCTATCTGCTTCGCTTGAACAGAGCTTGAATGGTGGCTCGTTTCAGGCGGGGTATGAATATATTAGGACACAGTTTTTGTAAAAATAACGGACTTATCCCCATTTTCTACGCTTGATATTCTTTTCGTACTTCGTACTCAATAATATCTAAGCTCCTCGACCCCGATTGTTTCGGCCCAGAGGGGCCCCGAAACAATCTTTCGAATCCTCTTGGGTCTCACAACGGCAAAATCCATAACACTAGCGTGTTATGGATTGCCTTATGTGGACCCAAGAGGATTCGAACCCCCCGCCTCCTCAGTGCAAATGAGGCGCTCTACCAAATGAGCTATGGGCCCAGATTTTCTGTTTATTTGCTAGGCAAATGTAAGCGACATAATACTCAAAATAATGACTTAAGTCAATAGAATAGCTATCTAATAGCTACTTTCCACGGAGTGTCTAGAGCTAATGATGTTAAATCACCAATCACCAACCCACCATCATCATTCCAATATACTCCTTGGGCAGTCGCAGCTGTTGTACTGAGCTTTTCTCCATCATTACTGACGAATTGAATAATAGAAGATTCGGTATCAAAGACAAAGTTTGTGCAGGCATCTTCGGTTGAACGTTGCTCGCAAAAGTAAACATAATGTTGATCGGGTGAAATAATGAAGTACGGAATGGCAGTGTGTATTCCCTGCTCAGTAAAACTATCGAGTGATTCTTCATCAACTAGATTTTTGTCAATTGATAAAAGAAGAGTATTATCGTCGTCAATCAAACGTAGACGACCATCTTTATAAGAGACAATTTCATCACCATTATCAGTATTGCTATTTATATCAGATTTAGCCACTGATACTTCTTGTTCCCCTAATTCAAGTTCAGAATAATTGGCATCAGTGGAAATAAAACCTGACTGATTGACACCAAAACAAATCAAACCGGTGGTAAAGCCGATAATATAAGCCAGAACAACTAATACTACTTTTTCATGTTTTGTACCTTCCATGTTGTTTATATTATATATGTTAATTTATTAATAATATTAACGCCGTTTAGTAACAGTGGATAAAGGTAGGCGGTCAATCAACCTGGCGAAATTAAATATTTCTTTTGTTAATCCCACCTTATCAAGAGCAAGGATTGAGATTTTAATTTTGTCACGATTCAAAGTTATTATTGGCGATTGCTGATGAACTTCGGCATACACTACTAACTTACTCACTAAAATAAGCGCATCAATATAACCAATGTGGTCAAAGGTTAAAGTAATACTGGTATGAGCGGTATTAAATTTCCAGGAATGTGTCAGGCTCCTTAATTCATTGTCTAATTCCTTTTTGGAAAGTTTCTTTTTCATAAAAATAATTCAAACTAAGTTCGAGCAGTTTTTACTAAATGATCAATTAAATCATTAAATGACAAACCGACTGCTTCGGCAGCTTTGGGAAATAAGGAGTTGGGGGTCAATCCCGGTAGAGTATTAACTTCCAAAAAATACACTTCCCCACCCTTTATCATAAAATCGGAACGTGAGTATTGGGTTAAACCAAGTGTGGTATGCACTAATCTGGCTATTTCAGCTATTTTCTCCTTTTCGTTGTATGAAAATCTTCCTGGACATAACTCAGTCGTCTCACCAGTATATTTAATATCAGCCGAAAAATAGTCATGCCCAAAGGGCGGTATAATTTCAATTACTGGTAGGGAATAATACTCTTCATTACGAAATTGTTCCAATATTCCACAGGTGGCCTCAATACCCGAAATTCTTTCTTCAATCATAAACTCCTCATTTATCTCCAACATGGTTGTAATAGCGGCCGCTAGTGCCTCGGGAACATCAATCATCATCACACCGTGCGAAGACCCGCTGGTGGTTGGCTTTAGTACATATCTTGGTCCAAATGACTGCCTAATGGCTGTCGCTAGTTCACCAGTATCTACCACATCATCACGTTTTATTTTGATATGTTTGGGAAGTTTAATGCCACTTTCGCGTAAAGCGCGTTTAGCAGTATCTTTATTAAACGCAAAAGCAGAAGAAAAAGAATTACTACCGGTAAAGGGTATTTTGTACCGCTCGCAAATCTTTTGCACCGTGCCGTCTTCGCCATAAGCACCATGCATGGCAATAAAAACTACATCAGTAGTCATAAAAGCAATCTCCGGGGATTTCACCATACCATTTACTAACCATTCACCACGCTTAGTGACAATTATGTCCGAGGTGTAATAACCAAGATCCTTAAGGGCAATTAAGACGCCTGCTCCCGTACTCATGGAAACATCATATTCGGAACTTGGCCCGCCGCGTAAGACTGCAACTCTGGTGCGTAACATACCAATATAATATCACAGAGAAATCAAAATGAAGTGAGTGTTTAGTTGCCAATTAATCTTAGGCCAACTGTCAGCACAAGTAGGCACAATCCACGTTTTCTTAAAACTATAATTAGTCATCTAGCCCTATTGCGTCAAAACAATTTTGGTACAGTAGGGCTAGTCATAATATATCTTGGATTAGTCAAACTCTAATGCAGCGATTAATCGCTGCATTAGAGTTATCTGAGTACCGCTAGTACGGTGTCTTTGCGAACCGCTGTGAAGCAATCCATGCCGTCATCTCGCACATGGATTGCCACGTCATTCGCCTGCGGTCTCACTCCTCGCAAAGACGATTAACGTCAAACACCTGTCTTTGCGGGTCACAACGAAGCAATCCACGTTCTCATGGATTACCACCTCAGTTGTCATTCTTTCTCCCTTCTCGCAATGACGTTCGTCGTCTTTTCGAAAGTATTTAGTTGCAAGCACTGGGCCATGAGTGAAGTTGTTTTATTGCAAAAATCGGTGGCGTTTGGTTTTTCTGAAAAAGTTTACCGCAAGACTGCAACTCTATATTTTATGAGGAACTTGTAACATATGATTATTCTATCACAGCACTTTTAGAGAGACTTAAAGATCTTACACAGCTTTTAAATCTGCACCGTATACACCTTCAAGGAGATCAAGATCCTTATTACTGTTTTTAAGGAGCTCAATATTTGTTTGCGCCATAGACTTAAGAAGTTCACTTCCTTGCGTATTATGCACAACATCGTTATAGAGTAATCGCATTGCTTCAAAGTCTTTAATAAGACAGTGACCACCCGCACCGCGACCGTTACCGTGCGCTGGTTGCGTATGACTTTCACCAATACGCGGGTCATGCACCAATGCTTCTTGTAGTGACTTCCACTCACATCCATTTGCCATAGCTAAATCATACAGCATATTCATATACAGAACTTTCGTAAACAAAAAGCAGTTACCTGCGTACTTAACCATCTCAGCGTCACGTGACATCATTATTTTTTTATACGGTGCTTCGGGTAGAATACGCAAAATGGACACTGCTTTTTCACGAAATTCTGCAGTATCAACGGGAATCCCGACAAGGTTACGTTGCGGCTTTGCAGCATCATGCGCTGCAGTTGCTTCAACAAGAAATTCTGGGCTATGAAGCACAAAAATATCTGGAAATTCACTTTGCAATTTCTCAGTTGTTCCAGGAATAAGGGTAGACTTAATAACTGCAATATTACTTTTGCCAACAAGTGATAATGCATCTTTTACAATTGATGCATCAAACACTCCAGCATGAGTTGGGGTCGGAACTGCAATAAATACAACCTCACATTCTGTAATAAGGTCTTTATTTTTAATGTACGGCTCTTCAAGTGAATAGCGTACAACGGTATACATCCGTGATTCAAACTCATCTGCGTAGTGTTTTCCAATCCATCCCTGTCCTATAAATCCAATTTTCATGATGTTGCGATACGTTAATAATTCTCTTTCTATTTTGTAACCAGTAGCGTTGGAAGTAAGTTACGACAATGCTCGTTTATTTCTTTTTTCAACATGGTATGCGAGCGCAAAACGATGAGACTCAGCATTGCATAGCAGTATATCATTTTCATACATTGCCAAAAGTTTCTTTGAAGCAATAAGCCGTATCGGCTTATGGCGTTCGTCTTTAACTACTGCTACAACGGGTATCAAAATGTCAGCTTTACGCAAAACGTGTTCAGCTGCATTTTTTTGAGCAGTACCCCCGTCTACGACAATAATCTGAGGATACTGCCATTCTTCGTGTGTTAAACGTCTTGTGAGTACTTCCTTTAGCGCTGCAGTATCGTTACTCCCTGTCACACTTTTAATCTTGAATTTACGGTATTGGTGATGAATTGCTTCCCCACCTTCAACAACCGTCATAACCCCAACCATGTCTTGCCCAGCAAGATGCGCCACGTCATATGCCTCAATACGAACGCTTCGATCATCAGTATATTTTTTAGATTCGTCTTTAATAAGTGCTACATCTTGGATATGTTGCAGTGCAAATATTTTTCGTTTACATACAAGCGCCTCCTCAAAAAGCTCTTTTTTTGCGAGCATCATCATTTCCTTTTCAAGCTCCTTAATAATCTCCATTTTCTTACCTTCAAAAAAAAGTCGCACATAGCGGATAGTATCTTCATACTGCTTTTTATTATCCAAACTTGGATACAAACCAATCTGTTTGTTGAAGTCAATTATCCCGCGTGCTATTTTAGATTTCTCTTCTCCTACCGGTATTTTTGTATCATAAAATTTAAATAGTTTACGTACAATTTTTAGTGCCTCTCTAAAAAGACTGCCACTGGTAAACGGCCCAAAATGATATTTGATTTCATCTTCGGTAAACTTTGACGTAAGGTCTTTACCACGCACTACAAGCACACGGGGATATACTTCGTTTGTAATGATTAAATGGTTGTAACTTTTATCGTCTTTGGAAATTGAGTTGTACTTCGGTTTATGTGTTCGTATAAGATTACACTCCAAAATGAGTGCTTCAAGTACTGAGTCAGTTACAGTTACATCAACCATTTTCGCCTCAGCGACCATTTGCTCAATGAGTTTAGATCGCTTTATACCAATATCTTTTGCAAAATAACTCTGTACCCGATTTTTAAGTGACGTTGCTTTACCAATATACAGAATCTCTCGTTTTGTGCCGAGGAAAAAGTACACCCCTGGGACATCCGCCAACTTTAATTTAGCCAGTTTTTCTTTTTCCATAACTAAATTACTCTATCATAAAATGCAAAAACCGCCCCAGAATAGGGACGGTGTGTATTTACTCAACAGATCATGTTAAGTCTGGACTTAAAACGCACTGCAAGTATGATGGAAACCTTTTCGATAGGTGTCCCATATTCGTTTGAAAGACGGGCACACAAATCAACGAATTCCTCCCCTTTAGGCCAAAAAATGATTCCGTGTTGATTGCAGTCGCGATTGAAGTTATCCAATCCTTCTTTTTCAACAGCAGTCATTTTGTTTTTTACTTTAGGCAAGATGCAGTCCATTTCACTTCTCCCATGATTAAATTCCATAACCTCAAGATTCTGAGGTTCCAAAAATAAATTATACACTAATTTTTTGAAATGCAAAATTTTCGATTCTGTAAATAGGTACCTTTGCAGATACTTTTCAATAGGTAACTTGGTATTTATTATGAAATTTGTATTAGATTCAAAATTTAACCTCGAATTTGATAGTTTCACACCTACCTACCCACCAAAACCTTTCGGTTAACCGAAAGGTTTTGGTGGGTATTAATTAAAAAATTCTTAGTCTAAAATCTTCTCGATTGTTACGTTGCAGTTCGCAAGGACAGTGGTGAGAAAGCCGTCATCGCGATGAGTGACGGTCAATCCATGACCGTACGAAAACGTGGATTGCTACCTGCCACGTTCCTCTCGCGACTAAAGGCGCTCGCAAAGATGGACGACGGCAGTCGTCTTCGCGAGGAGCGGAGTGACGTGGCGATCCGTGGTGATGTGACAATGCGACTCGTAATGACGGCCTTAAAGGTGTTTTTGTAGGTATTGTCCGGTGAATGATTTTGGGTTGTCGGCTATTTCTTCGGGGGTGCCTTTGGCAATCAAATTACCACCACCCGCTCCGCCCTCTGGGCCCATATCAATTACATAGTCGGCACACTTTACTAAATCAAGATTGTGCTCAATCACCATCACCGTATTTCCGCGGTTAACTAGCTGTTGCAAAATTTCAATTAGAACTTTAACGTCTTCGTAATGTAGTCCGATGGTTGGTTCATCAAGTAAATAAATAGTTTTTTGCGTATGAGGTCGATAAAGTTCAGAAGCGATTTTGACACGTTGGGCCTCGCCACCGGATAGTGTTGTGGCACTTTGTCCAAGCTTCAGATAACTAAGCCCCACGTCAACCAGTGTTTTAAGCCGCTCTTCAATAGCGGGAATATCCTTAAAAAAAGTATAGGCCTCCTCAATAGTCATTTCTAGTACCTGATGAATATTCTTTTTGCGATAGGTAACCTCGAGAGTTTCTTTAGTAAAACGTTTTCCTTCACAAACATCACACTCCACAAACACAGTCGGCAAAAAGTGCATCTCGACCGCAATGACACCGTTTCCTTGACAGGCCTCGCAACGACCGCCTTTGACATTAAAACTAAAGCGACCGGGTTTCCAGCCACGCGCCCGGGCTTCACTGCTCCCAGCAAACAGGTCACGAATATGGCTGAACGCGCCGGTGTAAGTGGCGGGATTACTACGGGGGGTGCGACCGATGGGTGATTGATCAATAAGTATTGAACGTCCGAGATACTCAGAGCCAGTAAAAGTAGTGGCATTATATGTTTTAGGGCTACGATGCTTTTTCTCTAATCGGGCCTTAAGATTTTTATCAATAATTTCATACATTAAAGTTGACTTACCAGAACCAGAAACACCGGTCACACAAATTAAACGTCCCAAGGGGATGTCTAAGTTTAGATTCGTAATATTAAATGCCTTACCACCACGAATTTTAAGTGACCCTTTCTCACCAGTTCTGCGCTCCGGGACGTCTATTTTTTTGTCACCACGCAAATAATCAAGGGTAATTGATCCTGAGGGATTTGTTTTGGCAGATAAAAGTGGTTCGAGATAACCAGACACTACCACTTCACCGCCATGAATGCCTGCTTTCGGTCCAATATCAACCAAGTAATCTGAGGCAAAAATTGTATCTTCATCATGTTCTACTACCAAGATAGTGTTACCGAGATCACGCAGTTCAATGAGGGTTTTAATCAGTCTGTCGTTATCTCTTTGATGTAATCCGATAGTTGGCTCATCCAGGACATAGAGGGCTCCCACCAGACCAGAGCCAAGCTGTGACGCCAATCTGATACGCTGGGCTTCACCACCAGAAAGAGTATTGGCACGTCTATCCAATGTCAGGTATTCAATCCCGACATTATTCATAAATTCCAGACGGTCAATGATTTCGCGCAAAGCCGGCCAAGCAATTTCGTGTTGTTTTTTACTAAGACTAAGTTGATCAATAAAAAGCGTAGCTTCTTTGACTGTCATAGCTGTAAATCCTACAATGTTGATACCGAGATTTTTTTTACCGTCACCACCGAGGTATACCCGCATCGCTTCGGGTCGCAACCGGGCGCCCATACAAACGGTACAGACGTCACTATTAAAAATCCCGACTACTCCCAAACCGTTACATTCCGGACACGCCCCATACGGTGAGTTAAAAGAAAATAAGCGCGGTTCCACTTCGGGAAACGATGATCCATCAATTGGGCAAATGAACTTGGCAGACAGCGTCCGCACTTCCCCACCCGGACTCTCAATTTTAACTAACCCGCCCGCCACTGACAGGGCAATTTCAACCGACTCGGATAGTCGTTCGTGCGAACCTTTTGGGTCGTTGGTAAATTCACTGACATAGATTTCATCAACAAGCACATCAATGTCGTGACGTTTTGTCTTCGTCAGAATAATTTTCTCGCGTAACTGCTTAATTTCGCCATCAATTTTTACCACTTCAAAGCCTTTACCGAGGAGGTCATAGAGTAGTTGATAATACTCACCCTTGCGACCAACTACTACCGGAGCAAAGATTGACACCCTACCTTTGGATACTTCAATACCAAGCACTTGAGCAGACTCCTTTTTGGTCGCTGCCACAACTTCATTGCTCTCAATTGATTTCAGAATAATCCTCAAAATTTCATCTTGGGATAATTTTTGAATCGGCACGTCAACTTCCAGACAGTAGGGTTGACCAACTCGCGCGTAGAGAATACGCAGGTAGTCGTAGATTTCGGTAATGGTAGCGACCGTCGAACGTGGGTTTCGCGACGCTGATTTTTGATCAATCGAAATCGCTGGGCTGAGTCCACTAATTTCGTCCACGTCCGGCTTTTGCATTTTATTTAAAAATTGTCGGGCGTAAGGAGAAAGTGATTCAACGTAGCGGCGTTGCCCTTCCGCAAAGATGGTATCAAAAGCCAGCGAAGATTTACCAGAACCAGATGGTCCAGTGATGGCAATTAGTTTACCGCGAGGCATCTCGACAGTGATGTTCTTGAGATTGTGCGTCCGCGCTCCACGCACAATAATCTTGGAGTTGCGCTCCTCCCAGGTGGTCTTAGTCGGAGCATTCTTCGGCTCCTTATCCCCTTTACTCGCACCAGATTTTGTCATATTCAAATAAAAGAAAGAAAATTAAACAGCATTAACGCCACTGCCTGGCGGTAGTGGTTGTGTACGGAGATTATAGCAGAGGATGGAGAATATAGAAACTTGAATTCTAAATTACAAATAAACTCAATCGAAACCATTATATAAAAAACCCGTCATTGCGAGGCACGAAGCAATCCAGAGTTATTCAAATCTATGTACATTCTCTGATACGACCCTGGACTGCCACGCTACGCTCGCAGTGACGAATATAAAATAAAAGAAAAAGCGCCCACCCGAGAAGGTGTCCGGGTGGACAGCTTTTCTTCGAGTGGGCGCGTCATTGTTTAGAACGAAATGTCATTCGGAATCCTGATTGTAGGAATGTAAAATTGATTCACACATTCTAAAATATTCCACTCGTATTTCAACCTTGAAATAGATTTCAGAATAACCACGGAGCAACTGCTTGATTTGGGAAATTGTAAAATCTTTTTTTCCTAAATGACGATGACCAGCTACGCAACTCCGCACTCCATGATGTACCAGGTTACGATATAGACGCCTCCATTCTGGCTTTTCGTCGAGTTCTGCCTTTAACAGACCTACGGAACAATATGACACCATAATCCCCTCCTTAGGATTACAACAACTCACTAAAAGTTGCCGACCACTTATAGGTGGCTTTGAGACTACTCTAAATGAAATATAAAAATAGTCAACTACAGAAGTGTTTTCTTTTTCTTCTTAGTTTTGGCACTAGCATCCCCTTCTAAATAGGCGATTTCGTCACGAATAATCGCGGCGGTTTCAAAGTCGAGGATAGAGACGGCCTCTTCCATTTGTTGGCGTTTTTCTTTTAGTACCTTGGCTGGGTTGCGTTTAAATAATTCAATATCTACCTTCAGTAGCGTTTCAACCGTTTCGTCGTGTTCAGTACGCATTTGATCAGTAATAGACTTTATTTCCTTGGAAATCGTAGTTGGGGTAATGCCGTGTTTGGTATTGTAGGTAACCTGAATGGCGCGCCGGCGGTTGGTTTCGCTAATAGCGTATTTCAGTGCATCGGTCATCTCATCAGCATAGAGAATCACGCGTCCCTTGACGTTGCGAGCTGCGCGACCGATAGTCTGAATCAGCGCCGTTTCACTGCGGAGGAATCCTGCCTTGTCGGCATCGAGAATAGCAACGAGTTCAACTTCGGGTAAGTCAAGACCTTCCCGGAGTAAGTTAACCCCTACCAAACAGTCGAACTTTCCTTTACGGAAATCAGTCAAGATTTCAATTCGTTCGATAGTTTTAATATCACTATGAATGTATTTGGTATTGATATTTCTGTCGGAC
>Ga0208246_1001599_pt1 | contig 12051 bp, 9 predicted proteins | sample RifOxyD2_FD_184039 | JGI IMG/M metagenome (GOLD analysis project Ga0208246, IMG submission 184039) | Soil microbial communities from Rifle, Colorado - Rifle Oxygen_injection D2 (SPAdes) | ecosystem: Environmental > Terrestrial > Deep subsurface > Rock core/Sediment | place: Rifle, Colorado... | reverse complement strand
TGAGAAAACCCCTATATACACTATGCTAAATCAATATTCACTACCAGAAATTTCCGACCCATTCGGGAAACAGTTGGATTTATTCGATATTTAACGCAACACTAGTGATATAAATTATAATATTTTGCAACCAATAGTTTTAAGAGCTTTGATAATTATGCTTAGTGGCACCGGATGAGCGTAACGCCCATTTTTTACTAAAACTTTGCCAATAGTTTTTAATAAAACATAACACGGCACACCCGCTTCTTTTTTCTTATCATACTTGGTGGCAATGGCAATGTCCTTAGCGCTAAATTTAGCAAAAGGCGAATTAACAATATCTAATCCGCCAATTTTTAATGATTTAACTGCCAAGTCCAAATCTTTTTTACTTAAAATTTTAAGCAGATGAGCCATTTCCATTTCGGCCAACATACCATAACCAACGGCCAAACCGTGGGGAATTTTAAATTTAGAAAGCAATTCAATAGCATGACCAATGGTGTGGCCAAAATTTATTATTTTACGCTCACCACTTTCTTTTTCGTCCTTAGCGACTATCGCGGCTTTAATTTGCGCGGAACGAAAAATAATTTGTTGCCAAACGGCACTGCTTTTTTTAATATTATCAAAATTTAATTTCGGCAATAAACTTAAACTTCTTTTATCACTGGTCAAAAATGTCTTGATGGCTTCCATTAAACCATTAACTAATTCCGGGCGAGGCAAGCCAACCAAAAAATCCAAATCCATTATCACCGCTTGCGGTGGATAAAATGAACCGATAGTATTTTTTCCATAAGGCGTATCAATGCCGACTTTACCACCAATAGAACTATCCACCATCGCGAGCAACGTGGTAGGAACTTGAACATAGCGAACGCCACGCAAGTAGGTGGCGGCCACAAATCCGGCCAAATCGCCGACCACTCCCCCGCCCACGGCCACAATTACCGTGTCACGCCCTAACTGGCGACGCAATAATTCGTTTTGCAAACGAGTAACAGTAGTTTGATTTTTATTTTTTTCACCACCTGCAAAAGTTAAAATTAATGGGCGCACTGATTTTAACGCTTGGCTGATTTTTTTGCCAAATAATTTTTTTACCCGGCTATCGGTAATTATCACCACTTGGCCACCCTTGGCAGTCAATTTTTTAACAGTCATGAGAATTTGGCCACTCAAATTTTGACCGATATGGACTGGGTAACTTTTGGTTGAGTTGTGAACAATAATTGTATTCATGCTTATTTGGCTATTTCTAAAATTAATTTTTTAGCATCCTCAAAACTCAAGCACGGATCAGTGATAGACAGCCCACTCCTGTCAACCGTTTCGGCTGTTAACGCTTCTAATTTCTGATTGCCTTCCTTAATAAAACTTTCTATCATAAAACCTTTAACTAACGCTTTGAGTTGCGGATTGACATTCATGGTCGCGAGCACTTCTTTGATTACCATCGGTTGCATCGTGCAATCCTTCACGCCATTAATTTTACAATTGTCATGACTCGCGTCAATTAACACGGCCGGATTTTGAATTTTATGTTTGATAAATAACGCCCGCGCTTCGTGCAAATATTCGGCGCCATAATTCGGCCCACTTATTTTACCACGTAAAATCAAATGTGCGTAGGGGTTACCATTGGTTTCTACGTGATAACCGCCAAAAACCGCATGGTGCTGATGTTGGGCGGCGATAATGCCATTTACCGCGAATTCAATTGAGCCAGTGGTAGTATTTTTCATCCCCACCGGACAGGGCATGGCTGAAGCAAAAATTCGGTGTTCCTGATCTTCCACACTGCGCGCGCCAATTGCCACCCACGACAATAATTCAATAAAACCTTTGGCATTATGCGTAAACAAGGCCTCGTCCGCAATCGGCAAACCCATTTCAATAATTTTCACCATTAAACTCCGGCAGTATTTAATTCCTTCGGCAATATCCGGCGGAGAAAATGGATCCGGTTGATTAACTGGTCCAGTCCAACCATGCGTGGTGCGCGGTTTTTGAATGTAGGTGCGCATGATAATTTTTATTTTATCTTTTACTTTATCGGACAATGCTTTTAATTTAACAGCATATTCTAGCACTGCATCTTTGGGCCAAGCCGAACAAGGACCAACGATGATAATCAAACGATTATCTTTGCCCGATAAAATATCGCGAATTTCTTGACGATCCCGCGCCACTTGTTCGTGGCCATTTTCTGAAAGCGGTGCCAGCTGAACAATTTCTTCGGCGATTGGTAATTTTTTAATGATAGTAATGTTCATATAATTTTTATTTACTTTAAATTATGAAATTCACTTGTCATTCCGAACCAATGTGAGGAATCTCTATCCCGTTGGCCAATTTTCGCCATAATGGAGATCCCTCGTCGGATGCGAATCCTCGCTCGGGATGACAAAATGGGGTGTTTTGTAATTCAAAGTAATTAAATTAACTTCCAGATAACTTCGGTAATCATAAGGAGTTAACGCCCGTTCCAACCACAATTCTTCCTGCGCCAAACCTTGCGCGACAAACATCTCTAAACCGGAAATAGTTTTTGCCCCGCGCAGGCGCGCTAATTGTAATAATTTTGTTTGGAGTGGGTTATAAACGCAATCAAATACCACTTGATTACTGCTGATTAATTTTTCCGGCACGGGCAACAAATCAACTAAATCCCCTTTCATACCCAAAGGCGTGGCATTAATTATTACATCAATATCTTTAGTGTCTAATTGATCTAAATCCACCGCTTGTCCGGAAAATTTTTTAACTAATGACAGGGTTGATTTTTTATCGCGATTGGCACACAATAATTTTCCGCCACACTTCGTAATATAATAAGCAATCGGTTGCGCTACGCCACCTGCTCCGACGAGCAGAACATTTTTATTTTTTAACAACGCCGAATTTAGAGTGCGTTCTATACCGACAATATCAGTATTATAACCAAATAATTTTCCCTGGCGATTTATAACCGTGTTAACCGCGCCAATTTCACGAGCGACATTATCAACTTCATCTAACAACGGAATAATAGTTTGCTTGTGCGGAATAGTAACCGCGACTAAATTAAACGGAGTGAATCGAATCATGGCAACCAACTCTAAAATATTTTCATTGGCCACCGCCCGCATTTGCGCTTCAATTCCTTCCTGTTCATAAATATGATTATGAAGAGTGGGGCTAAGCGAATGGCCCAAAGGAAAACCGATAACGGCGTTTAATTTAATTGTTTCAGTCGTGCCAGTCATAAAATTTAATCTACGGCTAATCTTTCGGCTAATAATTTTAAAGCATCAGCATAACCGGCAACACCTTTGCCTGAAATTTGCCCGATGCACGCCGGCGCGGTGACGGAAATCTGGCGCCATTCTTCTCTACTCTTAATATCAGACAGATGAACTTCTACTGTCGGCAGACCAGCGTCCACAAGCGCATCGTGGAGAGAATAACTATAATGCGTTAAAGCGCCCGGATTAATTATAATCCCAACCGCCGATTTACTTTCGGCTTGAATAAAATCAATCAGCGCGCCCTCGTGATTAGATTGAAAAGATTTTATTTCCAAACTAAAACGTTTAGCGTCTTCGGTAACTTTGGTTTCTAAATCCGCCAAGGTTAAAACGCCGTAGTGGGCGGCGGCGCGCTCACCAAGTTTATTTAGATTCGGTCCGTGAATTAGTAAAATTATTGGCATACAATTAAACTTTTTTAGCCATGTTAATAATCAGCTCGTCAACCGCTTTGCTCAATGTCTCACCGTTATTAACGGTAATTTGTGCTAAACGTTCATACTGAGGCAAACGCTCTTCCCAAATTCTGGTAAACGCGACATACGGCTCAACATCGCGCGGAAAAAAAGCCGGCCAGCCGTTCATCATAATCCGCTCGTAGACCGCGCCTTTCGGGGCGGTAACGTGAACAATAGTATGGTCGCGCAATAATTCTTCGTTATTCTTTTGCAAAGGTGCTCCTCCGCCCACGGCCACTACCACACTCTCTGGACGCGCCAAAGTCGCGCGCAAGGCCTCGTGTTCTAAAGCCCGAAATTTTTCTTCACCTTCCAAACGCATAATTTCACGACAGGATAATTTTTCGCCTGACAACTCGGCAAAATGTTCTTCTAACACCCGGTCGGTATCAACAAAATCGCAACCTAAAACTTTTGCCAATTCGCGCGCGACGCTGGATTTACCGACATTTTTGAAACCGATTAATAAAGTATGTGACATATATTTATATTAAGTTACACTTCGCTCCCAATCGTTGCATTAACGCCACGTAATTGGGAAAAGTTTTGTTAATGCTCTCAGCAGTACTAATTTCAGTTTGACCAGAAGCGATACAACCGGCCAGCGCGAGTGCCATCACAGTACGATGGTCGCCATAGCCGTTGACAGACGCGCCCTGCAAGTTGCTTGGTTCGATTATGAGCCCATCAGATAATTCGGTAATCTTTGCGCCCATTTTTGTTAAACCTTCAGCCATTGAACGCAGACGATCGGTTTCTTTTAAACGCGCTTGCGGAACATTTATTAATTCAGTTTTGCCTGTTGCCGTTGTCGCGATTACCGCTAAAGTGGGAACAACGTCTGGAATATCATTGCAGTCAATTTTCAAACCGTGCAATTTACTTCCGCCCCGAACAATTAATTTATTTTCCTGTCTGGTTATATTAGCGCCCATCGCGATTAAAATTTCCACCAATCTTTTATCACCCTGCGCGTCATTAAAATCTAATCCTGATAAAATTATTTCTCCACCGCGCAACACTCCGGCGGCGATTAAATATGAAGCGGAAGAAAAATCTCCGGGAATAATTTTATGAAAGGGGCGATAACTTTGCCGACCGGTTATTTTGATAATATCTTGTTCTCGTTTGCGTTCCCAACTATACTTTATCCCCTGCTCATTTAACCAATAGGCGGTCATCTCGGCATACGGACGCTCGTTTAACCGGTTAACAGTTAAAACTGAATCCAAAGGCACGAGCGGTAAAGTCAAAAGTAAAGCGGACAAAAATTGCGAAGTGGCGCCGTCAACGATGGTGTCCCCGCCGATCAGCTCACCTTGTATTTCTAATGGATAAATTGTTGAAATATTTTGTTTAATTTTGATTCCGAGATTTTGTAAGGAATCTACTAGCGGTTTAATCGGACGGGAACGCATCTGCGCGCCGCAATCCAAAATTACCGGAACGGAACAATCCGCGCGCAACCCTAAAATTGGTAAAATAAATCGGGTGGTAATTCCGGAATTATCGGTATGTAAATTATTTTTAATAGGTGCTATCGGCGTGCCAGTGCTTTCAACAATAATGTCCACGCCGCCACTGGCATCTGACCGGTTAGTAACTGATAATTTCGCTCCCAGCGCCTCACACACGGCTCGCGTCGCTACCGTATCGGCGCAATCCAAAATATTTTCCAACTGCGATTTTCCATTAGCGAGTAGCGCCAACAAAAGCGCGCGAATAGAATGCGATTTGGAAGCCGGCACCAGCACTTGCCCGCTTAATTTTTCAGTTGTACTTACAATTAATTTCATAAAACGCTCTAAAAAAGAAAAGAACCTCGCTTCCGAGGTTCCTGATAATTTGGTGTAATCTTATTTACGCAGATACACTAAACAGGGCCTCGGTGAGGTTGCTCCAAAAGTAGAAATATGAGGCCTGTTTTTTAATCATATGTATTTATAGTAACATAGTGCTAAGTTGCTGTCAAATGGGTTGTGTGGATAAAGTAAATCATTTTCCCTACGTCAGGAAAATGATCTAGGATTATGGCTTTACAGTTTATTTCTTCCAATCCCTCACCACAAACCCGCCGCGCGTTTTTTTCACTGTTACCTTTTGTTTTTCTTTCCAACCGAGCGCGCGCATTATTTCAATTGGAATAGTAACCGAGAAACTATCCCCTAGTTTAATTATTTTTCTAATTTCTTGCTTGTCTAGTTTTCTTAGTGGCATATATATTTAAATAATGATTTAAATAATTATTTATTTCTCAATAATCAACAAAAACTCCCAACCAAATACCACGCACTACACATTATACGTATCTAATCCCACGCCCGCCTATCAAATCGCTCAAATCTTCTTTTTCAACTACTTTAAAATCAACACCAATTGCAGCAAAATGTCTTTTTCCACAAATTATTTTTTGTAATTCATTTAAAGACAGCTCTTGTTCAGTATTTTTATAACCAAATTTTGTTTCTCTCACAAAATACAATTTTTCCTTCCCATTTTCTTGCCACACAATTGCCCAATCCGGGATATAATCTCCAAGCGGCGTATCAATTCGAAAATCTCTTGGCAATTTAGTATACACTTTTACATAACGGCTACCTTCTAATGCTTCGGCAAACTTTCGCTCTCCATCACTATCAAAGAGCACCCTGTCAAAAACAGACAACCTGCTTGGAATACTTCTGCTCGACAATGCTTCAAACGGTTCAAACAAGCTCATTTCCCACGTATCGCCGGTAGGAATATATTTCAGACCCTCGTTGATAAGCAGATTATTAAGACACGATTCGGTAATTAAAATAATACTTCTAACATATTCTTCCGGATTTTTAAATAATATTTCCAAATTTTCTAATTCTGACAACATGGCAAATACTGTTTTTTGCGTTACCCCTGTTTCTCTAGCCACCCGCCCAACAATATTTTCAACTACTACATTCTTATTTATGCGCATACCCGCAGCGCCGGGTTCACGCGATATTTGCATTCGATTTTTCTCATCAAAAAATATTTGCCCACGTTCCACGGTCACCATGGGATTACGAATATCCAATTCGTTAATTTTTGAAACTGCCTCTTTGATAAGCTTATTAGTAGAAACTTCCAAATTATATTTTGTTTTTTTACTAATCCGTTTCCACAATTCTTTAAAATCGGCTGATTCAAGATGTTTAGTGGTTTTAACTAATACTTTTTTTTCTTTGGCATCAGTTGTGTCAAGAGTTTGAGTATAACCTGCCTCTATAAATTCCGCTTGCAATTGGCCAACATACCGCTGATAGCTTTCGTTTGCCACGACAGTCAATACGTTAATTCGTGAATCATAAACACGGTCTCCGTCAACATTAAGCGCCAGACGAAGCCCACGACCAATTTCCTGACGTTTTTTCATGAGTGAATGCGTTTCTTTAAGTGTGCAAATTTGAAATATATTAGGATTATCCCAACCTTCTTTCAGGGCTGAATGAGAAAAAATAAAAGATACCGGTTCACTAAATGATAGTAATCGTTCTTTGTCTTTCATAATTAAATCATAAGCGTCTTTGTCAATTTTAGAATCACCTTTCGTGTCTTGGTATACTATTTCCCCTTTTTCTTTTTTATTAGCAAAGTATCCTTTATGTACCGCACCAACATCTACTTTTTTAAATTTATCGTAATTTTTCTTCAATTTTTCAAATTCTTCAATAAAAATAGTACGGATCATCCCATCATTTGCAACATAATTATGCACTCTGTCAATAAAGAATAAGGATAGAACTTTTATTTCCTCACCCAGCTCTTCCTGTTTATCAAAATGTGCTTTAATGGTTTCGTGAATTTGTGTTCTAAAAATTGCTTCTTTATTTTCGCTTTCCGCTTCTAATATATAAAATTTACCATCGGATAACTCTACGCGATTACGCGAAGCGTTAACATCGCGCACTTCCAGACCAACATATTTAGGATTCTTGGTTTTCTTTTCTAATTCATCACCCGCTTTAAATACCACTTCTTTAACCGCAAATTTCCCGTCGGCATTTTTAACTTCTACCAGCACCTTCGCTTTTGGATACTCCCCTTTTTTTGTTTCTATATTTAGAACCTTAAAATTAAAAGCGCTAGCATCATCGGCCTGTACCCCAAAAACTGCTATCTTTTTTACAAGACCTCTCTTATACGCTTCTACCGGAGTTAACCGATAAACAAGATTAATAATCTCTTTATGGGTAGCACTATAGCGCAATTTAAACAATGGTTTTAAGTCGGCAATTGCGGCTTGTGAAAGATCTGAAGCCATATTTTGCGGTTCGTCCATTATTATCACGGGCTTAGTTGCCGCCACCAGACCAATCGGGCTTTCACCGTTGAATCTATCTGGTGTTTGACGCATTACACGGTCATCACTGTTAAACGACTGGATAGTCATTATCATTATCTGTATATCCAACGATTGGGCAAATTCACGAACTTTAGAAAGTTTAGATGAATCATAGGCAAAAGAACCAAACCCAACATTATATAATTCTCGAAAATGTTCTTTTGTTTGCTCAATTGTTTTGAGCACGCCCTCACGAATAGCCACACTCGGCACCAATATAATAAATTTTTTTAAACCGTATTTTTGATTTAATTCTAAAATCGTCCGCAAATATACATAGGTCTTTCCGGTTCCGGTTTCCATCTCAATAGAGAAGTCACTCACGTTATCATCCCCGCCAGTGCGGGGATCCAATTCAATTCTATTTGTTTTCTGAATAGCCAACACGTTTTTTCTAATTCTCTCATTATTAATTTCTAATTCATTAGAAATTATAGGACTGGCGGAATCACGTAAAACAAAAGGCCGTTCTGCCTGCACAATATTTTTTCCAGTATCAAAAATCCCGACGACCGCGTCGATCGCTTCTCTTTGGTAATCTAGGTTTTTGGAAAATTTAAATTTCATCTATTTTTTAGTTTTATTACCTAGTTATTATCTAATAAACTCGCAGAAACATCATATTTTAAGCAGAAAAAAATAGGTATTCCTTCGGACATTATCTAGTTATTATCTAATAACCAACGACCGCTTCGTTTATTCCCAGTAAATTTAATTCGTCCGCTTCTTCTTATTTCCTGAAGTATATTAGTAACATCCTTGGAAGATAGTTCTGGAAAAGCCTGACTGAATTCCATTATAGATCCGCTATTATTTTCAGTAATGTGTTTAAGAATCATCTCTTTATACTTCTCCCTACTTAAACCAGTAATTTTTGTATATTTACCAAGCAAATTATGGTCTTTATAATATTGTTTAGCTAAAAAATATTTTGTCCCTCTTCCACGACCAATACTCGTTACCACACCGACGTCGATAAATTTTTCTACATCATTACGCCTCACATTAGTTACACCAACATCTTGATCCTTTATTGTTTCTAACATTATTAAATCATCTACAGTTAAAATAATTCCGCGTTTAGCTGTGATTTGATCCAGATAAGAGACAAACTCAGCGTCTTTTACAATAGCGGATATCTGCAAAATAACCTCGGCATCGGAAGAATTAAAATAATTTGGAATTCCCTTGCCTTCTTTGATACTACTTTCAAATATTAGATCCGCACCCTGACCAGACCGTTCCACTAGACCTATTTTCTCAAAAGTTTCAGCCAGCCGTCTGTTTCGCCATGCAGTCTTCTTATATATATTCTGCGGTGTAATTCCCGATAAAAAACCACCAGGATTTTTAAATGTTACTTGAGCATTATCTTGTAAAATAAACACAGAAGATGGCAATTCATAGTCACGATGCACAACGGCGTTTAATATCGCCTCTCTGACCGCTTCTTCATTATAGGCATTAATATCTCTACGAAACAATCCTTCCCGTAATTGTATAACATAATTACGATCATTAATTTTTTTCCATAATTCGTCCAAAGAAAAAATCATAGGTTTTCTTAGATTCAGACGATCTGCGTACTTAATGTCTCCTGGATTATTCCTGTACTCAAAAATTATTTCAGCATTTGGTATTACATCCCTCAAATACACTTCTTTTCCCAAGAGCAAAAGTGCTGCATTGTTTATTTTATTACCCTTTAATAACCCCAGATCGGTCAAAAACTGCTTCATTGGTAAATTTTGAACAACATTATTGCGATTTTTATCCTTATACATTTCTTTCAGCTTCGACAGTGCGTTTTCGTCTAAAACTTCCATACCCAAATTCAAAAACTTGGCAGAATAATCATCCTGCGTCTCATTCAGAATTGTTTTGATTTCGCTCTCTTTCATTTCAACCAGTTCTTCTCCAACTCTTGTTAAATATTTACCAAAAAAATTAAACAATTGCCCCTTCTGTCGATCTGGAATCGAGACAACCAAAACACGCTTGCCTTCTATATTAAGCTCCTGAATATCAATCTTTGCTTTAAGTTGAGAATATATTTGCGATCTAATATCAGCAAGATTTGAAAATGCATTTGTGCCGACAATCTCTTTATTATTTGAAACCCCAAATATTATTTTTCCACCGCCACAATTACCAATAGCCACGCAATAACCAAAAAGACATCTTTTTTCTTTTTCTTTCCCGCCAAAAATTGAAAAATCATTGATGGCAGATTTAAATTCCAAATTTTCTCTTTCAAATTCTTGACATAGTTTTAAAAAGTCGCTCTTATTCATATTACACTGGCAATCATATAACCCTTAAATTAAAATTCCTTACTAAATTAACTTTAGTGGTATCATCTAACGCCGAATCCAAACAAACAAAAATATCCTTTTCAACTAATCCCAAAGAACCCGCTTGCTCCTGTGTTAGTTTTTTGGCGAATGTTACAAACATGCGTCTTTCGCCATCAATAATTTGCCAAACCTTAATTCCCAATTTACCTGGGATAACCGATTGTGATACTTGAGAATTTAAACTAAATCCTTCTTTAACTAACACTTCATACACCACCGACTCTTCGTCGTAGCCATCCACCAACGGCTTTTCCAAAAATAACTGCATTTGTGTTTTAAGTTTTTGCTCATCGTCTTTATCGGTTATTGTGTTCCACTGGCGATAATTTGATTTTGATAATTCGTATGATTTAAAGCCAACATCTCCCTTACTAATTTTTTTACCTGCACGACGAATACGTTCACGTGCAATTTCTGCAATATTATTAAATCCGGCTTTTTTGGCTTCTGATTTTTCATCAACTTCTTCAGGAATTTGAACACAAATCCATTTTCTATTTATTTTATCTTCTGCATTTAAATCCATAACTGCGTGAGCGGTGGTCCCAGAACCTACAAAAAAATCTAAAATAATATCATCTTCAGTCGAAGCTATACGAAGCATTCTTTTAATAAGTTTTACAGGCTTAGGTGTATCAAAAAAATCACTGCCATCAAACACTTCTTTTAGTTCCTGTGTCGCTTCCTGATTATGCCCAACCTGATCACTCGTCCAAATAGTATCAGCCTTTTTTCCCTGTTGAACTTCGGATAAAAATCTCTTTTTTCTCGGAAAGGCGGTCTCGTCTTTACCGAACCAAACACGATTTTCGGCAATCATTTGCATTAAGTTTTCTTTTGAATAAACCCAATGCTTGCCGGCAGGTACTTTAAAGATTTTCCCATTTGGCGCTATTACATCATAGTCTCCGCCATTTCGTATTTCATTTGCAACTAAATCGCCCGATTGCCAAACACCTCGCGGATCAGTGTCTGGATTGCTGTATCTAGCATTCATTTCTTCGGTTCTGGGCAAAAGTTTGATATTCAAAACTTCAATATGCTTTGTGTAACATAAAATATATTCGTGGTTTACAGAAAAATACTTTGCGTCATTTTTTGTACTGTGAATTTTTTGCCAAACTAGTTGCGCCACGAAATTCTCCTCCCCAAAAATTTCATCCATTATCAATCGCAAATTTGCCACTTCGTTATCATCGATTGAAACAAAAATAACCCCATCCTCACGGAGTAAATTGCGCGCCAAAAACAAGCGCGGATACATCATTGTCAGCCAGTCGCTATGATAACGACCGTTTGATTCTAAATTACTAGTAAGTTTGACACCATCTTTGCTCTGGCCAGTACGTTCATAATAATCCGAGGTATTTTCTGTAAAATTATCTTTATAAATAAAATCCTTGCCTGTGTTATACGGAGGATCAATATAAATCATTTTTATCTGTTCGCGATAATGTTTTTGCAATAACTTTAAAACTTCCAAATTATCGCCCTCAATAAAAATATTTTCAGTTTTATCCCAATCTTTACTTTCTTTTTCTTGCGGAATCAGCGTTCCTGTCGCCGGGACGCGAATTGCCTTAAACGCGTTGGCCTTACCT
>Ga0208246_1001597_pt1 | contig 12063 bp, 8 predicted proteins | sample RifOxyD2_FD_184039 | JGI IMG/M metagenome (GOLD analysis project Ga0208246, IMG submission 184039) | Soil microbial communities from Rifle, Colorado - Rifle Oxygen_injection D2 (SPAdes) | ecosystem: Environmental > Terrestrial > Deep subsurface > Rock core/Sediment | place: Rifle, Colorado... | reverse complement strand
GATCTTTTGTAATCTGCTAACTTCTTGCAAATAACGAATAAAATCTTTATAGGCAAGCCAATTCGGCCGTAAGATAAGCGGGATTTTAAACAGCCACTTTCGGAAAAAAATCGGAAGCAAACTAGGAAAAAGATAAAACCCAGTGAATATTACTTTATTCGCTTTTAACGGCATTTTTTTTAAAGCCTCAAAAGCAGCTTTAATGGTTTGCCCATAGCCATTTAAATAAGTTGAATACGCAAGAATTTTAAGCAGCTCGCCAATGCGCTTTTGAGCGATATGCTGATATGAAAATAATTTTATTTCTTCATCAGCACCAGATAGTATCTTAATTAACAGCGCCGCATATTCAACCACCAAGATATTTAATCGAACCAATCCATCTTGAATTAAGTTATAACGACTATCTGAAACAATATAATTAGTTGAATAAGGCAAAATTAGAATTTTACCGCTATTTAACAACATTTCAATAAACCAAACTAAATGTGGCCACGGCGTTTTCATTTCATAAATACTAGTCCAGCCAGCATCCAACACATGATCTAAGCTGGTTTTCTTAAAAATAAGCACACTCATTTTTCCAGCTAAATTAATCAAATCATATTTTTTTAAGACCGCTTTATCATTAAAAATATGAGTTTTTATATCTGGAAAATAGACTCTTTGATGCGTATTGTCATTTTCTGTTCCGCCAATAATAATATCAGGCTCATTGTATTTTTTTATATCTGATAAAATTGAAGTTATGCAGGTTTCGACAATTGCATCGTCATCACCCAATAACCAAACATACTCACCACACGCTTCTTTTAACACCGTATAAAAATTCCTATTTGCACCTAGATTTTTAGACTGCGTAACATAGCGGAAAAATTTATATCTTGAAGCGTATTCACTTAAAATTTTATCGGTACCATCTGTTGAGGCATTATTGGAGACAAAAATTTCAGCTATGTCTCTTGGTAGTTTTTCAATTTGCTCAATAATTCCGTCAAGATTTTTCTGTAAAAATTTAGCTCTGTTCCGGGTTGGAATAGCTATTGTTAACACTGGAGTCATGCCAAAATCCCATGCCATTTTCTTTTATAACGCAACCAAAGCCACAAACCACTCGGTAAACCATAAATAATATTGACTCCCGCAATGGCCACACAAACGCCATAACTGCCATAATATTTAGCACCCAGCCAGCTAGATAATGTGATTAACACAGCGCCGATAACCGATAACGGCATAAAGGGCTCTGCCTTGTGAGCACGCAAATAAAGCGCCAAAGCGCCAACCACATGCGAGGAAAACATCCCCAAAAACAGCAAGCTGATTTGAAACCAAGGCAGCCAGCGATGACTGAAATTGTAAGCATTGAAAAAATAAAGCAAGGCCAATATTATGAATGTTCCACTTAGAAAAACAAAAACCGACTGTGCAAAAATTCGCTTAAATAACTGATCCAAATCAAACCAATTTTTTTCAGCTGCCAAACTCCCCATTTGCGGAGAACGCACACTCACCCAACTTAGGCACAATAAACTCAACATGCTGGTCAAGGTAATGCTAATTCCCATTTGGCCCGAAACAACAGGGCCCGAATAATAAAACAATAAAGGGGTGAAAAACTGCATGATAAAAAACCCAGAAACCCAGCTTAAGGCAATCCGCCATTGCAAAGGCCATATTTCACTAGACCAACCGAAAATATTCGTTTTAAATTTCGTCCGCCAAATCAACCTAATAAATTCTTTGTAGGTTTTAGGCAACCAAACAAGCGCAACTAATGTCGTAACCCAAATATTTGCGACAGGAGTCCAAAGTGCGCCATGCAAAGCCAATACAATCCAAGATGCGGCCGTCGCTAAAAAAAATTGAACGGTTCTGAACTTATTAATTTGCGCGACTCGACCAGAGCCTTCAATCACCGCTAAAAAAGGTGATAATAGCAAGTTAACTCCTGTACCAATTACCACAAAAATCCACGGGGTAATCCATGATATATGCGTCGCTATATTTTTTTTCAAATTAAAAAAAACAAAGCCGGCTGGAATTAAAATTAGAATAAATAAGGCTGTGGCTGCGCTATACCATATGAAACCTTTATGAATAAAAGCCACTAACTTTTCTCGAGATAACTCATCACCCGTGATAGTGCCCTGTTTCCCCCAAGCTAAGTTTACAAAATAATGGCTCGTGCTTTGCAAGATAACAAAAGACAAACCCATTTCAAAAAATAGCTGCAGGTTCAAAATGCTTTTAAATGTATAATAAAACCCCTGGGTAATAGGATCCATGAAGTGAACAACTAAAAATAAAACGACGATACCTGACAACATTTGCCAAGAACGAGATAAGAGCGAATAAAATAGCGCTCTATCAATTCCCAGATATCGAGCAAAAAAATGATGCGCTCTTATCAAATTCTGCTCCTATCTTGTTTCAATTCAGGATAACTTTTACCTTTGCTTTTATAATAAATTCGCTGCAAAGTTTTCGCTAAAAATTTAGGAGTTAATGCATAGATAAGCGAAATTACAAAAATTCCCAGCCTCAAACCTTCCCCCATAATAAAAAGTTTTGCCAAATACTTTCCTTGATTAACGCCAAAGGCTTTGAAATTTATTGACACTTTTAATAAAAAGCTAAATCCATGAAACATCGATTTTTGAGGTTTTGTCATATAGCGAAGGATTTCTTTTCTAAATACAACTTGTTGTTGTTTTGACTTTAATAATGCAGCGATCGCAAACCAGCCCATATACCATTCTAGATCCCCAAAATGATAACCCGGAAGCATGCTGGGTTGATGCACCATCAACGCCTTACCTAAACTATACACGACTAAATCTTTCGAATTCAATGCCACCAAAATCGGCGCCAGTTGCGGATAAGCATTGGCAATATTGTGATAAGCATAAGGCAGGGCTTTGGTCATAAGCTCGCGTCGAATGATCGTCGCTGAAATCATACTAACACTCGAAAAAAAGAAAGATTCCTTGTGAATCAATTGGTTAGCACTAATGAGTTCTGCCTGCTCATCTCGAGCAACCAACCAACCCAACCGTATAATATCCGCTTTTCTAGACGCCAAGGCTGTTATCAACAAGCTAAGATTTTCTAAATACCAAGCATCATCATCCCCAATGGTCCAAGAATATTCACTCTGTGTTAACTCAAGCGAACGCAAAATATTGGCATTACCGCCAATATTATATGAGTTTTTATGATAAATTAAATTAGGCCATTTGGACTGCCATGTTTTCACTAGCGCTTCGGTGTTATCAGTAGAAGCATTATCCAATACATGCATACGCATACCAGAATGCGCAATTTGATAAAATGCGCTTAAAGTCTTATCCAGTTGCGCAGACCGGTTATAACTAATAATCACCGGTTCACATAATTCATTATTCCAGTTAAAATCGATTGATTTTAAAAAATCATGTTTCATCAAAATTAACTCTTTCCTTTTCATAAACCAAAGGTCGTTTTAATTGCTGAGTCTGAATAGCGCCCACGTACTCGCCAATAATCCCTATAAAAAACAATTGAACTGAAGAAAAGAAAAATAAACTAATCAAAATGGGTGCTATGCCAATAGCAAAATGGTTCCAAAAACTTAACTTCAGAATTAAAAAAATCACGGAAAGCAAAAAACTCAAGATAGCTAAAAAAAAGCCGCCTATAGTAGCCAAATGAATGGGGACTTTAGAATGACTAGTAATTCCTAGTATTGCCATATCATACAAAGTATACAAATTATTTTTACTAAACCCGCGCTTTCTAGCCGGCTGCTCATAAGCAATTTCTTTTATGGGATAACCAATTTCACAAATCATCCCTCGAAAATAGGGATAAGGATCTTCCATTTTTCGTATTGCATCCATCACAACTTTATCATAGAGCCCAAAGCCCGTGAAATTTTTAATCATTTGAATACTGGAAATTCTATGCATTAATCGATAATAAAATTTTCGTATCGACGCCATCAAAAACATTTCCTGGGTCTTTGACTTCACCCCAACGACACTCTTATAACCTGATTCCCACTCACGTAAAAACTTTTCAATCATCTCAGGCGGATCTTGCAAATCCGCCACAATCGAGATTACCGCATCGCCTCGAGCTTGCAATAATCCATGAACCGGCGAACGAATATGGCCGAAATTGCGCACATTCACGATCACTTTTACATTTTTATCTTGGCTCGCGATTTTCTTTAACTCAGCAACTGTGTTGTCGGCTGAGTTATTATCAATAAAAATGTGCTCATACTTATATTGGGGTAATTTTGAAAATACCTTTTTAACTTGTTGATAAATGGCCTTAACATTAGGCTCTTCATTATAACAAGCAGTCACTACGCTAATTAGCTTCATTTTTAACTCCAACAAATACAAATTTTCTAATCAAATAGAAACTTAAAAAAGGAGATAATATGCTGCAAAAAGCACCAGCCAAATAGTAATTATGCAAAAATAAATAAAAGAATTTAATTACATTGATATTGATGAAATAGATAAATGAATAAACAATAAAAAATTTTAATAGCAAGCTATTTTTTTTATTTTTAAAAACTAAAGTTCCAGTGGATTTAAAGTTAAATAAAATTCCTAAAGTAGTTGCAACTAAAACTGCCGACTTGAAGTGCAAACCTAAATAAATAAATAGCGCAAACAATATATAACTAAAGGCGGTATTCAAAATACCGACTAAAATAAAGTGGAAAAAACGCTGATCCCATAATTTTTCAAAAAAAAACGAACCTAATAACTTATTTTTAGGTGAATCATTGGCTAGATTATTTTCTTTCATATACTATTATCAAGCCCATCTTTTTTTTTCACACAAGCTAGTAAACTTCTTTCAAAACTCTACTACCACGGGGAGATTTATCCATTAGTTCGGCGCCTAGATCTTTATGCACAACAATGATAGTACCGAGGTGGTTGCTAAGTCAAAGGCGAAAAACAAGGAAGATAAAATAAAAATTAGAGAGAGATGATTGAGCTTATCCAAAACAATATTTAGCACACTCGAGCCCTCAAAAAATCAGCTCTTACCGCTATTATTAGGTTTCGCCAAATGACGGTTTGACGAAGCCAAACTATAATCGATCCATACCGCAGCTATAAAATACTCTTACTTAAACACCAATTTTTTCTTGTAGCTTCTCTAACGATTTTTTATAACGATTCTCCATCATCACAATACGATCATTATCTTCGCGAGCAATAGCGCTGTAGTGATTTTGCTTATTTTTCAACCAAAGCAACTCGAATTCAACGGCTTTAATGAAGGCTTCTTCTGGATTATTAATTGCAGCAGGGCAATCAAAAATAACTTTTCGCGTCTCAAATCTATCCAAATGACCCTTAGGGAAGGCTTTAAAAAACGGGATGGAATCAACAGAAACACCACCACCAACAACCACTTTAAGATTTTTCGCTTTTGCTTTTTCCGCCACATCCAAACAGACATTCAGCATTTTATCTGAATTTATTGCATCGCGACCCCAGCCAGTAGAACCAACAAAATCCACCCGGCCAATAACAATACCGTTTAAAAACGTAATTTCTGGGACTTCAAGCATTGCAGGAAAATTTTTATATGCGGTAACTGTTTCTATATTTGCCAGCAACTCAACACTTTCTAAGCGCTCGCCATAAATCAATTGTGCCGCACGAATAAATTTTTGCAAAGCATAAGGCGTTTCAATCATTGGAGCGATAATACGTGATGCACCGAGACTAATACTGTCCAAAATATCTTTAATTGCTTCACAGCCACCAATTTTGATATTCAAACCCAAACCCGCAGTTGATGTTACATCCTTCAAACGCATGGCTTCTTCAAGACGAGTACCCTCGGCTTCAAATTCTGCTTTAATGCCTCTTACGTGATAATTTTCTTTTAAATCATTTAATAAATTAACCATGTTAGTTTCAAGTCGATTCATAAGACCCATCCTCTTTATTGTAAATCTTTTGCCTGCACGCCCATCGCCAAAAATTACTCCTCAGCCAATATCCTAATTTCTGATTATAACAGTCCAACCTATGATGTCATCCTTTTCTTTAAACCAAATAAAAATTTAAAATTGTCGCATTTATTAGCTAAAACAGGAGGTCTTTTTTTATGGCCCGCGCGAAGTCAATTCGCATACGGCCATTTAAGGGGGCGTTGCGCGACGCTCCCCTTAAAAAACCCCATCACTAAGGCTTTTGTTTAACCCCAATCAATCGCCTGACCTAAAGTTAAGCATTTTGCACAGCAGAACGACAAAACTGCCTGCGCTTATATAGACTAATAAGCCCACTTCTTTTTTCTAGATCATAACAGGATGATATATTGTCGAACACTTGAGTCATCGTTTCCCATACCGCCACACGCTCTAACGCTACCCAAGCCACCCCTAGGCGGTCCGCCATAAAATCATTTTCCAAATATACATCCCCAAATCGAGGACGATCAATATCACTGTCGACAAAGATATACTGAGGCTTATTTATTTTTATAGCTTGTTCCGCTACATGCATTTCATCGCGAGAAACCATGGATAGGCCCAGCTCCAGATATGGCATTCTACTGTATTTTCCGGACAAGAAAGGTAATAAATTATCGTATTTGGAAATAATAAAAATACCCTGCTCTTTTGGTGAATACTCTTGAATCAGGCTGACTGCTGACTCAAAAGGCGCCGGATTCATCGTAGATTTAAACTCAGCCCGAGGGAAGTCCCAATCGTACACTTTATGCGTCTTAAAAATGGAATTATATTTCCTTGCAACTGAAACATATGACAAAGAACCAGGGGCTACAAAAAAAACAAAACTAACAACACTCAAGATCACCACAATGGATTGCTTGGTGCTTTCATGTATTTTTAAATCTCTTAAAAACTGCTGAATAAGCAAAACAGCCAACAAAGTATAACACATACTCAAGCTGAAAAAATGGAGCGGGTCATAATCCCAAATGCAATAAATTGAAGAGGCTTGAAAATAGAAAAATAAAAACCACGCCACATAATATTGAGGCGCCTTATTTTTCACCAAACTAATCAAATAAACATAAATAAAACTAGTAATGCCCAACAATGCAAAAAAACCAAAAAATTTAGTAGCAGGAATAGAAATACCCAATATCCTATATTTAAATAGTGGATCCCCAAGACCGGGGATTAAAAAAAGGATTATGCCAAAAACAACAAAACCCGTGATAAGTAAAAAACCCTTGAACTGCTTATGCTCTGATTGCAAGAAATCAAATAAGAAAATAGTTGCCCACAGCGACAAAAACACAAAAATACCAAATTCTTTCGATAAAATCACAGCGCAATAAGCCAAAATAAAGCTTAAAACCAACCAATATATTTGACGCCTATTTGACTTAAAGTACATAAACAGACTAGATAACACAAATAGATCAAGGAAATGCCGAAGTGGATTAAACCCCGGTGCAAAGCGAATCGCCTCAAAACCCAAATTTTGAAGAGCCGTTATCGCTAATAAACTGGCTAGCAATGCATACCAAACATTTCTGAATATAAGCAACGAGGCCATAACAAAAATAAAATAATACAAAGGGTAAAAACTATAAAAAATATGCAGGTAATTCTGCAGATTAAAACCTCCTAAAGCATGAGTTAACTTTGTCAACAAAATGGCATTACCCCAGCCATACAAAAATAGTATTTTATTCTGTGCAACACCTAGTTCATATTGATTCATCACACCATAAACGGCATCCTCATGATGAAAATAATGCCCAGCAAGGGATTGATTGGACATCTCATATTTATTCGCACTAAGAAACTCACTATCCAAATTACTGTAATATTTTTTAACTGTCGGGCCATTTATGGCAATATGAACAATGGAAAAAGGTAGCGAATTTGGATTTTTCATTAAATAAATGAGACGTTGGGCGCTACTTTGCTCGAGCCGATTTAACAATAGAACTGATGTTGCAGGATAATAAGGGAAGCTTCCTGGATAGAGCCGCAAATAGCGCCCAAGGGGACTTGAAGGATCCACTCTAAGAAAACTGTTTTTTGGTAAAAAATTAATATTTTCTTCTTCTGTGGTCATGGGATTGTATTTAAACAGCCCTCCGATCATTTCTGAATTAATAAATCGCGTATTATCAATTTCTTTTCCTTGTAAAATAGTCGTTTCGGGCGCGTCCATGTAATCATTAGATATGTATGGTGTTTTAAACACATAGGCGGAAAACATAAAAAATACGCTCAAAACCAACAAAGTTAAAAAGCTAACTGCAAGATACCGTTTAGCTGCCAGAGATTTAAAAAAATCCAGGAAGGAAGATTTCAGGTATGGTAGAAAAAGCAGGATAGCCCAAGCCAGAATAAACAGTTTAGAAATAAAAACGTGCTCACGGAAAAATAAAGAGCCTAGGTTTACAAAGATTGAGAAAAGAAAATACAGAACGAATAAAAAAGGATGCTTTTCTGCAAAAAAAGAAGAGAAGAGCTGCCGTTTCAAACAAAACAATTTTACACAGATAAAATAACAAAATAAGGCAATCAGCGCCAAAAAATACTCAAGCAACGATCCTAACTTATTATCAGCAACCCCCAGGCTCGACCAATTCGTATATTGAATATGCGCGCTAAAAGCGCCATACAGTGAATTACTAATTGGCCGAGCAATAAAAATCGCCAAAGAAATTAAACCCAAGCTATACAGAAAGAAGAAAAAAATTTTGCAGAAAACGCTTTGGCTAAACTGTTTAAGCGCGGACTTAATCTGAAGGGAACTAATCATATGAACTCTCTCTTATCCATTTTTAACAAGTAACAATGTCAACTATAATGTTTTCTGCCAATTCTTCACGGCTTAGAAATGGCGTCATATCCTCCAAGGGGCTCGTCACCATCCGACCATCTTCCAAACGGCGCGAAGATAATTTTGGTGAAAACTGCTGGCTTAAATCAATAAAAACCTCACACACAACGGGACCATCTTGCGCCATTGTTTGTTCGATTGCTCTATTTAACTCATTGTGATTCTTACAAACTTGATAGGGCAATCCAAAACCTGCTGCTAATTTTTCAAAGCTTGGAAAGCCCAAACCACTATCTGGGCCCACCCCCACCAAGGGCTCACCAAAAAAATTCTGCTGCGTTTGGCGTATGGAATGGTACCCGTTATTATTTAAAATAAATATTTTAATGGGGTAGTGATTAAACGCGATGGTCGCTAATTCTTGAATATTTTGCATAATGCTACCATCACCTGCCAAACACACTATCGTTTTATTTTCAGCACCCACACAAGCGCCGATCGCAGCCGGCAAATCATAACCCATCGATGCGCAACCTGAATTGGTATACAGCCGTTGGCCCTTTTTAAGCTGCATCGCTTGAAATGAGGTTACACAAGCCGTACCATCGCCCGTCACAATAATTTGATCTTCCGGCAAAAGCTCACTTAAGCGGCGCATAAAACAGTAAGGATTCACTTTATCGTTTAATCCCCAATAGTCAAGCAGAACCACATCATATTTTTGACGCCGTGCTTGGCACCATTCAAGCCAAGTTTTATTTTCTGCTAATGGCTTTATTTTTGCAGCATCAAATAATGCGGGAATAAAGTCACTTAAATTGGCATGAATTGGCAAATCAATTTTCAATGTAGGCTTATGCAATTCCGCCGAATCAACATCTACCATGATTTTATAGGCATGACGTGCAAACGATTCCCAGTTATAACTGATTTGGCGAATATTCAAACGCGAACCTAAAACTAAAATCAAATCCGAATTTTGCACTGCAAAATTACCAGCACGATCACCAATACTGCCCGGACGGCCAACATAACAAAAATGATCATCGTGCAGCGCATCATGTGCATTCCATGCAGTCACTACGGGAATTTTCAGCTCATCAATTAGCTTTAAAAATACCTCGTGACTATCAGAAATCCGAATACCCGCACCCACCATAATTACCGGTCGCTTAGCCCGACTAAGTTTTTCAAGCACAGTTGAAATAATGTTATTCGAAATCATGGGTATTTGGTCCTTAACATCCGGAGTAAAATGCCGCAGTTTTTCAGTGTCAATCATGGCACCTTGAATATCCATCGGTACATCAATCCAAACTGGACCTGGGCGCCCTGAATTCACTAAAAACAAGGCCTTTTCTAATTCATATAAAACATCTTCCGGATTTGTCAGCATGACTGCAGATTTAGTAATTCCCTTAACCATCCGTACAATATCGCATTCCTGATCGCCTAACTGACGCAAGGGCAGCGCCGTTGCTGAAAGAGTTGTCTGTGTTTTAACTTGGCCGGAAATAATTAAGATCGGTAAGGAATCAACCCAAGCACCAAAAACCCCATTCAAGGTATTAATTCCACCAGGCCCTGTAGTCACATTCACCACGGGTATTTTGCGCGTCAAGCGCGCATAACTTTCCGCAGCCATTGCCGAGGCTTGTTCGTGGTGATTATAAATTTTTTGTAATTTTTCATGGCGACCTAATGAATCATTTAGATGCATCGCACCACCGCCCGTTAGCATAAAAACATGGCTAATTCCGCGCTTAACTAAATATTCGGCTATAAAATCACTGACTTTCTGTTGCATAGATTTGCTTCCATTGAATAGTTTTTTCAATTGCTGTTGGTAAATCGATCCATTGTTGCAAACCTAATTGGGTTTGCGCTAATTGCGTGCTTGGCACATAATGCAGCGCTTTCGAATTGCCATCACGCTGCTTGGCAATTTTAAGCGGTAAGTTTCTAGGCGCGGCAATTAATTTCGCTAAATTTTCAATATCAATGGCTTCTTCTGAACCCACATTATAAGCTACATTCGGCTGGCCCCTGCATAAAATAGTCCACAACCAAATCACTAAATCAGCCGCATATAAATACGATCTAAAGGGTGATCCATCGCCAGCAATTTCTAATGTTTCTTGATGTAACGCATTATGAATAAAATTACCGATGGCAAAATGTGTGGTTAATGGTAAATAGGGCCCCACAAACGCAAAACAGCGCGCGATTTTCACATCGAATTTATATTTTTTCGCATATAAAATCGCTAATTGTTCAGCGGTATATTTCCCAACGCCGTAAGCCGAGTTGGTTTGCAAAGGATCGCAAGCACCCATGTACGATTCCGGAACATGCGTTATATCCGCGGGTTGTTTACCATAAACCGCGCCCGAGCTAATTAATAAAAACTTTTTGGCCTGGCAATGCGCCGTGAAATCCAAGATGCGGCGCGTGCCTTCAATAATTGTATCCAGCATCAACAAAGGCGCTTCGTCGTTTAATTTAGCACTCGCTTCGGTGGCGCCATGAATCACATGGGTAAATTGTTTATCTGGAAATTGAAAGGATCGAATATCGCCTTGATATAATTCAACACCTTCTGCAGAGGCTAAATGCGGCGCTTTTTCGCGGAAATTTTCAGGGTTTCGTGTTAGCACTACAATTTCAGTGCTTAAATTGAAGTGTTTTTTGGCGTAGCAAAAACTTTCCAACAACCAGGAACCAAAAAAACCGGTACCGCCCGTTAAAAAAATTTTAGCGTCAGCCAGCTCTTGCAAGCAAGCTGACGCTTTTTGCCAAATATGTTCTAAATCATCGGTGGCTATCAAGTGCAACACATCCGATTTCTGCAACAAACGCCTCGAAGGAATCATGAATGTGCTGAATCATTTCATCATTCAATCCATGATGGCAAGCCATTAGAATTCCGCCCTTCATGACAGCATCCGTATGTGGATAACCGCCCGCTAATTTTTTGCATTCAATGTTGGTAAAACCAGGCTGACGCAAAATATTACCGGTAAAAATAGTCCGCGTTTGAATATTGCGTTTTTCCATAAAAATCTGCAATTGCGTGCGCGTAAATGGCGCATCTTCTTTAATCGTTAAGGCCAGTGCCAACCAACCCGTTCGCGAATTTTTAAGTTGCGAAGGCAAAATAAACCAGTCTTTATACTTGCCGAAAAATGCCAAATGTCGCTGATACCACTTAATACGCAGATCGATATTATTATTTAATTTACTCAGTTGTACCAAGCCA
>Ga0208246_1001596_pt1 | contig 12066 bp, 9 predicted proteins | sample RifOxyD2_FD_184039 | JGI IMG/M metagenome (GOLD analysis project Ga0208246, IMG submission 184039) | Soil microbial communities from Rifle, Colorado - Rifle Oxygen_injection D2 (SPAdes) | ecosystem: Environmental > Terrestrial > Deep subsurface > Rock core/Sediment | place: Rifle, Colorado... | reverse complement strand
AGTTATATTTTTAAAATAGACGACCAGTCACTTACATGGAAACACATGAATTCTTCTTCTAACCTGCAACAGGCAATCAACGAAAAAAATACCCAAATGGCTGGAATGATGCCGCCTGAAGTCAAACAGTTATTGCAACAAAAGGCAGAGGTTTTAGCTGCCCGCCATTTGGAAGCCACCGCGATCAAACTGGGGGATACAGCCCCAGATTTCACCCTGCCCAATGCGTTGCAGGTAGATGTAAATCTGGCAAAGCTGCTGGCGCAAGGGCCGGTGGTATTGAGCTTCTACCGGGGGGCCTGGTGCCCCTATTGCAATCTGGAGGTGCAAGCTTTGCAGCAAATGAACACTAAATTTAAGGAACTGGGTGCCAGTTTGGTGGCGATTTCCCCCCAAACTCCAGACCAAAGCTTAAATTTTGTTGAAAAAGCAGAACTCAGTTTTGCCGTGTTGAGCGACGTGGGCAACCTTGTTTCCCGCGCCTATGGCTTGACCTATTACCTCGACCCCGAATTGCGGCCCATTTACCTTTCGTTTGGGTTAAATATCCCACTGCACAATGGGGACGACACCTGGGAACTGCCCTTTCCTGCCACTTATCTCATTGATCAACAAGGTAAGATACGTTTTGCCCATGTGGAAGCAGATTACCGCAAACGGGCAGAACCAGCTGATGTATTAAAATGTTTGCAAACCTTGTAACAAAGGAACGAACCATGAAACTACAACCGGGCGATGCTGCCCCTGAGATAGGGACCAACGATTATCTAGGCAACCCCATTCGGCTGCATGAATATAAGGGGCGTTGGGTCTTGTTGTCCTTTTATCGCTATGCCTCTTGCCCCTTTTGCAATCTGCGGGTCCACAAATTAAGCCAGCAAGCAAAGGAATTGCACCGACTCAACCTTAGCCTGATCGGCGTGTTCCAATCCCCCACCGAAGCCATTGCAAAACATGCGGGGGCGCGTGACCCGGGGTTTCCGCTGATTGCTGACCCCAGCCAGGCGCTTTATGCGCAATTTGGTCTTGAAACCTCTTGGGTTGGGGTATTGACGGGCATGATATTCAAAATGCCCACCATGATGGCAGCAATGTTCAAAGGGTTTTTACCTGGCTCCATCGAAGGGGATTTCACCCAAATGCCTGCGGATTTTTTGATCAACCCCGATGGCATCATTGTAATCGCAAACTATGGGACTGATTTGGGAGATCATTTGCCCTTAGAAACGGTTTACAAAACCCTGCAACTTACCCCCGCCAAACAAATCAACGCAGAGGCAGTATGACCCAACATCAACCCTGGCCAACGCAAGGCTCCAGTTGCCTGCAAGCAACACCTTTCACCGAGGGTGGAACCGAAGATTGGCCCACTACGGAATACGATTCATACTTTGATTCACGTTATCAGAGCAAAACCAAGCAAAGCTGTTTATCAGGTTCAAGGTTCCCCTGCTCTAGCCGACAAACCACAAACGCGCACAGGGAAGCTGATCCTTGTTGACGAAACAAACTCTTTGAATGGGCTACCCCCCTAGGTGCAAAAAGGTAAAAAAACAAGTTCCTTTGGAAATATCTCAAAATAGATATTTCCTAAGTTGCAAATATATTTGCGTAGTGACCCCAGCGGTGCGATTTGGATAAAGTTTATTCTTCAAACAAGATATTTCATTTGCCTGTTGTGGTTTTGGCCATGGCGGCCATGACCGCATTTGCAGCGAATTCGGTTTTGTGCCGGATTGCATTGTCCCACTATGCAATGGATGCTTACATGTTCACGGCATGGCGATTGATATCTGGGGCATTGGTATTGTTTCCGCTGTTGGTTTGGCAGCGCAAAAACATGGCCCCCTGGGGGATCAAGTCCTTTTTGGCAGGCCTTGCCCTGTTTGCCTATGCGGTTTTGTTTTCTTTGGCCTATGTGCAACTCAATACAGCTACAGGTGCGTTGTTGTTGTTTGCCGCCGTGCAGGTGACGATGATTAGTGTTGGTTTGGCTCAGGGCAGCCGGTTGCCCCCGTTGCAATGGGCAGGTATTGTCTTGGCCATGGGAGGGCTATTGTACCTGCTTTTGCCAACCGCCACCGGGCCGACTTTGTCAGGCGCAATCTTGATGATGCTCAGTGGCATGGCCTGGGGGGCTTATTCGGTGTTGGGAAAGGCAGAGCCTGCCCCCAGCTTGGCCACAGCCCGAAATTTTATGTTAGCTGCCCCCTTGGGGGTAATCGCGCTGTTGTTTCAGGGGGAAAGCATTTCCCTGGGGCACCCTGCTCTGCTTTTGGCATTGCTTTCGGGCGGGGTGACTTCTGGATTGGGGTATCTGTTATGGTATCGTCTGGTTAAATTGATTCCTGTTCACCATGCTGCTGTTTTGCAGCTATCGGTGCCAGCGTTGGCGGCCTTGGGGGGCGTTGTTTTTGCCGAAGAAGTGATTTCTCTGCAAATGGCGCTGGCAAGCGGGATTATTTTAACCGGGATTTTTATAACTACGCAACGAAGCACAGAAGCCAAACAATCGATTGGTTATCACCCCAGGGAATCAATCCTAACGCGAGAATTAGAGTGAAAAAAATTCTACTCCTTTTTGTTTGCGCGAGTTTTTCATTCCCCTTATGGGCGTTTGATCATACCCACCAGAGCTATGCAAAAGTTCTTGCAGCCGTGGTGGTTGATCAAGGGCCTCGCGCTCAGGTGAATTATGCCTGGCTGAAAGAACATGTTTTCCTGTTGGATCAATATCTAGCCGAATTGCAAAGCATTAGCCTGAAAGATTATTCCCAATGGAGCAGAAATCAACAAATGGCTTTTTTGATCAATGCCTACAACGCATTTACCTTGAAACTCATTGTTAATGCCTACCCCAACCTAAATTCGATCAAGGATCTGGGCGGATTGTTTTCAAGCCCCTGGCAGAATGACTTTTTTACTCTGTTGGGGCAGATTCACAATTTAGACAGCATCGAACACCAATGGCTGCGAACCCGGTTTGCAGAACCCAAGGTGCATTTTGCCATTGTTTGCGCTTCCCAGGGTTGCCCTGCCTTGAATCAAGCGCCTTATATTGCAGACGATTTGCCTGCGCAGTTGCAATCTGCTAAGACCCGTTTTTTAAAAGATACCACGCGAAATCGGTATGATGCCCCAACCAAAACCCTTTACCTGTCAAAAATATTTGCTTGGTTCGCCACCGATTTTATCAAAGCGGCAGGCTCTGTGGAGGCCTTTGTTGCTGATTCCATCAGCCAAAACCCAATGGATCGGCAAGTGATCCAGCAGCAAGGCGTAAAGATAATATATCTGGATTACGATTGGTCGCTGAACAAAATCCCTTAATCCTATTTTAAAAAAGAGTCCCTATGAGCCAAGAAAAACTAGACCATCATCAGGCCGTACAAGAATACTACGGTAAGACCCTGCAGGGTACAAAAGACTTACAAACAAGTGCCTGTTGCACCAATGCCCGCCCACCAGCCTATTTGCAAGAAATTCTAAAGCAAATTCATCCTGAAGTTACCAAACATTATTATGGATGCGGGCTGGTAGCCCCCCAAAGTTTGGCAGGATTGCGCGTACTTGACCTTGGTTCCGGGTCAGGGCGAGATTGTTTTGTATTATCAAAATTGGTTGGCCCCCAAGGCAGGGTGGTGGGGGTGGACATGACTCCAGAACAACTTGCCATTGGCCGCCAGCACCTTGATTTTCATCAACAAGCATTTGGCTTTTCAAAACCCAATGTCGAGTTTGTAGAAGGCGACATTGAACGTTTGCAGGAGTTAGGCTTCGCCCCAGGTAGTTTTGATCTGATCATTTCCAATTGCGTGGTCAATCTGGCCAATGACAAAGCCAAGGTGTTTGCAGGAGCGCAATATCTGTTGGCCGAAGGCGGGGAAATGTATTTTTCAGATGTCTACGCAGATCGCAGAATTCCCCAGGAACTGGCCAAAGACCCCCTGCTTTATGGCGAATGTCTTTCCGGGGCGTTGTACTGGAATGATTTTATTGATATGGTTAAGGCAGCCGGATTTGGCGACCCCAGAATTGTGAACCAGCAACGCATTGAGATCAACAATGAAGCAATGGCAGAAAAGCTAGGGGCAATTCAATTTCATTCCGTGACCATCCGCCTGTTTAAGCTCTCTGGGCTGGAATCCAATTGCGAAGACTACGGCCAGGCATTGCGCTACCTTGGCGACCTAGACCAATCCCCCCGGGTGTTTGAGCTGGATGCAGGCCACCGCTTTGAAACGGGACGTTTGGAACGGGTTTGCGGAAACAGCTTCCGCATGATTAAAGAAACCAGATTTGCAAAACATTTTGATTTTTATGGCGATTTTACAAGACATTTTGGGCAATACCCCGGCTGCGGAGGCGGTTTGCCTTTCACTGATGACCAAGCTGCAACCGCTTGTTGTTAAATTTTCCCCCTGTGCAACATGAAGCATTTACATGATTTTGTTGGCGAATTCTTAGGCACCTTTGTTTTGGTGTTTTTTGGCTGCTCCACCGTAGCTGTAACGGTTTTATTTGAGGCGCACCAAGGTTTGATGCAGGTTGCCTTTGCCTGGGGAATTGGTGTCACCCTGGCCATCTATTGCAGTCGTCATTTGAGCTGTGCCCATTTGAACCCTGCTGTTTCCATTGCCATGGTCGTTTCCCACCGCATGAAGTGGCGGCTCTTGCCCTGGTATATCTTAGGGCAGTTTTTAGGGGCATTCGCCGCTGCTGCCTTGTTGTATGGGCTTTTCGGAGCGACCATCACTCAATTTGAGGCCCACCAACACATTTTGCGGGGCAGTGATGCTTCAAGAATCACCGCGATGATCTTTGGGGAATTCTTTCCCAATCCCGGCCTGCCCGCATGGGTGCAGGTTGGCCCTGTCACCGCGTTTTTTGCGGAGGCTGTGGGAACCGGTATGTTGGTGATGTTGATTTTTTCCCTTACAGATAAATGCAATCTAGGTCGGCCTGATGAAGCCTTAAGCCCTTTTTTTATTGGCGCCACAGTTACCGTAATCATCGCGATCATCGCCCCCTTGACCCAAGCTGGGCTTAACCCCGCCAGGGATTTAGCCCCCAGACTGTTTGCCTGTTGGGCTGGTTGGGGGGATGCCGCCTTTCCCCCGGTCCCCTGGAGTTTTTTAACGGTTTATGTGCTGGGGCCGATTTTAGGGGCCATTCTGGCCGCTTTGGCGTTCACCTGGGGAATCGAACCCCTGGCGATTAAAAGAGGGCAAACGGATTCCTGCTGTTAAACGGTTACCCTGCTGGTATTGCCCCACATCCTTGTTAAGTCCTTGCATCAGCAAACATGGACTTACCGCAGTTCATTCAAATCGGTTTCACACAAGATTCCCTGCCCCACCAAATTCCTACAACCCAACAACCAGCTGATGCATATCGATGATGACGCTATTTTCCCAGTTTGGAGCTGGGTCATCGGTCTCAGAAAAGGTAATGCTGATCCCTTTGTGGCCCCGTTTGGCCACACAAGCAGCAACATCCCCCCAGGTGCAGTCCTCGATAAAAAACCTTTTTTCCAGGTGCAGACGCAGCAAAGAAATGCGTGCCAAAGCAGCTAATTCATAGGGTTGTGTGGCGCTTTTTGCATTTATAATGTCACCGACCGTTTTGATGCCGTTATACCCGACTTCTGTCGGCTTTTGTATTATAAAATGAAAATGGCGTATTTTGTTTTTAATCCCCTCTGCCATGAGCTGACTGATATACCTGCTTTCTTGTAGGTTATTCCAAACGTTTAGGGTCATGACCTTGTTCGCGCTCCTGGCACCATAAAGCATGACTAGAAACGCAAAAACAATAAATATATTCTTGTCATTTTCAGGCAGGATTTTTTTATTTTTTAAAATGGTAATAAATTCCAGCATGCAACGCACCGCCAGGATTACACACATAGCGGTTGCCGCAGCGATAAACCGAGGCAAGAAGTAATTAAAACTGCCGACCAGCCAAATGCTATTAGCTGCTAGGAAGGTTGCCAGTAGCAGAGAAAACCGAAGTGCAACTCCCCCTATTTTGCCTACCAAGGTTTTTTCTGGAGTCCGCAGGTAAAGCAGTATAAACAACAGGAACACCAAGACACAGGCAAAGGCCCCGCCTTGTTGAGGGGAAGCATAGATGTTCCAGGCATTAAAAGCTGAAGGCACACCCTGCCAAAAAAGCATCTGAATTCGGTCTCCCAACTGCCAGATATCAATATTAAAACGGTATTCCGGCGGGATGGGCGCAAGCTGCTCGGGTGTATAAAACAAACCATGAATGATCAGTTTTACCACCATAAAATATAATGCGGAAGCCGCTCCAAAAACTGTAAAATCCCGAAAAACTTTGACAAGTAAGGTCTGATAACGCGCTCCCTTTAATGCAAGATCTAATAAGATTAAAAAAGTAGGAACGAAGAAAAAGAGACTCAGGCTCTGGTGCCCCATAAAGGAAATTAGTAAAATGAAAATAGCCAACATCCACCTAAAACCCATGGCAATACTGGTTTTTTCTAAAACATGGTAGGCGAATAATCCTAAAAGTATACTTAGGCCCCCTTGAATAGCAGTCATAAATATTATGTGCTGCATTCCGGGCAGCGTCATCAAGGCAATTCCTAGGAACAGTGCGCTCCATTTATCCATTCCGCCTTTTGAAGCCAGCCGCCAGAAAACCAATGCAGAAGCAGCTAATAACAACAATACGGTCAGTTTGAATATTTTTAAGTCTTCAAGATGATAGGCATTTACCCAAATTGTGCATTCAAATACTGCGGCTACAGGCCTTCCCAATTCGATTAACCAATGCCATTGATTGTCATTGGAACAGGTGTTTTTGAAAGAAGAGTCACCATTAAATTCCTTAAAATGACGAGTATTATCGTGATGAGCATAGGGCGTAACTAATCCAGTTGAGTAGACAAAATATAGCGCAGCAAGTGCTAAAATAAAAAACCAAAAAACACCATAATTATAGTTTTTCAGAAATTTTAAAATCGGCTTCATCATGTCTCAGGTATAGAAGTTTTAAAATAAATGAACTAAAAAGAATACGTTAACCCGCTTCTTGAGCAAAACCAGTTTATCGGATAGGCTCTTAAAAAGTCCTCTTTTCTCTCCCATCCACATGGCTAGAGTGATCAACAAAACTAGGAAAAACCGATAGATGGTTAGCCCGACCCCGGCAAAATTGCGCCATTGGGTTCGCCCTTCATGTTCTGATTTTGCCTCTTCTGGGCTTAATTCACGGCTCCAAACCGCCAATTGACTATAGTTTCCAATTAGACCGATTTCAGGGGTAAACCCGCCCCCTAAAATGAGTTGTTTGGGGAGTTTTACAAACCCCTGCAAACGGTTTTCTACGATTTTTTCACCGTTGATGTACAAAATCGACCTCTTTTGCGAACGATTAAAAGTAAACAGGATATTTAACCGTTCAGTTGGCTCCCAAGGAAACTCAAACTGGATGCCATCGGTGCGAGAATTGGTGGAACCAAAGAAAAAATCGGAACCATGTTTCCCCAGGGCAAATAGGGGATGTTGAGAGTTCGCAATGTTTCCGGTCCATACGATTGAAAAATAGTCCTCATCGGGAATGCTGTTATAACGCCATGAGCGATTATATTTTGAAGTAAGAGGTTTGACAGTGAACCCTAGCGAAAAAGAGCGCCCCTTCGCTATTTTGCGCATATCCGATAGAGTCAGCTGGCCTTCTTTTGAGCCTTTAAGATCAATTCCATCCAGGGAGAAGTGCGGAATAGGCTGATACAAAAGGTTTTGCGCCCTTCCGTTAGACTCTTTGAGATTGTTGAGCAACGGGTAAAAGGCGGTGACACCTTGCTTCACGGTAGGTTTGGCAGGATCAACTAGCAAGAAATATAAGCGATCAGCCAAAAGGAAAAAGGCCAGGCCAATAAAACCTACAAAAATATATTTTTTAATCATATGAAACCTGTAACAAAATAACTTTTGTTAATCTTTTCCTTGCAGCAGGCGAACAAATACAAAGGTTAGGGCTGCGATAAACAAGAAGCCGATTCCGTACATGAGTTTTGCCAGCATAAAATGTACGGGCGTATGGTAGGTCAATTCCAACTGAAACTTACCTGGAAGAATGCGGATTGCTTTAAAGGCTAAATTGCTAGGTAAAATTGGCACAGGTGCCCCGTTTAAGGTCGCTTTCCAGGCTGGGTCCCAGGCATCAACGTAGTTTATCCAAACTGCCCCTAAATCCTTGGGGACCTCTCCCTGAATGAGCACATGATTAGGTGAAAACTGAGTCACTTTACTTTGCACGTCCAGGGGAGCCTGGTAAGGGCTGATATTGGATTTTTGGTCGGTCAAAGGAAGATTTGCTTGGCGCCAATCCCGTTCTTCCACAAAAAAGAGAAAATTGTTCTCAGGTTGGTCTTTTAGGCCCTTTAAAAGTTCGGCGCTGTTCAACACCAATGCCGGTTCTCTGAAGAACTGAATTTTATTGGTTTCACAGGCAAACAAATTGAAAACCACCTTTCGCCCTTGCGGGTCAAAGTAAGTGGAGGTCAAAGAAAGAAATTTGTTTAACAAACTGACCCGTTTTGAGGTCAAATCGCTGCGAAGGTAGATGTAGCAGGGATCAAATCCCAGGGCCTGCTCAACCCCGTGGTAGACAACACCAAATCGGGGATCAATCAAAGGAGCGCAATTTCCGCTGCGGTTAATGCAATCGTTGAACACAGCCGGGCCTTGATGGTCGTATTTAAACAACAACTGGGATAACAAACGAAATTGATCGTTTTCAAAATAATACCTTGATCGGGTTGGAACATATTCTAGTGATTTAAATTTGAATAATTCCGCAATTTTAGCGCGTTCTGCTTGCTCGATTTGGATCATCCCCATTTTAGGGTCTTGATAGCAGGCGGCGCGATAACTCCACACATCCAACATGCCCACTACCAAAAACAGACTAATCGCGAGGGTTGGGGTTGGTTTGGGGCCTGCGGCAAAAAAACGCCCCAAAAGTAGGAGCAGCGTTGAGAAAAAAACCAACAACAACACCCCATTGGATTCAATAGGTGCTTGTTGCAGTTTCCAAAGAAGATATGCGCTCAAGGTGGCGAATAGAACAAATAGAAATTTCAGGTCTGCTTTTGCCTCCTCATTGTGTTTGCCTAGAAGCACCTGATAAAATCGATCAAAACCAAATCCGGCAATCAGAATCAGCCCTAACCGCATGGTTGGCGCTAAGTGGGCGATATGACGAAACAAGTCAAAGGGGGGAAGCAGGTACAACAAGTGAGCCAGAAAGGAATGCCGCCCGGCAAAGACGAGCAATAAAAAAAGATTGCCCAATAAAAATGGAAAGAGTGCTTTTTGATAGCGAAAGAGACTATAGATGGCGAAAGGGATGACTAAAAAACCACAATAAAAGGAAAAATCGCTGTAGTTCTCCAAACCAAACAGAATTCCATTGAATGCTTCGCCTCCTGGCGGCACAGCCCAATGGAACAAGACCTCCAGGGTTACATGTCCCGAAGGGCCGCGCCCTGGTGCAGCCATTTGCTGCGAATCGCCCCAAATGAAAAAGGAAACAAAAGTTAAGGCGAGCACAGCAGGAAGCAAAAACCAAAGGATGGAAAGTTTTTGTTTTAGAACCGCATTGAATTTAGGGTCATAGACTATAAAAAATCCGCTGAGCACAAGAAGGCTAAAGGTCCCAATCATTATGAGATTGTAAGCAGGCAACCCTAAAAAGGAAGTAACAGCTAAGATACAAAAGCCGTATGCGATGTTTCTTAAGGAGCTTTGTTTGACCCCTTTTAGGAAATAGTAAAATACCAGGGGCAATGCATAATAAATGTGAAAATTATAATATAACTGACGCACCCAAACCACGGTTCCGGAAACGGACAAGCAAACAAATACGGACGTGACCCGACTATTGTAGAGCATTCTGGAAAGCTTAAACATGCCAATCAATAATACCACTTCGCTGACTAGCATGCTCAGAAAAAAAGCACTGATCGCATTAATTTCAGGGAATATCTTTAAGACTGGGATAAGTGCGATGAGGCTGGGATGTGAGACCGTAGGAAGGTTCATACGCGCATTGCGCCCGAAGTCGGTATAGGGACTCCAAAAGGAAAATTCACCCTGATACAACAGATGATCGAAAACCAATTTATTATGTAAAATATGGCCTAAAGTATCGTGTGCAGGAATCCAATCTAATCCTAAATACAACAAGGAAAACACTAGAATCGGTACCAGGCACAGAATAAAAACCAGCTGATTTTTGTTTTTTTCGCTCATTGTATATTTATTTTCACAAACAAATCAGTTTCAAAGGGGACTGCTAAATGCAAATGCGCCAGAAATGGGCCAGAGTGGCAACCAAGGGTTACAGATGTTTCCCATTTTTCCGCTCTTTAACGGCTAAATATGGATTATACCGCCAACGGTTGTCTATGAAAATGTACTGGTTGAGAACTATGCACCTTAGATTCCTGGATGCCCCCGCAACCGCCGAAGGGAGTTGGCGCAGCGTTGGCTCGCGCCAACCGCAAACGGGGTTCCGGCGGTTGCGCCCACTAAGGCGCCCTGGCAGTACCCTTGGCGCTGAGAGATATTTTACTGTGTTCGAATGGGACAAGCATAGCAAAGCAGTGCTGTCTGGGTGGGAGCTTAAGGGTTCCCTAAAAACGCAAAGCGTTTTTAGGGAACCTTTGCTCCCCAAGGCAAGGAGCGCGGCAATGCAGGGAGCTGTTTGTTAGCTTGATCTCATTGCTGGGGCTTGCGAATTTTTTTTGGGGACGGCGACCGCTTGGTGGATCGCCCCAACTCTAGGGAAGGTTTTATGTGGTAAGAAGCCATACGGCAATCAGAAACAGCGTCCCCAGGTCTAGCCCTAAAACCAGCAACATTCTTCCCTAGGCCTAGACCTGAAACTCAAAAAGCCCGCGAAACAATCGTTAAAACGCAAAAAGCCCCAAGAAGCGTTGGCTTCTTGAGGCTTTTTTGATCCCGGCGACGACCTACTCTCCCACCAAGTTGCCCTGGCAGTACCATTGGCGCTGAGGGACCTTGGTTTGTGTTCGAATGGGACAAGCACAGCAAAGCTGTGCTGCCATTGTGGGGGCTTTAGCCCCCTGGGTAAGGCGCGTAATTAGGCAGGAAACTGGTTGTTTGATCGATTTCACTCCTGCGTAATCAAATATCTTTGGGACGGCTATAGATAACAAGCTGTGCGCTTTGGAAATAAATTACCTCAAAAACGCAAAAAGCCCCAAGAAGCGTGGCTCCTTGAGGCTTTTTTGATCCCGGCGACGACCTACTCTCCCACCAAGTTGCCCTGGCAGTACCATTGGCGCTGAGAGACTTTACTTCTGTGTTCGGAATGGGAACAGGTGTGACCCTCTCGCAATAGCCACCGGAAAGCGTTTGCAAACAGCGAGTTTTCACTTCAGCCGATTGCGATTCTTTTCAATCTTTTTTTCCCTTGTTAGGGGATTCATCAACAATCGAATCTGCTCATTTCTTTGCTGCAATTTCAACCTAAGTCGCCATTGCCATCCTACTGATGCCTGAAGGGGTTGACAGCCCGCTCTTGCGAGCGGCAGATCAGCTTGCCTCAGACAGCCTTGATTTTTTCAAATCGTAAAGCACACAAAAAGGTTTGTTGTATCCTTCTTATGAAGCCGCACGGGCGATTAGTACCGGTAAGCTGCATGCATTGCTGCACTTCCACTCCCGGCCTATCAAACAGGTCGTCTTCCTGTGCCCTTTAGGGGGGTCAAGCCCCCGGGAAATCCATCTTGAGGCTGGCTTCCCGCTTAGATGCTTTCAGCGGTTATCCATCCCAAACTTAGCTACCCAGCAATGCCCTTGGCAGAACAACTGGATCACCATAGGTTTGTCCACTCCGGTCCTCTCGTACTAAGAGCAGCTCCTCTCAAATTTCCAACGCCCACGGCAGATAGGGACCGAACTGTCTCACGACGTTCTGAACCCAGCTCGCGTACCGCTTTAAATGGCGAACAGCCATACCCTTGGGACCTGCTCCAGCCCCAGGATGCGATGAGCCGACATC
>Ga0208246_1001592_pt1 | contig 12096 bp, 14 predicted proteins | sample RifOxyD2_FD_184039 | JGI IMG/M metagenome (GOLD analysis project Ga0208246, IMG submission 184039) | Soil microbial communities from Rifle, Colorado - Rifle Oxygen_injection D2 (SPAdes) | ecosystem: Environmental > Terrestrial > Deep subsurface > Rock core/Sediment | place: Rifle, Colorado... | reverse complement strand
CTCATTCCTCCTTGTTGCTATCATGAAAAAAGAATTTAAGATAAAGCGCGATCTTTACGAAATTCTACAAATTTTATCTCTATCCCAATTTGAGAAAACCCCGATAAACACGCTAGTTGCCGAGTTTAAATCACTAAGTTTTAATGAACAGTCTCAAAAACGCCTATTTTCATTGGATTTTTAACGCAACATTTGTGCGAAATTCCCTATCCGAACACGAGCACTTTATCCGACTCCTCAACCATCTTGAGTAAATCAGTCAAGGTAGAGACTGGACAGACACCGGCCTCTTTTTTACCGCGAATTTCCAAGCACGTGCCACAGGCATATAGGCTTCCCTTTAATTCTTTGTATTCAGCGACTTTCTTGGAAATATCAAAGTGTTCCGTATCGGCAATAGTATCGAGTTCTGCTCCCTCACTCATTAAAAAGATAGTTACCCCATGATTGGCCTTAAGCGAGGTAATGCCAAAACGGAACGTGTTCCAAATATGTTCCGGATTATTGGATTGTAAGATGATACCGATTTTCATAACAGTCTAACTTAAATCTTTTTTCTTTTCCTCAAATTCCTGCTTGTTAATCTCGCCCTTGGCGTATCGCTCTTGCAAGATTTCGAGTGCCGATTTTGCGTGATTGTTAGTGCCGCGCGATTGGCTCGTGAGCCATTTGATAAGCGCGACAATGCCGGCGATTATCAAGACCCACCAGAGGATCATAAAAATCCAGCCGAAACCGCCAAAGGGACCGAATCCAAAATTCATCATATTGTTGTTTGTTGAATTATTACTGCCAAAGGGAGACGACCACCCTGCCTGACCGGCAGGCAGGCCTCCCCACATCATATTCATCATCGGCATCCAGCCGCCGCTGATTGACGGAAACGCCGCCGCCGTATCGCAACCGGAGAGCCGCTTGCCCATGACTATATGGATTTGCTCCTCGCCGTCTTCGCCATGCACTTGAATCATCATGGCGTTCATGGCGGCGTGCGAATCTCCGGCCATAGTCCCCAATAAAGTATTCACCGAGCACTCCGTACTGCTCATCGTTTAGATCGGCACAAACAACATCTTTTGCTTGTAGTTTAGTCCAAAGCTCTTTACCTTCCTGTTCTTCACGAGCGGTGTGCTCGACGACTTCATTCCAATCAACCGAAGTATTAGAAAATCCCTGCCCGTCCGGCAGGCGGGCACCCATCATTTGAGCGTTCACCGAACCGGCGACAAATATTGACCCAAAAATGAAGGTTGTGATCAGGAGTTTTTTCATATAGTTGTATTTTAGCGCATTTTTTACATTTATACTATTCTTTTACTTGCCTCTGATCCAGAGCCAAAATCTTTCATGAAAATAGTAAGCTACGGTCAGCACCGCGGCCGCAGTTAGGGTAATTTCACTCGCTGTGCCTAGTTCGCCGGTGTACAGATACGCGATTACTCCGGTAATCACTGTAGCCAGTACCCGCCACGTGACGGTTTTAGCGAAGGATCGCGTTTGCGGGTTTTTGGCGACGGAATAAATATTATTTACGTTCATAATTACATGTTAGCACTTTTTTTATTTTTAGATTGATGTTCTAGTAACTTCTCGGCTGGGAAGATACCACCAAGAGCCTTGAGTGGAAAGTAATTCCACGCATCGGTTACCAGTTCAAGTACATTGCTCAATTCTGAAGCGTCTCCACCGCGATCGAACATGGCCACGACTTTCATCATGTCATCGTTATCCTCTTCATGGAAAATAGCGTCCCGGACGTGATCCAAAGTAAAATCACTCTTGGTAACTTTCAGCATATCCACGAGCTCTTGTTCAAGCTCCTTCCGGCGTTCAAGAATTTGCCTGCCCCGTAGCGAACTGGTATGGGGTTGTTTTGATTCGATTTGCATAAAAGTTATCGCCACACTCTCGCTTGGCAGTACAGAATTTTTGCAACAGCTTAGTCATAGGCCAAGTCCCAACACTTATTCAATGCTTCAAATAATTTTGGCATTTGGCTCTCGAAATCATTTTTTGAGATACCGTCTCCTGCGGACTTGGCCTGATTTAATTTATCATCACCGGACATTTTTTTCACATCGGCGGCGGCTTTTTGCCATGTAGTCGGGTAATATTCTTCAATACTCGTCGCCGTTGATTCAAAAAATTGTCCGTTGGTTTGCAAACTAGCATGATTCGTTAAAAATGTATCGCGCTGGGTTGTGTTGTCTTGTTTGTCCACAAAAATTACTACTCTGTCTTTGTAGATGCTAGTTTCAAGTGGCTTGAATACTTGTACAATTGCATTGAATGAACGTTGTGCTTGAATAAGATCACCATCGGCGGGAACTATTTGGACACGGGGCTTTTCGGGATAATGACGGGCAATAACTTTATTTACAAATTCTAAATCGCTTTTACCCTCGACAATCAAAAAGTTCTTCGGCAAGAGTAGGTCTGCCGGACTTCCACCAAGCAATTCGTAAACCACAAAGGGTTTTTCAATTTCGGTTATTGGCGCAATGTTTGTTTCCTTATTTATTTTTTCAACCTTGAAAATCGTTTGCTCGTCATGCTCATCAACAACTAAAACCGAGGAGTGAGTATTAATAAAAACTTGGTCGCCACCTTTCGCTAATTCCAATAAAGCGTTTTTAAGCTTTCTTTGTGCGGATGGATGTAGATGTAGTTCGCCCTCATCAATAAAGAACAAGAAAAACTTACTCGTTTCTTCGTGTTCACGGCGAAAATCAGCATAAGTTTGGATAATCGCAAGCATCAATGCCCTTTGCATACCATCGCCCTTTTCGTCCGCGTCTGTATAAACTCCATCATCAATAGAAGTGTCAAAGTTTTTTAGTAAGTCCTCAAAAACTGGTTCTGCTACTTCAAAAACAACCTTGCTACAATCGGGGAATTGTTTTTCCAAACATACCCTAACTTTTCCACTTAATTCATCTAGTTTTACTCTAACCTCTGATCCCTGTGCTGTAAAAAGTTCCTCAAATTTTTCGCGAAAGGCGGCGTAATCCTTGTTCTGTTCCAAAATGGCACTCAAGACACCGGAAAGCATATTTGCGATAGGAGTATTTTTCCCATATTTTGCAACCTCCATCGGATTTATTTGTGTGCTCACATATTCAAACTTTGGGAGAAAATCATTCATCGTGCCGTCTGCGCCAAAAGGGTTTTTCTCTGTCCACGAATTATTTTTAGTATCAAAAACCTTTCTACTCTTTTGATCTAGACTTGATCGCTTTATACGAACAATGTCATTCTCTCCAACAAGATTTTGTATAGTAGTTTTATTCTTCTCATTTTTCGTTTTCTGAATACCATCTTTAATTTCAGAAAATTCAATTTCAACACAAACTTCGGCATTGCCATCCCGCATAAAGCGGATTTTATCTATATCGCCCTTTGCACCATAAAACCAATCTATGGCTTCAAAAAAGTTTGTTTTACCATGATTATTTTGACCGACAAAAACATTGAATTTATCCGCAGTAATTTCTGCGTGTTTTATTGAGCGAAAATTATCGATCGTAATTTTTGAGATTTTCATACTATTGCCCAGATTTTGTTCGATTGTGTTCCCTACATAGCATTTGGCAGTTTTCTGCAGTCGTTTTACCGCCCTCGTGCCAAGGGGTAATGTGGTCGGCCTCCATTTCCTCAATATCCCACTTTTGTCTTTCTTCCTTCTCTTTTTTGCACCACGAACAAATACCTTTTTGCCTCTCATACGCTTCTCGCTTCATCTTTTCGGTAAACGCGCGAATGTTCAAATATTTTTCATTTCTAGTTAAGACATATTCGTAGATGCCAGACTTTTTAGTCACATCTTCATTTTGCATCAACTCGGTTATTTCCTTTTCCAGTTTTTTTGAATCAATTTTTTTATTTTTAAATTGGTTATACAAAACGCCCCACGGCACATTGATCATTTCTCGGCGATAGCTCGGAAAAATTTCCCGCGTCCAAGCGATTACTTTTTGAAAATACACCCACAACTCGTCGGCGTTCGCGTCGTGTTGATGTCTGGCCATATAATCCTCAATCTTGCCATCATTTATCCACGAAAGCGCGGTTTCCAGATATTCCTGCCGGATTGGCGAGCCGCTTACTAACTGCCCGCCGTCGTTTGCTAAGAGATATGCCACACAATTTGTTTTGCTAAATTTTAATTTTGCATCACTTAACCACGGCCCAGTGTAAACTGCATTGCGTATTTCTTGATCGGTCAGTTTTTCCCCGGCGATGTTGATAATCCTAAACCAGTCCAGCCGCTCTTTGTCTGTGCCTTCGCAGAAGTAAATCATCAGTTCATAATCCAAAATTTTATCCTGCTCCTCTTTGGTCAGATTATGGAAAAATCGGTCGTTCAGTGAAAAATCGCCAGTAACATATTGCCCAATACTGATAGTGCGCTGTTGGCCGTCCAGCACTTCGTAACCGCCATCTTCTCTAATCATCCAATACATAACATTCAGCGGAAAACTGTTTTTAATAGTTTCTATTACAGCATTGCGTTGCTTTTCCTTATACACAAATTCGCGCTGATATTTTGGCCGAATATTCAATTTGTCGTTATAGGCCGTTACACCTTCTTCGGCACTGTCTTTATAGTCAGCTATTACTTTACGAATTGTAATTTTATGTAGATCAATTTTCATATTATTTTTTTCTTTCTTTTAATAAATATTCGCTTGAATTTATTTTGTCCGTTTATGACACAATGTGGATTTTTCCCGTCCCAAATTCCACCAGAAAGACCTTTGCCATTATCCTCTGCCATTCCAATAATCTTAAACTGGCTGGGATTCCATTTATCTAGAAAAGTAACCGGCACACCCATAGCGCCATTATAATCAGTTGGAATATTTATATAAGTACTCACTTCAATTGCGTCATAATTGTCATATTTTGGATATTCTTTTGGACTATATTTTTTATATAAGATCAATTCTTCATGGCGTTTTGTGGTATCAAGATTTGTGAACCACACAATGCTACCCATACTGAAATATTTAATTCCGTTTTCAATTTTTTTTCTTGATTCTGTCGGTATGTCGTAGCCTGCGGGGACTTGAAACCACTTTGTACCACCGTTATCGTAGCCAAGCCATAATTTATTTTCTTTAATAAGTTTGAAGATTTCCTTATAAGTAATAGCATTCTGATTGCCAAGAATCAAAAATTTCTTATTGTTTTCCGCAAGTTGGACAACATATTCGCGAAACAGAGAAAAAGGCGGATTAGTTACGACAATATCCGCCTCTTTGAGTAGCTCAATACATTCTTCACTGCGAAAATCGCCGTTGCCTTTCAAGGGAGTTGAGTTTTTCTTATTATGTTTTAACAAAGATTTCACATCCTCAAGGTCAATTGCACCGTCCTCATCAATATCCGGCACTTCTGTGATTTCAATTTTAAACGGCTCTTTGCCTGACGGTTTTAATCCTTCCACTTCAAATAATGGTAGTTGGCCGCCGACAATTGGCGATTTAACATAGCTGGTAGTAATAAGTTTCTTGAGTTTTAATTCTTTAAAATTAGCGGCAAAATACTTAAAAAAATTACTCTCAAAAGGATCGTCGCAATTACAATAAACAATCTTCCCTTGAAATTGTTTTTTATAATGCTTCAGTTCTTTTTCAATATCAACAAGCTGGGTATAAAACTCGTCTTTCTTTGCTTGGTTTGCCTTATGTAAGTTTGTATTCAAAGATTTTGTTGTCATAATTTTATTTCAAAAGTTCATTCGCTTCGTCGGCTTCCTGCACTATCCCGGACGGTAATTCTTTTGAAGTCTTAGCACCGAGCTTTTTGATATCATCGAGACTTTTAATTAAATTGCCTTTCCCTGTTTTTAATTTATTTAACGCCGAATGGTACACGCCGGTGGTTAAATCTAGTTTCTTTCCTATATCAAGCAAGTCGTCGTACAGCCCCATAAACTTGTCGTATAGGGCGCCACTCCTCCTGGCAATTTCTTTTGCGTTACGAGTCTGTTTTTCTTGCTTCCACATATACTCTACCGTTTTAAGTGTTGCGAGTAGCGTAGAAGGGGTTAATAGAACAACATTTTTCTTAAATGCATAATTAAATAATGTCTGATCTTCACGCACCGCAATTAGTAGCGCTGGTTCAATGGGGACGAACATGAACACAAAATCTGGCACGGTAATCTGGTACAGATCGTGGTACTTTTTTTCTGCTAATTCATCAACGTGGGAGCGAATGGACTGGATGTGTTCCTTAAGAGATGTACTGCGATCCTTTTCTTCTGCCGCATTACAATATCGCTCGTAGGCTGTTAATGATACTTTAGAATCGATAACAAAGTGTCTATGCTCAGGTAGATTAATGATTACATCTGGACGTAAATCAGATCCTTCCTCACTCTTAAAACTTTCCTGTATCGTAAACTCCACATCCTTCACAAGACCGGATGTCTCTAACACCTTCTCGAGGATCATTTCGCCCCAATCACCTTGAGACTTTGAATCGCCTTTCAAAGCAAGGGTTAAATTTTTTGCTTCTTCCGTCATTTGCAGATTAAGCTTTGTTAGAGATTCTATCTGCGTTCGTAAGGCTGACCGATCAGCTGTTTCTGTTGTATAGACCTGTTCAATTCTTGATTTGAAACCATCAATCTGTGTTTTTAACGGACTAAGCAGTTGATCTATATTTGATTTGTTCTGATCAGTCAATTTAGACGCTGTTACTTCCAATGTCTTATGTGCTAAATTTTCAAACTCCTTCGTAAGACGTGCCTCCATCTCCTTAGCATTAGCAAAATCTGCTTGTGTTGCCGCAAGAGAACTTGTGAGCTCGAGGGTCTTATCTTGAGCCGCTCCTAACTGACTTTTTGCCTCTTTCAGGTTTCTATCAAGAGACTCATTACGTTCTATTAAAACACGGTTCTCCGTACGGAGACGTACCGATTGTATAAACCATGCTATAACACCCCCTAGAATAAATGAATTACCCTGCGGCAAGACCGCAGGGTATCGGCAGAAAGGTATGACCCTAAAGCTATATCAGCCTTAGTTGTGCCTCTGCCGGCGTCTGGCCTTGATCGCGGATATATTTTTCAATGGTTTGTAAACTTCCACGCTCGGCGGTACTTTACAGGGAAAACCAAATGATAGTGTGAGGTATGGACGCAATGATGTTCTCGCTTTAGGGTCATACCTTACAGTATATTTGAAAACCTATCGGTTTTCAAACTTTCCCTTTCAAGGTACCCTGCGGCAAGACCGCAGGGTAAACTGTGGTAATGTAATTATGAAATAAAGTATGTCCATAAATTTATTTGTGAATCACCCTATAGTCTCCCTCGTTGCCACCGACCCGGACATAATCCTCGCATCCATCAACCCAGATTTTCTTGCATTTACAGTAAGTGAATTTTTTATGGGTATTCCAAAAAATCTCATCTCCGCAATGAATGCATTTGTAGTAAGTCTCTTCTTTGGTTTTGTTGGCGATTTCCTTTGACATAAATTTATTTCAATAAGTCATCAAGCTCGCACGAAAGCAGAGCTGATTTATTGAGCACGATCTGTTCTTTCTGGTTTAGATTATCGGCCGTCATCCGGATTACTTTGGTAATAATGGCATCGCCGAGCATGACGCCATTCGTCTTTTTGAAATATTTCTCGGTCTTCTGGTAAAAGAGAGTTGCGTACTGCTTGAGTTTTTCTTCCGGAGTCGGACGACTACTCGATCCATTGCTTCGGAATTCGATCTTATCTTCTAGTTTTTTATCCGCTTCGATCTGTAAATTACCCTCGCCGAATAAAATCCAGTACTCGCTTAGGTTATAAACAATCCTAATCGAACCGCCATCTTCCGTTTTGTACCAATACACGAAAGAAAAAGTATCCGTTCGAAAGTCCTGATGTATCCCGATACTTTCCAGTTCCTTTATGGTACGAATCTTATATTCATCCAGAAGGCACAAGTAACTCTCTCGCCAGTTCTTCAGCCAATTTCGAATGTAGTTTTTGTCTAGGAATAATGGTTCAAGATCCTGTTCGAGATTTTTGTCGCTTACTTTATTGATCTGAATCGTAAGCTTATCGAAAAGCGCGCGAGGGTCTTTGACATCAATATCTTTCGCACTTATGTAATCGAAGTCCGGCACTACTTTCTTATTCATGTACCAGAGGAGATCATAAATATCTCTGCCCTTTTCCTCATAGATCGCCTCACCTACGCCGCGAATCCCCCGAAGAAAAATAGCGGCAATCTTGCTCGCCATAAGTGCGGACATATTGTAAGTAATAATAACGAACGACAACTGGTCACGGTTTATCGGCCGGCGCTCGGTAACGGTTTTCGGCGCGACGAAATGATTGAGGTCAATCTTTATGTGTATCTGTTTCGAGGAATGCCCAAAGCTAAGCTCTTCGCCGACAGTGAATTTTAAGAGCAGTCCGCGGCCCTTAGTGGTTTTAATCGATAAGAAGTCGGCATTCGTACCGTAGGTGTTGGCGAAATGCTCATCGACTTCTTTTTTCAGCTCTTCAAGAAACTTTTCGGTTACCTCGTGAGTGACTTCGAAATCAAGATCGACGGACATGCGATCCAATCCATGAATGATGCGCAGAGCCGAACCACCATACATGATCCAGCCGTTGTAGTCCGGATGATGATAGATGAAATTGAGAACGTAATACTGCAACTCCTCTTTGAGCGCGTTACGCCGTGTCTCGGCATCAAGGCCGCCGTAGTTAGCGAGGTCTTCCAGCTTTCTTTTTAAGATTGATGTTAGTCGTTCACTCATCCCGTTAGAGAAAGGAAGCGTTTTAAGCGATTTTTTAAATATCTTTTACCCATACCAGACTTTAGATATTTTTCTCGCGCAAAAGCATCATCCTTGTTAATACAAGCCTCGTAATAAATGAGCTTGAATGGGCCTCGACCTTTTGTTGATGGCGCCAAGCCATCGTTGTGTTCCTTAAAACGCTTCCGTAAGTCAGCGGCACAGCCAGTATACCAGCGTTTATCCTTATTGCTCTGTAGAATATATGTATACCACATAAATTTTTCTCTAACGGGACTCATGGGAGTATTTTTTAATCTTTTTTAATCATTGTATAAAACTTTTCCTGTTCTATTTTATCCATTTCTTCAATATCGATCCGCAATTCCTCAACCAACGCTTTGATATCCTTTGATTTAGTGCCGCGGAACTGATGCGTTCTGAAATACAGCAAATCGAACAATGCTTTCGACGGCGAGGCTATATAAAAATCAAACTTGCCCTTAGTAAGGGAAAAATCGGAAAACAAATCATTTTTGATCGACTGGTATGAGAAATTACCGGCCTTTGTCTCGAAATCTCGCGTGGCTTTGGGAGAAACCGAGGTAACGGAATGGACCGCTTCCGTAGCGAGATTATAATACTGGAGAGCCGCCCATGAACTCACATAGGAAGGTGTGCGTATGACGTTGGCGAGATAGAACGAATACGAAATATCGTTCTTATTTTTTTCAAAGAAGTCGGTGGACACATACAAACCCTTATTGAGCCAGATGATTTCTTTGTACTTCAAAAACCGGCTGATGTAAGTGTCAACCGTGCCGTCCTTAAGCCCCAGCTGTTTACCAAGCTGATAAACAGTATTTTTGCCGAAATGAGGCAAGGATTTAAGCTGTTCTAATAGGTTCTTTCTGCTTTTCATGATTATGACACTAGTGTACCATACGTGAAATGTGCTGTAAACCCCGTTAGAAGCAGATCGCGATCCGCGATCGCGGCTTCTAACGGGGTAAAGCTGGCCTATCCACTATCCTTGCCGGTCGGCGAAATGCCTTATTTTGTTCAGTTGTATCACTGTACTGCACAAAAAAGGGACTTTTTGCATAGTACAGTGTACAAAGTATGCAAAATCGGCATCAAGCTCTCAAATCTGGTCAAACTGGTGGTTCAGGATCGTGAAGGGTATCCAAACGTGTACCGGTGACGCAAAGCTCGCCACAGGGGCAACAAATGGCAAATTTGGGTAACACAAAACCGCCTTTCGGCGGCTTCGGTTTTAAATCGTGGCAACTGGGATTTTTCGGGATGTATAATCTCCTCCTCTCTTACTTCGCTCGAATTTCAGCGGACCCAGCATCAGCCCAATCTTTAACCCCTCATTCGTGTATGTTGCTACTATGACTTTTTGTTTTTTCATAAATTACCTTCTAGGCTCTTTAGCTAAAATTGGCGCTTTCCCTGGCTGTGCGATTTTGCTACAATAAAGCTGAATTTAACTGATATTATTTTACACATTAAAAGCCTAAGACGCAACTTTTAGACATTAAATAAAAACTCTAAAGTAATGCCAAAACCGAAATTCACCAAAGCCTACACCAGGGACTTTTCCATCATTATGGAAGAAGCGTGGTACTACGCCCTGGCCCGGGGGCTTTGGGATATCCTAAAATTAAAACCGCCCAAAGAGTTTCCCAATTTTTATTTTTTAAACCAGGGCCTGATTGAAGTCTGGGAAAACCAAAATTTTATAAAAAAAATAAAGGCGGCGGTTTTGCAAAAAAACTCGGACAGCGGTTTATTTAATAATCTCTTTAAAGAATATGGCGTTTTAGTGGAAAAATTAAAAGATAATGATCTTAAAGACGCCCTGTATCTTAAAAAACTATTTAAGGCCATTAGTATTTTCGCGATTTTATGGTATGGCATTGAAAATTCCAAAACCAAAAAGGCCTTGCGAAGCAAGTTCGTCGCCATCAGGGATACGGACATAATTTTTGATTATCACGATAAAATCGTGCGGCAAAGGCTGGTAAATAAATTTCCCAAAATAAAAGGCTGGGAAACGGCGATCTTAAAAAAAGAATTTTTGTCCTCCTCCCCGCAAGCTGACGTCCTGCAAAATCGGCTCAATCATTTTGTTTTGCTGCCCGGAAAATATTCAAAAATTATTGATCTTAACAGTTTTGCCAAAGAAATGAATTGGGACGTTAAAACCGTTAACAAAAATAAGAATAACCTGATCAAGGGCCAGGCGGCGTACCCCGGCATCGCCAGAGGACGGGCGCGAATTATCAGAAAAAAGAGTGAAATCAATAAAATGAAAAAGGGCGAAGTCCTCATTGCTCCCATGACTACGCCTGATGTCTTTATGGCCGCTAAAAAGGCCGGTGCCATTATTACGGACGAAGGCGGACAGCTTTGTCATGCCGCCATCATCTCCAGGGAATTAAAAATACCCTGCATCATTGGCACCAAAATCGCCAGCCAGGTTTTTAAAGACGGCGACTTTATAGAAGTTAACGCCAACCAAGGGATAGTACGAAAAATAATAAATCCAGCACCTTTGCGGTAAGGGTATTAGTAAACACCCCCTGAAGTATATTTAAAAACTTCGGGGTGGTGCTTGGGTATTAGAAAAAGGTGCTGGTTAAAATAAGCTATTGCTGAAGCAATAGGGCAATGAATCGCCAGACCAGTCACAAGAGCCTATCCGAGGGTTATGAGCTTACCTGCAAGACATTATTTTTCATGGCCAAGCTAATCTGGTCGCCGGCTTTGATTTTGCCTTCAATGATCCTCAGGGCCAGATCGTCCACAATCTGATTCTGAATGACCCGCTTCAACGGCCGCGCGCCAAAGCTGGGATCAAACCCCGCTTCAGCCAGATATTCCTCCAACGACTTATCAAAAACCACTTTAATGTCCTGGCGGGCCAAACGCCGACTGAAGTCAGCCAGCTGGATTTTAACGATCGCCTTAAGCTCTGCGCGGCTGAGGGAGTTAAAAATCACCGTCTCGTCAATCCGGTTGATGAACTCAGGTTTAAAATTAGACCTGACAATATCCATAATTTGCGGCCTGACTTTATCCAGATTTTCCGCGTTTTCCTGAATAATCCCGGAAGCCAGATTGGAGGTCATGATAATAATGGTATTTTTAAAATTAACCGTCCGGCCTTTGGCATCGGTCAGGCGGCCGTCGTCCAAAACCTGCAATAAAATATTAAAAACATCCGCGTGAGCTTTTTCTATCTCATCCAGTAAAATAACTGCGTAAGGCCGTCTTCTGACCGCTTCGGTCAGCTGGCCGCCCTCGTCATAGCCGATATAGCCCGGCGGCGA
>Ga0208246_1001588_pt1 | contig 12138 bp, 11 predicted proteins | sample RifOxyD2_FD_184039 | JGI IMG/M metagenome (GOLD analysis project Ga0208246, IMG submission 184039) | Soil microbial communities from Rifle, Colorado - Rifle Oxygen_injection D2 (SPAdes) | ecosystem: Environmental > Terrestrial > Deep subsurface > Rock core/Sediment | place: Rifle, Colorado... | reverse complement strand
CCTTTCGTAACCGTGCATTACTATCAGAATTACCGCCTTGTTTTGCAGCAATAGTTAATTCCCGGACTACTCTTGTAAAAACTTTTCCTCTTTTAGCATCTATAATTGCTTTTTTGTGTTTGATTCCTGCCCACTTGGAATGTCCTGACATTGTGCCCCCTGAGTTAGAATTTTTAAGTTATAATATACATTTACATAATAAAAATATTCTACTAAATTATTATTTAAAAATCAATTAGAATAAAAAATCACCGTTTTATTAGTGATTCTTGTTCATTAAACTAAAAAAATATTATAATTTTATTTTTAAAACTAACTCTGATATAAAATTCGTTTTAATCAATATATCTATAAAATTCTTCTCTAGTTACTTTTAGTGTTTTAATAATCTGATTTAAAATGAATTTAGGTACTGTTCTATATGCGGGTAAAGTAATTGGTCTTGTGAAGTCACTTCTCCAATATTTTCTATGTGAACCTTCCTGACCTTTAAATTGACAACCAAAATGGAGTATTGCTTTTTCTACTTCTTTCCAATGGAGTGTTATTAGTCGTGCCATTAGGCATTTGCTGGTATGCGTATATCAGTTCTTTTTAATATATGAACAGGTATTGTTTTGTGTTTTTCAATCGGCGGGATCATTCCAAATTCTTTTGGGTCACTCTTCCAACCCAATCTTAAAAGGTCTTTTTCAAGAGTCCCATGTTTAATAGTTTCTTCAAGATATATCTTTAAACATTCAGTAAAATTTTTCTGTGCCTCTTTAATTGTTTTTCCACAAGTAGATAAGTCAAGAGCAGATGAATAAGCAACAATCATCCCATCTTCTCTGAAAAAAACAACCGGTATTGTACCTTGAAATGTAAATCTTAACATATTTCCACCTCAGTTAAATTATAAATAATTTATTTAAAAAAAGCAAGTGATATTTTTTTATTTATTTAAAAAAAAAATGCATTAAAATTATATCTTTATAACCTTTTAATACATCAAAAAAATTTGAGTGGATAATACTATTTTCACCCGCAACGCTACTATAAACTCGAAAAGTAAAAACAGTGATAATTAAAGCCATAATTATAACTCCAATAAAAATAGGTGAATACTTTTTAAAACATTTATTTGATAAAAAAACAAAAATACTACTTATAAGACGAAGCAAATATAGTAAAATAAATGACTGTAAAATATCTAAAAATAACATCATAAAAACAAAAAATAATCCAATATCTTTCACTGTATAAAGAATTAAACTAATAAATGGGAAAAGAATCGTATGCCATGTTGGTACAATACCAAAATATAATATATAACACATTGGGAGTGGTAAAAAAATGAATAGTGCAAAAAATAAAGATGCCTTTTCCTTATTAGAGAAAAAATCGCCCCATTTTCTAAAAGTTGATTTAAACATATTTAATTTTGGTGTCCAAAAAGTGTCTATGTAGTGTCCAGAAATACACAAAATCCTATAAATCGGTATAAGTGCTATTTTGGTTTATTATCGTCGGTAAGTTCATTTTTAATCGGAGACTCAGTAACATTCTGATGCCCAAATTCCTGCAGGTACTAAGAAACTGGATAATTTTTGTTTTATATTACTGCAACTTTTCTTATTTTATTTATATCTGCTTGAGAGTTAAATATTACTTGTGCATGAGAATAATTACTAGCCGAGAAAAAGCAAATTAAAAATAAATTTTAAACAAATTTTAAACATTTTATTCTCCCCAACTTTAAGGAAACACTGAAAAAAACTACTTTGAAAAAACTAATATATATAAAATATAATCTGATTCTTTTTAAATTTATAATCCTCTTTTGTATAACTCAAAAAATCCTTTAAAAAGATTAAATGTAACTTGAAATGTATTAAAAAATCCATCCATGCCTAATAATCCACCGCCTGCTAATTTACCTTCTGAAAAACCAGCATACACTGGAATTTTGTGAACAACTTTTAAAATTTGTGAATCAAAAATTTCAATATTAATGTGATAAAAATAATGTGTAACCGTAGCACCACCTATGCCCGTTATCATACTTTTTTTACCATCTTCTATTTTCAAATTCAAACAACTACGAAAACCATCTTCAAAAAGACAATTAGTAGAACCCGAATCCACCAATGCAAAAAATTTAGGGGTAAAATAATCATTACAAGATAATCTAATTGGAATAAAGGGATATGTACGTTTTATCTTTTGAGGAAAAGCTTCATCAGGTTTTGATTCAAGTTCAATAAAAGAGTACTGTATTTTTAAAGACATTATATATTAAATTTCTTTATCCTGCATAGCCTTTTTTAAAAGAAGGTACTCTAAAAAAGATTGGAGTACCACAATAATTTTTCTTTGATTTCTCTAAAACTTCAGATACAGTATATCCACTTCCTACAACTTTACTTTTATCAGGAGTTAACGCTACCCATTTATCTTCGTATGCTTCTAATAATTTAGTTAAATTTAATTTTTTCATATTTTCACCTCAATCAAATTATAAATAATTTATCAAAAAAAAGCAAGGTAAATTTTGCACAACATTACCCATTTTTTTTTGATTAGAATATTATCTTTTTACCTTATCTTTTTCCGATGATACAAAAATAAAATAAATAAACAAATTAAATCAGTGCATACTGGATACGATTAAATCTTAATTTGTTTTATTTTTTTATATTGTTCCATTATTTGATATTTCTTTAATTTTTGGTAATATAACAGTATTTTTAGTGATAAGGTTTGTAAGGATTTTACACTAAATTTTTTATTGTGATGGCAAATTAATCAAGTTCTTTTTTGCGAGATCAAAATTGGGGTCGATTTCTATGGCTCTTTTGAAACTTTTTTTTGCTTCATTTATATTATTAAGTTTCATATAAGCATAACCGAGATTGTTCCAGATATCTTTATTATTAGGGCTTAATAATGTTGCCCTGCGATATATGTTTATAGATTGTTCGTAATTGTTTGAAAATAAGTAAATATTGCCTAAACCCATTATTGCATCCATAGAAAAAGGATTTATAAATATTGCTTTTTTGTAATTTTCTATGGATTCGTTGAATTCTTTTCTTTGAGCCTGAACAGTAGCCAAGTTAAAGTATAATTCATCATATCCAGGATTTGCAGCAACTGCCTCGGTATATGCCCATAGCGCTTTTTTTTGATATATTTCCATTTGAGTAAATGCATTTGAATAGCGATACTGAGCTGATAATCTGGCATATCCGTTAGCAAGTTCGTAATTATTATTAACCTCTAAACGATGTAGTTTATGAGCTTTTTCTAAATATTGTATAGCTTGCTCTATGGAAGCATTCGGTTTCTTTGCGATTTTAAATCCGGTGAAATAACTTTTTTCAGCAATAAAAATCGTTATATACATTTTAATTAAAATAACAGAAAGTATTATTAAAATAACCGATATAATTTTTGTTGTAATATTATTTTTAATAATCCTTTTAGTGTTAGAGCCAAGTCCCGCAAGAATTCCGAGATTCATCCAAAAGAAAAATCCGGGTATCACAAAATATAAAGTAACATTTACGATATTATCTACTAACATCCCTGCCGTTCCGGCAAAGATAGCTACTGCAGCCATTTTCTGAAAATCATTTTTTAAATATTTTATTTGATGTATTCCGAATTTAACTATGCATATAATTAATAATAAAAATATTCCCAATCCGATTATCCCCATCTGTGAAAGATTTTCTAGTAAGACATTATGCGCATTATTTGCATGTGTTCTTTGTGTTAATTTGGGATGAATTAAATATCTTTGCTGATAAAACGGAAATAACATCTCAAATAAACCCCAACCGCAGCCTAAAACAGGATTTTGCTTTGAAATGTCCCATGCAGATAACCAGATTAAGAATCGTTGATATGCAGCAGGTCCCGATTTCTGAATACTAAAAATGCTGGCGATTCTGTTTGCAGTATAAGCGCCAAAGGTTTTTGTTTCATTTTGCCATTTTGCCGGTATGAACATAACTAAAACAATAATAATTGTAATAGCAAGTATCCATTTTTTAAGGGATAAGATTTTATCCTTAAAAGAGATAGCGATAATTATAAATGAAACGGTTAGACCCAGCCATGATGATCTTGCCATTGTGCAGAATAAAGCTAATACCATTGAAGCTAATAAAACAATATGCCAAGATCTTTCAAAATTTGATTTTGAAAAAATAAGTGTGGTAAATGCGACAGGAATTATTATAACTAAGAAACTTGAAAGAAAAACCGGATTGCCGAAAGTGGAAACACATCTTTTTATGCCATATGGATTTACTACATGTTGCCATATAGGTTCTATATCAAAATATTGCAAAATCGCATAAATACTGGCAATAAATGCAACAAGATATGAAATATAAAAAACTCTTTTGATTGTTTTTTCATCTCTTATTAAATTTACAGCCACATAATATGCCAATATGCAATTGATAAGTATGTAAAGATTATTTCTTAAGCCTTCAGACCAGATAGCGGTAGTATAGCCTGGAATTTTTCCGAAGATAGGTATTTGATAATTAACAAGAAATGCTTTTAGAAAAGTTAGAACAGTAACTGCTGAAAAAACAATAATTATAATATCAAGAGGTGTTTCATATAAAACGATATTTTTATTTTTTAGAGAATTATAAATAAATAGTATTAATATTAAGAGAAGCGAAATGTATAGTATTGTCCCTTGTATAATATACGGATTTCTGGTTACATCTGTGAAAAATATTAGCGGACATACTAAAATAGCAAGGTATAGAATATATTTCATCTAAATTTTATCTCATGGGGGGTTTTGTATTGAATAACGAAGGGTTTATTTTAAAGATTCTATTATTGATATTTTGTAACTGCTGCATCCTGCCGGTTTTTTCATAGATATTAGCAAGATTTTTCAGAGCATCCATGTTATTAGGGTCAATATCTTTTAATATTTTTTTGTACATTGTTTCTGCAGCAAATATTTTTCTTTGTGCAAGATAAATATTTGCGAGACCCAACCAAGCATCCGGTTTTAATATATTAAGTTTAACATTTTCATATTCACTTTTCATATCCTTTGTCACTAAATGCAAATAGTAATAATACCAATCATTTCTTGCTATATATCTTTTAAGTGTATCTTCCGCCTCCTTCCACATCCCAAGTTGTGCATATGACATGCTTAATGCAGTATAGGTTCTTTCAAATACAGGGTCCAATTTTTGATATTTTTTGAAATCTGTTATAGCGTCTTGCCATTTTCCCATTTTAGAATGTACAGTACCCATTTGCATGAAAATCTGGACATAATTTGGAGCAATTTTTGTTACATCATAGTATTTATTTATGACCCTATCGCCGTCTCCTGCAGCCCATCTATCATTATAAACATTTCCCATGAAATAATGTGTCATTACATAATCCGGATTATATTTTATAACTGTTTCATAGTTTTTAAGTGCCTCTGTCCATTCACCTCTTTTGGAATGGAAGATAGCAATATTATGATGTTTATCTGATAAGAAGAAACCCCAGAAATATTTAACAAAATAAATACACAAAATAAGTATAACGATTTGAAATATTATTGCAAATTTAGGTTTTTTAGAAGGTAAATTATTTTTTATATTTTGTATCTGTGGAAGCGAAAATATACCGATTATTCCGAAAGCGAGCCAGAATACGACACCTTCGGAAACGAATCGCATGCTGACACACATTGAGTTGTGGACAAGTTGGGATATCATACCGGAAGAAAAACCTATAATTGTATGCATTATATATTTAGATTGTGGATTAATAGTTTGTAATCTTTTTATTGCAGCAGTTAGAAATGTTATAATAAGCAATAAAAAGAATCCAAAACCAATGATTCCTTCATCATAAAGTACTTCAATAAACTCGTTTTCAGGATGATCACTTTCAGTGTTTGAACGTCCTTCTAACTGAATCACTTCCGGTCTTCTATATGCAGGATAAACCGCTTTAAAGGAGCCTATTCCGCTTCCAATTAAAGGATGCAAAGCTCTTCTTATAGGATTCTTCCATTTCAACGGAGAACGGTCAAATAGGTAGGAATCCGGATGAGGGGTCCTATTAAACATTTCCCATGTTCCCATCCAAGTAGCTGTTCTAAACCTCACTGAATCAACTCTTTGCATTGTCAGGAATGTAACACCTAATACCATTGCAGCAAATACCGCTAAAGATATGCCCATTAAAATTTTTCTTATAGTCTCTTTTCTGCTATGCGATAGAAATGTAATTGCAAAGAATGAAAACGTAATTACGCCTGCAGAATACGCTATCCAAGCAGCTTTGGAGTATGTAAAGATAATACAAAATACAGTCATAGTATAAAATAAGATTATGAATTTTGAGAATCTTATAAATACATATGATAATAGAATTGGCGCAACTACAAGCAAAAAATCAGCGAAAAAGTTAGGATTACCGAAGGTGGAAAAAATTCTATGTCCAAAAGCCTGTCTCCAGATAAAAGGATCAATGCCGACACCTGGATTAGGTGGATAATATCTGTCGAAATATTGAATCATGCCGTATAATACTGAAATAAAAGCACCAGCTAAAAACCAGTTTATTAAACGTTTTTGACTTTTTTCGTCTCTAAATTCTGATATTATAACATAGAAAAGAAAGATATAAAAAATTCTTCTGCTAAATTCGTCTAATGTTCCAAACCAATTTTTTAATGGCGATATTGAAGCGGAAAATATCCCAGAAATAAGAAGAAGTGTTACAGGTAAAATAAGATGAAATGAACCTTTAGGGAAAGGATTTTTCCAAGTTTCAACCAATTTTATAAGAAAAGCAGTAATTATAATTGTACCGCCAATCTGACAAATGGTTATTTTTATTTGGCAAGAATCATATGTTTGAAGATAAAATGAGACAGCCATTAAAAAATAGAAAATTGGGGTAAAATAAAGTAGTATTTTTTGGCAGATATCTGATATTTTTTTATTCATTTTTTTGTTAGCCGGCGAGTGGGGTTGAACCACCGACCTATCGCTTACGAAGCGATTGCTCTACCACTGAGCTACGCCGGCTTTATAAGTAATTTATTAATATTGCTCTACCTTCGCCAGCTGGCGAAGAGCTACTCGGGCTTTATTCTGCGGGGCGCCGCCCTCACTCTAATACTGAGCTACGCAAGGATTTATAAGGATATTTGGATTTGCCACGGGACGGAATCGAACCGCCGACGCAAGGATTTTCAGTCCTTCGCTCTACCTACTGAGCTACCGTGGCATTTTTATAATCATACAATTATATAATTTTTTTTTTTATTGTCAATCGTATTTTGTAATTTATTGTATGATTTAAATATTAATATTGAATATTATTAGCTATTGACTTGTGTTTTGTAAAGACTAAGCAGATTTTGAAGCAATATACTGGTAGTAACGGCACCGGTCCCACCCGGCACAGGTGTGATATAACCTGCAATATTGACAGCTTCATCAAAAACAACATCACCTACAGTTTTCATTTTTGGTTTTCCGGATTTTTCATCAATTACAGGATTACCATTTTCATCTTTGAGAGGTACTCTATTTATTCCAACATCTATTACAATAGCACCTTCTTTTATCATATTTCCTTTTATTAGCCCTGCTTTGCCGACCGCAACGATTAATATTTCCGCCCTTTTTGTGTGATACGACAGCTCTTTTGAAGCAATATGGCATACTGTTGGTGTTGCGGATTCCATAACCGACGAAAGAAGCATAAGGCATACTGGTTTTCCGACAATTTCACTATGCCCGACTATTACAACCTCTTTACCTTTAATTTGCTCACCTGTAGATTTTATACATTCCATAACAGAAAGTGCAGTACATGGTGCCACTAAAGGTTTTATATCGCTGTATAAGAGTTTTCCAAGATTTATCGGACTAATACCTTCAACATCTTTATCAGGTGAAATTAACATCTGCACTTTTTTTGCATTTATTTGTGGTGGTAACGGCATTTGAAGAATAATACCGGTTACAGACGGGTCCTTACAGATTTTTTGTGTCTCGTTTATTAAATCGTTTTCGGTAATGCTATTATCTAATTGCTTCAAATTATATTCTATACCTATTTCTTCACAAGAAGCTTTCTGGTTTTTAATATAGACACGACTTGCCGGATTATCACCGACCTGAATTGCAACAAGAACCGGTTTTGTATTTTTATTTTTTTCTTTTAAAACCGTAATCTCAGATTTTACTTTGAACTTAATTTCTTCAGCAATTTTGTTTCCATCAATAATTTTTGCACTCATTTTACAATCCTCCTTTTTGATTTGTGTCATTCCCATCACCATAAACTTAAATGGGAATCTAGTCATTTAAAGATTTTTATAAATTCCTACTATGCTGTCAATTTCACTAAAAGCGATTTTAATTGACGCTTCATATTTTTTATTTACTCGGTTCTTGAAATCATTATCTATAATAAATTTTAAATTTATGTCTATATTAAATTTTGCCGATTCAATAGCTGCTCTTAAAATAGATGCGCTGCATGCAACATCACTGAGCAAATTTTTATTTCCAATTTTCAGGAGTCGGTTGGCTATTGTCAAAGTATCAACCGATATGTCAAATATTTTGCAGGGCACGGACATTCCTGCCTTGAGAGCTTCTTGTATTTTTTCATTCCTATATTTAATTTCAGCATCGGTATTTTTGGGAAGTTTATACGCTTCGGAAACCAAAGTATATACCTCAACATCTTCATCTATTAGCCTAGATACCTCTTTTCTGGAATCTTCAAGCGTTGACAGGATTTCCTTTATTTCATCATTACGGTTTTCATACCCTTTTTTATCTAATGTAAAATTGGCAACCATTTCCAATAATGATATACCGATTGAAGAGGTTAATGCAGCGGCGCTTCCCCCGCCAGGAGCAGGTAATTTTGCCGATAAATCATCCAAATATTTTTTTATATTTAAATCTAAATATTTTCCTTGCATATTACAGTCCCGCCATGTCAAGTATTTTTGATACTTTATCATCCCAGCCAAGAGGCATAAGATGAATTCCTTCGCAATGTGGTTTAAGTTCTTTAATTAAACGGGCGGCAATCTCAATTCCGGTTTGTCCCGACTTTGTTTTTTCTTTATCCTTTTTTAATTCTTCAATCAAACTATCAGGAACATGTATACCCGCTACATTTTCATTCATATATTTTGCCATACCGACCGTTTTTAATATTACTATTCCTGCCATAATAGGCACTCCAAATTGTTTTGCTTTTTCAATAAACTTAACAAATTTATCAACTTCATAAACAGCTTGTGTTTGAAAAAACTGGGCGCCGGCTTTGACTTTTTTTTCCATCTTAATAAGTTGCGGTTCCAAGGGTTCAGAGCATGGTGACACTACTGCACCTATACAAAATCTCGGTGGTTCACCATCAAGTTTATTTCCTGCGATATCCACTCCTTCCTCAAGTTTTTTTACGGTATGGATAAGTGAAACAGAATCCAAATCAAAAACAGATTTTGCTTGAGGATGATCGCCAAGTTTTGTGTGGTCGCCGGTAAGCAAGAGCAGGTTTTCAATTCCGAATGCAGCAGCACTTAAAATATCCGATTGAAGTGCAATTCTATTTCTGTCACGACATACAACCTGATAAACGGGCTCAATATTTTTGTCTTTCAAAAAGTGGCAGGTTGCTAAAGAACCAAACCGCATAACGGAAGATTGATTATCTGTTACATTTATTGCAGACACTCTTCCTTTTAGCATTTCTGCTTCATGAAGTATTTTTTCTAAGTGAAAACCCTTTGGAGGACCTATCTCTGATGTCACAACAAATTTTTTTTGTTCAAATAATTCTGACAGTTTCATAATTTTAAACTCCTGATTACATAGATATTAAGAGACGATTACACAAATTTAACTACGAGCCCTAACCTTTATAATTGTTTATAAGTTCGAATAATCTCTAATTAGAATCTCTTCTTTTGGTTTCTTATTTAATTTTAATAACCTATTATATATTTTTTCCCATCCACAATCAAAATCTTTATTGACTTCGCATTTGCCGTTTTTAGCACCGCCGCATGAACCGTTTAATAATCCTTTGGAACACGCTGTTATAGGACAAATACCGGCAGTATAATTTAAATAGCAATTACCGCACTGTGCACAATTGTAGTTTTGTACGGTTAGACCTTGAAAACCATTAATATAAATAGTATCACAACCAGTAATTACTTTTTTATTTTCCAATAATGAAGCCATAACCTGCACTCCGACACCGCAAGAAAACACAAGAATTGTTTCCGCTTTCTCTATTTCCACTTTATGGTTGTCTATATATGCCTGGCTGAAATCTTGATTACATAAATAATCAATCTTTAATCTACCGGTAATTTTATTCTTTTCTATATTTTCCGAAATAAATTTATCTATTTCAGTTTCAGGAAATAGAACCTCCTTACAACCTATACATTTAATAATAAAGGTAGAACCCGATAATTTTGATATAATTTCTTCCTTATTTTTAATCTGTGTAGTTAACATAATTCCTTTTCCTGTTTTACAATGCTTACAATAGGTATCTTTGAAGAGCATATATATTCGCAGCAACCGCACTCAATGCAAGATTTTACATCATGTTTTTTTGCTTCCTGCGGAGTATTTAACTGAAAATTTAAAACATATTGCATCGGATAAAGTTCCATTGGACATACTTCGGCGCACCTACCACATTTTATGCATTTTCTGTCTTTATCAAATTCTATCTCATTTTTTTCAAAAACAATTATACCGGTAGTACCTTTGATAACGGGTGCTTCAATATTTTGTAAATTTATTCCCATCATTTGCCCACCCATCTTAATAACATAACCCTTGTTGATTGATTCCGATGTGCCAAAACAATGTTCAATAATATTCTTGATTGGTGTTCCGATTTTAACCCTGTAGTTTCCTGGTTTTTTGCAATTCTTTCCCGAAACAGTTATTATCCTTTCAATAAGCGGGGTGCCGTTTATAATTGCATTATACACAGCGAATACGGTAGAAACATTTGAAACAACTACACCTACATCCAAAGGTAACCCGCCGATAGGAACTTCACGATTAAGCAGTTTTTTGATTAACATCCGCTCTGCACCTTGCGGATATTTTGTTTTTATTAAGACAAACTCAATTTTGTTATCTGAATTTTCAGCTACTAATTTTTCATAAGCATCCTTTTTATTGTCTTCTATTGCTATTATCGCCTTTTGGATATTTAAAATATTAAGTAATATCCTTGTTCCATGTAATATTTCCTTTGTATTTTCTAACATTATTCTGTAATCACCAGTCAAATAAGGCTCACACTCGCAACCGTTAAGAATCAGGGTATCTATAGGTTTAGGCGGCTTAAATTTAACATGGGTAGGAAACGCCGCGCCACCCATACCAACAATACCGTTGTCTTTTATAATATCCAACTTTTTTTCAGCTGATAAATCTTCAGCGGTTTTATTCCAGTTTGAATTATCCCTTTCATTCTTGAAATCATTTTTTATTACAACTGAAACAACATTTTGATTGATTAAGGGATGTGGCCGCTCCTCAATTGCAATTACTTCTCCGGAAATACTAGAGTGTACCGGTGCAGTAATGAACGATTGCGAACCCCCTATTTTCTGCCCTATTTTTACTTTGTAACCCACAGAAACAAGCGGTTCGCAGGGTGTTCCGGTATGTTGTGATAAAGCAATGACTGCAACTTCCGGTTCCGGAAATCGTAATACAGCTGAATCTTTTGTTAAATTTTTATTTTCATCAGGATAAATGCCGCCGTAAAAATTTTCTTTACGATTTATCCTATTTGTTTCTGATAAAGAGTTAGTAATGGCAAGTTCCGGTTTAGAATAATTTCTTATTTGCACTTCAAAATCACATTTATTTTTTAAATTCAGGCTTGTATAAATTTTTTCCCAAGCGCAATCCTTTGACTTCCCGTCTTTTGATTTTACTTCGCATTTGCCGTTTTTAGCACCGCCACATGAACCGTTTAATAACGATTTTGAACAATCTACTATAGGACAGATACCACCTGTTAAATTTAAATAGCATTGCGAACAAGCGGCACACTTTTTGTCATTTAATGAAATTCCGT
>Ga0208246_1001579_pt1 | contig 12228 bp, 10 predicted proteins | sample RifOxyD2_FD_184039 | JGI IMG/M metagenome (GOLD analysis project Ga0208246, IMG submission 184039) | Soil microbial communities from Rifle, Colorado - Rifle Oxygen_injection D2 (SPAdes) | ecosystem: Environmental > Terrestrial > Deep subsurface > Rock core/Sediment | place: Rifle, Colorado... | reverse complement strand
CTTAAGCATCCTCTATATTTTCTCTGATTTGAGGCTTTATAAGCCTATTTTGTGAACGGATACTTAAGAGTCCCGAAGCGCCTTTTAGACAAAGGTTTCCGTTATTTGTCGGATATGAAGCATCCCCAAACAGTTTTGAATCATCATAAACAACACCGCAACCGACTCCGCAATATCCACATACTGACTTTATCATTTTTCAACCTATTTAAAAAAGTAAAAAATTATATACAAAATAAGCGATCTTTTTCTTTTTTATATTGTTTAAATATTAATCATATTATTGCTCTTTAAAATTGCTTTTTCTGCTAAAGTTTTGTCGTTAGTTTTTTTTATCAAAAATTTTTTAAGGAGAAAAGATGACGGATTCGGTTGATGTGTTAAACATGTTAAAGATTGTATATACATTATACACTTTAGCGGTTATTTCACTTATATGTTGGTTTGGGCTTGGGGTTGTAAATCCAAAAGGCAAACCTAGAATAGTAAAAGCTTCTACATTTTATGTTTATGTAGGCGCGCTGATAACGGTTGGAGTAGCGATTCATATCGTTACATTTAACAAGATCCCATGGGTTGAGATAGACTTTAAGAGAGACTCTCTAAAAGCTGCTCAAGTCGTAAATATAACGGTTGAGGATCACAAGTTTATACTTCCAAGCCCAAAAATAGAACTTAAATGCAATGAGTATGTTATGTTTGATGTAACAAGTAAAGATCTGACATACGGTTTTGGTATTTTTAGACAAAACAACTCGATGGTTACGCAGATGCAAGTCGTACCGGGAAACAAAAACGACCTTATGTGGAAGTTTGGCAAAAATGGCGTATATCATCTAAGATCTACTGAATATTCCGGTCCAAAAGGTGCACATATGTATATAAAAGATGTTTTTGAAGTAACAGGCTGTGCAGAGGATGACAAATATTCGCAAAAAAGGGGAAGTTTATGAGTTTTTTACACACTTTGATACACGGCAATGAGGGCGGACTTAAAACCGACGGTTTGACGCCTACTCAAAAAGTTACCTTAAGAGCCGTAATTATAGGAGTTCTCTACTATGGTTTGTCGGCTTTAGAGGGCATGATGATGAGAGCTCATGCCATAACTCCGCTTCCTATGCTAAATGACACGCACTACTTTTCCGTTATGACGGTTCACCCGATAGTGGGGATTTTCGGTTCAACTTATCTCATAGTTTTTGGGGCGTTTACATTTCTTGTTCCATACTTGATGAAAAAACCGCTCTACAGCATAAAGCTCGCAAACGCTACATGGATGCTGATTGCTCTTGGCGCACTGATGGCTTGGCTTGGCGGTTTCTTGTTTCACTATGCTCCGCTCTATACGCTCTACTGGCCGCTTCCGGTTGATTTTAAACAGTTTGATGCGCTTGGCGGTCTTGTGTTTATATCCGGTATCGCACTCATCATGATAGGGACTTTGGGCTTTATCTACAACATCTTTGCAACTGTTTTTTACACTGAAGAGGGTCATGAAAAACGACCGTTTAAGCCGCTTCTTATCTCTGCTTTAGGGATTGACGGTATGTTAAACATCTGGTACAAAATGACGGGTCGGGAGCCATACGCAAAAGAACCGGCGGTTTCGCTTCCGGTTGTAGCTATTTTTCGCGGAACGATTGACACTTTTCTTGACGCGCTTGTGATTTTGACATGCGGAATTTTGATCTTAGTTTACATTGTCGGCGACCTTTCAGGCGCACCTATGGACTACACAGCGGTAAATGCACTACTTTATAAAAACTTTTTCTGGTGGGGACTTGACCTCATTGCAGACGGTTTGGTGCTTATTTATATAGCAGGATCTTGGTATCTTTTGGCGATGCTTATCACGGGTAAAAAACTTTTTATGCAAAATATCGCGAGAGCGGCTCTATTGCTAGAACTTATCGTTTCATGGGCTGTTTGGTCTCATCACCTTTTGGCGGATCAAGGTCAGTACAATATGATGAAACTCGTAAGCGGCGAGATGGTAACGGCATTTGAACTTGTAACGCAAGGTATTGCGATTTTCATTACGCTTGTTACTTTATGGAGTGCAAGACCTCTGAAAATGACAAATGAGCTGAAGTTTTTACTTGGCGGTATTTTAGGTTTTATGCTTGCCGTTCCTGCGGGAATCATTCAAGCGGATATGGGGCTAAACAGAATTTTGCACAACTCTCAATGGGTTGCAGGACCGCACTTCCATGTCGCTATACTTGTCGGACTTACGATGACGCTTTATAGTGCCATATACATACTTTGGCCGACACTTACAAACAATGTTAAGCTTTACAGCCAAAAAATGGCAGCGTATCACTTTTGGGCGCATTTAGTCGGCGGTATCGGTATGGGTGCGTTTATGGGAATGGCAGCGATGGACGGGATGTTAAGACGAACACTCTATCTTGAAGGCGAATACCAAACATATATGATACTGGCAGGTGTTTGCGGTCTTTTACTGCTCTCTGCATGGGTCGTGTTTTTGCTAAATGTTGTGCTGAGTATCGGTGTAAAAGGACTTATCGGCATTTTTACAAAGTCAAAACTTCAAACTAAAGATTTAGTTCCACAAACGTAATACAAGGAATTTGTTATGGTAAACATAGAAAAAGTATCAAATCAGATCTTGAATGACGGACTATACAACACGCTTCTCTTTGAGATAAAAGAGAAGCTGTCTCTTCAAAATATTACGCCCATAATGATTGAGAATCTTTTACGAAAAGATCCATCGCTTATACAAGAGTACAAAGAGATAAACAGACAAAGCGAACTCTCAAGCATTCAGGTAAAAGAGCTTACTATTCATAAAATCGATACGTACAAGATCATAAAAATAAAAAAAGAGATAAATCAAAATGTTCAGATTTTAAAAAACCTTGAAAACTTTGAAACAGACTCCAAAAGCAGTGCCTATTCCATCTGGATAGGCAGTGTTGGGGTTATGGTGATTTTTATGGCTCACAATGTAATAGCGCTATTTAGTGAGCTGTATACCAGCGATAGCCTGCTTGTTTACGGCTTATTTGCACTGATTCTGTTTTTTACGTATATTGGTTATATAAAGATCAAAAAAAACCATGATGCCCAGCATGAGATCTTTAAAAAAGTATACGTGAGAACTCAAAATATGATAGAAGACGGACTTAAAGCTTCAAATTTTACGTATGAGGAAGTGTATGAAAAATAAAATATTATGCCTGCAACATCTTTTCTATCTCATTTAGAGGCATCGGTTTTGCATAGTAATAGCCTTGTTTTTCGGCTCATTTTTGTGCATTTGCCTCATTCTATTATCCAATTATTCTGATGGCTTAATGAAAATTGCAACATACTTGCAACACTTCTAGTTTAAACTTTCAATTTAAAAGCCAAAATTAAAATCAAAGGATAATTTTATGTCACAGCAGCAAACAAATTTTTCTTTTGGATTTACTAATTTTCTACTCAACTTAAGCTTGGTTTAACAGTGTGTATGGTAGAGAGAGAGACGACAAAATAATGATAACGGTTATCACACTCTAGTTTACTCTAAATACTCTATTTTTCTGCTTCTTTTTACTAAAAAATTTATCTCTAAATTTAAATCTCTTCTTTTTTCTTTAAACAAAAATACTAAAAACAACTACTCCCAAAAAATGCTTAGACTCTTTTTATGTTATAAGTTTCTTTCTCATGAATTCATATAAAACAGTATTTTTTACACATTCAAGCAGTTCATATCAAACGAACTATTGAAAGAATAATTTAACAACAAACATACAAATAAAGGAATATTATGAAACATAGCATTGTTACATTAAGTTTGCTTTTGGCGACATCTCTTCTTGCAGAAAGTGGAGATTCTATTGCCAAACGCTTAAGTATAAAAGCTGGAGACAAGCTTGCAAAACAGTGGGAAAAAACTCTTGCTGACGATGAAAAAAGAAAAGCTATTGGAGCGGGAAGTCTTTCCGCAGCTGATTTAGACGGTTTAAAAAAATATTTAATGACTCACGCTGCTGACAGCGATGCACCGTTATTCTAAAAAAGGATTATTTATGAAAAAAATTATACTATCGACTGCTATTATTTTAAGCAGTCATACTTTTGCGGCTTCTTTGGAAGAAGATGTTGTTTTGTTGAAAAAAGAGATTGAACTTTTAAAAAAGGATCAAAAAGAAAACAAAGCAGAGAATGGAAAGTTAGCCGATGTAGTTGAAAAAATTGAAACACAAGCATTTACAAATAAAATTAACTTTGGCGGTGAAGTTTCAATACGAGCAGACCAGCTTAAAAACACTGTTGATGATATCGGTGGAAGCGCAATGGCAAATCCTGCATATGAAAACTTTTCCACTACTCCAGATCCTATGATTTCTGCTAAATTCAGACTCAATATGAAAGCCAATGTCCTTGACAATGTAAACTTCAATGGCTCACTTGAAGCAACTAGAAATTCATCTACCAATAGTAGGATAGCTACTCAAAGAAATATAAAAATACAAACAACATATCAAGATACAACATTTGAAGTTGCCCGTGCCTATATGGATGTTAAAGTAAATGATATGTTTAGTTTTGACTTTGGTATCTTACCTACTGCAGGAGGTTTTTCAAATCATTTATCAGACAATAAACCTCGCCAATCTATGTTCCCAGGACTTATATTTGATATGAGTACTTATGGAGCTTTTACTACACTAAACCTTGACTCAATCTCTAGCAATACTGTAATGCGTGCTGTTTTGGCAAAAGCATATACACATGATACAGATAAGTATTTTTATCAGTCAAATCGTGGAAATGTAAAAAACGCTGACATTATGGGACTTTTTGTTGAGAAAAAAATTAATGATACACTGGTATACGCAGGCGTAAATAGACTAGGCAGCCTAAAGATAACTCCTCTTGTTTCTCCAACCAGTATTACAACTGATATGCCTTCAGATCTCGGCGATATACTAAACTATGGCTTAGGAGTTGAATCATCCAAAATTGCAGATGGTGGGTTGACTGTTTTTGCTCACTTGGCATTTTCAGCACCTAGTAAATCTGGTGCAACTGCGAACTATTCGGTTGCAATTCCTTATGCAACAGGTGAAATGCTAGACGGTAACGGACATGCATTCCATGCTGGAGGACAATATATATTTGGTTCAACAAAATTAGGGCTAGAGTATAACAAAGGGAGCAAATATTGGTTTAGCGGAACACAGGGAGCCGAAGATCCGTTTAACAAACTCGCAACAAGAGGATCAGTCGTTGAAGCATATGTTATTCAGAACATAAATAAATATGTATATGCAAAAGTAGGCGCATTGCAAATCAGTGAGGATTATACCGGAAGCGGTTGGCATTTTGCTGAGCCATTGACAAAAGATGCTAAACAAACAGATGTATATGTACAGCTTGGAGCTAGTTTTTAAGCTTTTAAATATATTTTCCAAACTTCTCTTTTTTTAAGAGAAGTTTTATTTTAATCAATAACAATAAAGGACCAAAGCATGCTAGGCAATGTTAGTTTAAGATTTAAGTTATTCTTTCTTCTAGGAGTTATTCTAATTCCTTTCACGCTTATTATTATTTATAACAACTACAATGGAAACACAATACAGCAAAATATTGAAAGTTTCAAAAAAAAGCAAATCAAGGTTATTGCTTCATCTAACGAACTTAAAGATAGCATCTCAGGTATACAAGATTTTGTTGATGGACTTCAAGTATCAATTAAAGGTGCTTCATCCGCAACGGAACGTATATCATTATCAAAAAATGCATCCAGTGACATTGAAAAAGGATTAAAAACAGTTGATGAAAAGATCAAAGAACTTGTTGTTTTGACTTCTGCTGAAGATAATGAACAGCTCAAAACAAGCATAATAAATATTCAAAATCGCTATAAATCTATGCATAGTATGGGTATGAATATAGTCAAATCTTTTAGTGCCAACGAAGTTGATGATGGATTGGATTTTGTTGTCGGTTTCAAAACAATGGTTATAAAGTTAAATCAAGAAAGTAGTTTATTAATAAAAACTTCAAATGAAGAATTAATAAAAACTATCAACATAATCAATCATGATATAGAGTTTAGAAGTTCTATTATAAGTATTGTAAGCTTTTTTATAATTATTATTGCTATTGGCATATCATTGTTTGTTGTTAAGAACATAACATCTTCTCTAACTCAAATCCAAACAGGCTTACAATCATTTTTTAGCTTCCTAAACCAAAAAACGAACAAAGCCGAACTAATAAGTTTGGATTCCAAAGACGAATTCGGAGAAATGGCGGTTGTTATTAATAATAATATCTCCTCAATTGAAAAAACAATGCTATTAGATGCTGAAGTATTGTCAGATATCGAAAAAGCTGCTAACGATATGAAAACTGGTAAATTCCACACTGAATTGACAAAAAATACAACAAATGCAGATTTACAAAAGTTAAAAGATACTTTTGCGGAAGTTATTTACTATGTTGATCACAATGTTGCACGAGATTTAAATTTATTATTAAATCAAATTGATGCTTATAAATCTAATGATTTTACTCACAGAATACCTAATGCATATGGAAAAGTAGCCGTAGCTTTAAATGATTTGGGAGACGCTATTTCAACAATGCTCTCTTCTTCTCTAACAAACGGTCTAGAACTGCAGACTGAAGCATCAACCCTAAAACAATCAGTAGAACTGCTGTTAACTTCATCCAACCAACAAGCTGCATCTTTAGAAGAAACAGCAGCCGCAATGGAAGAGATGACATCCAATGTCCAAAACAATGTAGCTAAGTCAAACGATATGGCTCTTATGGCAACACAAACAGATTCTGCTGCAAGAGAAGGTGCTGTTCTTGCACAAAGAACCGCTTCTGCTATGACAGAGATCCAAAGTGCTACCAACTCTATTAATGATGCGGTAGCCATCATAGAGAATATTGCATTCCAAACAAATATCCTCTCACTCAATGCTGCAGTTGAAGCAGCAACCGCAGGTGATGCTGGAAAAGGATTTGCAGTCGTAGCTCAAGAAGTAAGAAACCTTGCTAACCGTTCAGCAGATGCCGCTAAAGAGATAAAAGCTATGGCATCTCAAGCAGCCAACAAATCAAACGAAGGTATGAATATAGCAACAGAGTTAACACGTGGCTTTGAAGTAATAGCAGACAAGATAGCTCAAACAGCTTCAATGGTTCAAGATGTAAGTAATGCCAACCGTGAACAGATGCAAGGTATCGGTCAAATCAATACGGCTGTTACACAACTAGACCAAATGACTCAAGAGAATGCAAAAGTTGCAGCTCAGGCAGACTCTATTGCAAACGCTACTATCTCTAAAGCTGAAGCTATGGTTCAAGATGCACAATCAAAAGAGTTTGTGGGTAAGAATAATATAAGAGCGAAAGAGAGCCACACTAGAGCAAGTCAGAGTGTTCAAGCCGCTAAACCGGTTGTAGTAGCCAAAGGAAAATATGCCTCAAACGCTATTGCTAAAAACAGCTCTAAACATGAGAGCGATGTTTGGGAGAATTTTTAACAAAAACACAAGCAAGGTTTTAACCTTGCTAAAACAGACGAGGATGAATCCTCGTTTCCGAAGAGAAGAAAACGGAAGCAAGGTTTTAACCTTGCCTACCTCACTTAAAACCACAACCCTCGATCATTTTATACTAGCACACAAAAATAGATAAAAGAACATTGAACAATTGAAAACTCCCTGCACTATGTAAAAGATGCCCAACAACGGATGAATTTTATTTTGAGATACAAAAAAGTTACATATTTAAGTTTTGTTTTAACGTATTTTCATTTTATGACACATTTAAGACAAAAAAGGTGTATAATTATCACAATACATAGAGTTTTAAACCGTTATAAAAATTGTGATAAATTATAAAAATAGGATGGAAATGTGATGTTTATGTTTGGAAATAAAAAAAATCGTTCTGATGAACAGATAGCAAATTTGCAAAAAGAGTTGGAATCGTTAAGATCTCTTTATGATTCTGCCAGTAGAGAGAATGAAGATTTAAAAGAGCAAATGAAAGATGTTAAAAATATTGTCGAAGACAATAAGCTAAAAAAAGCACTTACTGAAAATCTCTCTACCGGATGTATAAAAAATATTTCAAAAATTCAAGAAAGCTTGCAAAGCAATATCAAATTTTTGGAAGATATAGGCAGCTTAACGGTTGATAATGAAAATTTTATGCTTGATATAAGAGGCAATGCTAACTCTATTTTTAACACTGATTCAATTATTCAAATGGCAAACGAGCTAAGACATACCGCCGAAAATTTAAACGGAAGCGTAAGCGCGATATCTGAGGTTATAAATCTAATAAAAGATATATCGGATCAAACAAATCTGCTTGCATTAAATGCGGCGATCGAGGCGGCTCGTGCTGGTGAACACGGAAGAGGATTCGCCGTTGTTGCAGATGAAGTAAGAAAATTGGCGGAGAGAACTCAAAAGGCTACTTCTGAGATAAATATAAATACGCTAAAACAAAATTCTCACATCATGCATGCGGAGAGCGAAAAGCTAGAAGATGAAGCTATGACGGCTTCAAAAAGCCTAGATACATTTAAGGTGGAGCTAGATGAGCTGCTTGAAAATACCAAAACTATAAAAGAGGAAAACCTGCACGCTCAGCATCAGCTTTTTATAAATTTGGCAAAGCTGGATCATGTGCTTTTTAAAGTAAATACTTATGACGGTGTTTTCAACGATAAAAATATAGAGCTTTCAAATCATCATAACTGCAGATTTGGAAAATGGAAAGAGGGAGCGGGCAAAACAGTATTTGGAAAAACAAAATCATATGCTATGATAGACACTCCTCACTCAATCGTACACTCAAACGCTATAGCAGCGATAGAGTGTGTTAAAAAAGGAAGCTGTTTACAAGATATAAATAAAGTGATAGGCTATTTCTCAGAAGCTGAAAATGCCAGCAATGAACTCTTTGACATACTTGACAATATGCTTCATGAAGTAAAGTAAATCTCGCTATACTTCTCTCTTCAACTATATTAGCCGCTTAGGGTATTGAGCTAAAGACAACCTAAGGGCAATACAAACGGATATTCTAAATCAACTGATTGCAAAAAATTTTATTGTATGTAAATACAACAAGAAAAAATATGAACCAAAAAACAATAGTGCAACAAAGCGTAAGATCAAACTTTTGCAACCTTAGCGAGGGTGCGCCTGTCTCTTATGTTTTGATAGACAAACGACTCTTAAAAGTCGGAGATCATATAAATTTCAGCCTATTTTTCAACGATGCGTTGACTCATATGTCACTTTTTTTACAAAGTGACACGGTGATAGATGAAGAGCATAGAAGAAAACTAAAAGAGATAGAAAGACTCTATGTGCACCAAGATGAAAAGAGCGAGTATGAAACTTTTGTGGAAGAAGAGCTTCAACGTACGGTTGAAGATGAATCTCTCTCACTGGATGAAAAAGTAGATATTATCTACTCGTCCACTTCTCAGTTGACAGATTCGCTTTATGAAAATCCTGATGCACTTGAGAATGTACAGCGCTCCAAAAAGATTATAGAACCGATTATGGAGACAATTTTTCACAATGAAAAGACAATAAAATCATTTATCAAGATAATCGGTTACGACTACTACACTCACACACACTCTCTTAATGTAAGCATCTATGCGCTCTGTCTGGGTTCGGAGATGGGCTTGGATGAAAAAAAGCTGAATGACTTAGGATGTGCCGCTTTGTTGCATGATCTCGGCAAAAGCGGTATTGAACACAATATAGTCAACAAACATGGAGCTTTAAGCCAAGACGAGTTTGAGAAGATGAAAAAGCACCCTTCTCTTGGGTATGAGATTGCATTAAATATCGGCATAAAAAATAAAGACATACTAGACGGTATCAGACATCATCACGAAAAACTTGACGGCAACGGCTATCCTGATGGGCTTAAAGACAAAGAGATTACGCTTTTCCCTCGTATAATAGGTGTATGTGACGTATTTGACGCATTGACGACAAAACGCTCCTATAAGGCGGCCATTCACTCTTATGATGCCATCTATATAATGAAGACACGCATGCCCAAACATCTCGATATAAACATTATAGATACGTTTATTAAAATGCTTCATGATTAAGTTAATGCGCTTCTTAGGGTTGGGGGCGTTCAAAAACTATATAATAACTAAACGTTTTTTGCCAACACCAATGACATTATCTGTGAATTAATTGAGTTGATTTTATCTTGTAATGATAGTTTTTCGTCTTCTGATGCTGTTGGAAGCTTCGCTTCTGTAGACTTTAATAGCTCTTGAAGTTTTTCTAATCTTGCATCACTTGATCCCGTACTGTTAGTGTCTTTATTTTTATATAAATTCATACCTTGCAATTTATTTAAGCTGTTTATTGTAGCCGAAACTCCATCTAAAGTCTCTTTATCCGTTATAATCGCCAAATCAATTTGAGAAATTAAACTGCTTTTTCCGTTTTCAAAAAGAAAAAAACTACTCTTTTTCATAGCACCAAGTAGCTCATTTGATGAACTTTTTATCTCAAAAGGGGTAGAAATATCTCCTAAAAAGATAGCTCCTATACCAACTTCTTCAATTGCTATTAATTCATTTTTATTTTCTGTTTTTTGCCAAATTTTTAGTTTATCAAAAATATTATCATTCTCATCTATCCAGCCATTTTTATCATCATCATAACCTCTTAACTCCTCGAATCCATCGCCACTTTTTGCACCGAAAAGTTCACCGCCATCATCTACATTATTATTCTCATTTTTATCAAATGCTAGAAAAGCACTCTCTTTTTCTAACATAGAAATTTGCTCATTTGTTCCATCTATGTCAATATCAAAAGAGAATTTTTTTGAGCTTAGAGAAGGAAGTACACCACTCATATCAAGTATAAGTGGATCCCATAGCTTTGTAATATTACTAAAATTTATTTGTGGGGCTTTTACTTGTTCTACAAAACTTCTAGATAGTGAGACATTTAAGTCTAGCTCAATTTTTTTATCTTCAGTTTTCACAACAGCATTTGTTTCAAATTTAAGGGCTTGTGCTTCGGTATACACAGTATTAAGTCCAAGATTACTACCAAGCTTAACTTTTTTATTTATACCCTCTAACAGTGATATGCTTAAATTTTTGATAGTGGAATCTTCACCGCTATTTTGAACGGAAACTAAATTTTGAGTGATACCATCGCTATCTAATTCATTACTCTTAAAGCTGCCTAAAGAAGAATTTCCGATTTTTGTTTCAACAACACTAACATCCTCTTGTTTTTGAGAATTTTTATAGCTAAAGTAATCTGCGTTAGAATAAACAGTATAACCACTAATTTTCATAACAAAGAATCCCCTATCTTTTCAATAAAAAACAAAATCGACTAATTTATTTTTTTTTGAAATAAAATGTAGTTGTAGCTTTTAAATAATTTATAAAAGAGGCTATTTTTTAAATAATAAGTATATGATTTTTCTTTTGACAGACTAAATAATACAGCGAATTCTTTTAAATAAAACTCGATATACTTGCAAAAAATAAACAGATGAGAGATTTGTGAAACTTCCAAAGGGCTTTGGCAAAAACTACTTTACTTTAAGAGCGATTACGGCGACTTCTAACCAAGTAACGCTAAATGCTACTGCATCAAGAGTGCAGAGTTTTCATATGTTAAATTTTCAAGGTAACGAACCGGATGCGGAGCTGGAGGAAGAAGATCTTGCCGCCACGCTTTGTACGCTCTCCGTCTCTCTAAAACCTTGCCATTGTAACCGTTACTACTTAAGGCGCACAAAAAAAACACTTCGACTATGCCCATCCCAAAAACTTGATTTCAACTACTTTAAAACCCTAAACAATGCTATTTCTCCGCCACTTCTTTAACTTTTTTATCACGCCAAAAATAAAACTTACGGAAAAAAATAATGAAAAAAAAGATACTTTTATCGCTTCTGGCTTCAACCATATTAGTCGCTCAAGATATTGAGCTAAAACCCTTGCAGATAACCTCAACGGCAATACAAACCGATGAGCTAAAATCAACCGACGCTGTTGAGATCTACACGAGCGAAGATATACAAAAGGCTCATGTTCAAAATCTTTATGAGTTTTTAAATCAGCAAACATCCGTTATAGCAATGCCCTCTTACGGAAATCCGTTTTCCCAAAAACTGGATATGAGGGGATACGGCATTGAAGACGGTTATCAAAAT
>Ga0208246_1001577_pt1 | contig 12243 bp, 12 predicted proteins | sample RifOxyD2_FD_184039 | JGI IMG/M metagenome (GOLD analysis project Ga0208246, IMG submission 184039) | Soil microbial communities from Rifle, Colorado - Rifle Oxygen_injection D2 (SPAdes) | ecosystem: Environmental > Terrestrial > Deep subsurface > Rock core/Sediment | place: Rifle, Colorado... | reverse complement strand
ATCCCGCTCTGGTCGCCGCGGGCGCGGAAGGAGGGCGGCTGGCGCGGCGGGGGGAAGCACGGCGACCGCGACACGGTGGCGATCGACATCCTCGAGGAGATCGGCTTCGAGCGGGATTCCAGGGTTCCCTACAAGCTGGCGTCCACGCTTCCGACGGGGTACCTCAAGCGGCTCGAGCTGGCGCGCTGCCTCGCGTTGCGGCCCGAGGTCATCTTCTGCGACGAGGTCTTTTCGGGCTTGAGCGCGAGCGAGGTGGCGAGCATGCTGCCGCTCATCGAGAAACTGAAGATGGGGGGGATCACGCTGGTCCTGATCGAACACCGGCTGCGCGAGCTGTTCAAGGTGGCGGACCGGGTCATGGCGCTGCAGTTCGGGGAGAAGATCGCCGAGGGGCATTACAAGGACGTCATCGAAGACCCGAGGGTCAAGGAGGCGTACCTCGGAATCGAGGAGATATAACCGTGCTCGAAGCATCGGGCCTGATGGTCTACTACGAGAACATGCTCGCGCTGAACAACGTCGGCCTCAAGGCGGAGGAAGGCTCCGTGATCGGGGTCTTCGGCTCCAACAGCGCGGGGAAGAGCACGCTGATGTACATGCTCTCGGGCATCCTTCTCGACGTCCGGAAGAAGGAGGCGATGCGGGGCGGCGAACGGATCACCCTCCTCGGGAAGATCACCCTCGACGGCGAGGAGATCACGTCGCTTCCGCCGCACGAGCGCGCGGCGCGCGGCATCGTGCTCTGTCCCGAGCGAAGGCGCATCTTCGGGGAAAGCTCGGTCATCGAGAACCTGCGGATCGGCGCCTATCTCGCCCCCCGGAAAGACCGCGCCGGGGACATCGAATACGTCTTCCGCATCTTCCCGCGCCTGAGGGACCACATCCACCGCCAGGGCGGATTCCTCAGCGGCGGGGAGCAGCAGATGCTGGCGATCGGGCGGGCCCTCATGGCGCACCCGAAGATCCTGCTGCTGGACGAGCCGCTGCTGGGCTTGAGCCCCGCCTACCAGAAGATCGTGATCGACTCGATCCGGGAGATCCGGGCGGCGAGGGGGATCACCATCATCATCGCGGAGCAGTACGCGAGGCCGGTCATCCCGGTGATCGACCGGGGGTACATCATCGAGAACGGCTCCGCCATCCTCGAAGGGACGAAAGAGGAACTGATGGGCAACCCCGACGTGAAATCCGCGTATTTCGGCGTGTGATGACGATCGATCCGCGATATCGCGGAACGACCTTCGGCGGCTTCGAGGAGTCGTGCCGGAAATACCCGGACAGGGCGGCGATCGTCTACCTGGGCGAACGGTTCAGCTACGCGGAGCTCGGGAGACTGGTGGACCGGTTCGCGGCCGGACTGCTCGAGATCGGCGTGAAACCGAAGGGGAAGGTTCTCCTCTACCTTCGGAATTGCCCCCAGTGGGTCATCGCGAACTACGCGATCAACAAGATCGGCGCCGTCGTCGTGCCGGTGTCCCCCATCTACACCTCGCACGAACTGGAATACATCGTGAACGACGCCGAGGTCGAAACGATCATCTGCCTCGACACGAATTTCATGTATGTCCGGGAGGTGATCCCCAGGACGGACCTGAAGCGGGTGATCGTGACCGGACTCGCGGATCTGCTCCCCCCCTGGAAAAGGGCGTTCGGCTTCCTGTTCGACAAGATCCCCGTGGGAAAGGTGGAGTGGAGCGGGGAAGTCATCTCCTTCAAGGAGGTCCTCCGGAAGAGCAAGGCGCACCTTCCGGAGCTCGAGATCAACCCCGCGGGGGACCTCGCCTACATCATGTACACCGGCGGGACGACGGGCTTCCCGAAAGGCGTCGTCGGGAACCACAGCGGCGAAGTCTCCTACATCCGGGACATGAACGACGACGTGTTCCGGGAGTACCTGGTGGAGGGACAGACCACGATCCTGATGGTCAATCCCCTGTTCCACATCATGGCCAAGGGGTTCGCGATCGCGACGGCGTTCAACAAGGGGAACACGCTGGTCCTGATGCCGATCCCGGAGCCCGACGCCATCCTCGACGCGATCCGGAAGTACCAGGTGACGTGGATGCTGGGCGTCCCGTCCCTGTACCGGATCCTCCTCGAGAACGACCGGATCGACCAGTACGACCTGCGCTCCCTCCGGTACTGCTATTGCGGCGGCGACGTGCTGCCGGCGGGCGTCCTGAGCAGCTGGGAGGAGCGCTGCGGCGTGCCGATCTACCAGGTGTACGGCTCCACCGAGGTGGGGCACGTAACGTACAGCCCTCTCGACCGGAGGCCGTCTCCGAAGACGGTGGGGAGGCCCCTCCGGTCGCGGAAGTGCGTCATCATCGATCCCGAATCGACGGAACCGGTCCCGCCGGGCGGGATCGGCGAACTCGCGGTCACTTCCGTGTTCACGCTGAAGCGCTACTGGAACAAGCCGGAGGAGACGGCCCGGTCCTACGTCCCGATCGGGGGCGAGATCTACTACCGCACCGGCGATTTCATGCGGTTCGACGAGGAAGGGGAGATCGAGTTCGTCGAGCGCTCCGGCGATATCATCAAGTACAAGGGATACCGCATCTCCGCCTCGGAGGTCGAGGCGGTGCTTCAGGATCATTCCGCGGTCGTCGGGGCGTGCGTCATCGGGGTGCCCGATGAAGCCACCGGCGAACGGTTGAAGGCGATCGTCGTGCTGAAACAGGACGCGAGGGGCGTCGACAGCGCCGATCTCCTCCGGTGGTGCAGGGAGAGGCTGGTGTCGTACAAGGTGCCGAAATACATCGAGTTCAGGGACATGCTCCCGAAATCGAAGGTCGGCAAGCTGCTGCGCAGGGAGATCCGCGACGAAGAGAAGAGGAAGATGCGATAACTGGAGGACGCAAATGCCGGAGGCATATATCTGTGACGCGGTTCGCACCCCGATCGGAAGGTACGCCGGCGGCCTGTCGGCGGTCCGGACCGACGATCTCGCCGCCGCGCCGATCGTCGAGCTCATGAAGCGGAACCCCTCCGTCGATTGGGGAGGGGTGAGCGACGTGATGTACGGCTGCACGAACCAGGCGGGAGAGGACAACCGGAACGTGGCGCGGATGGCGGCGCTCCTGGCCGGTCTCCCGCCGGAGGTTGCGGGGGTGACGTTCAACCGCCTGTGCGGCTCCGGCATGGACGCGGTAGGGAATGCCGCCCGCGCGATCAAGGTGGGGGAGGCGGAGTTGATCGTCGCGGGGGGGGTCGAGAGCATGTCCCGCGCCCCTTACGTGATGAGCAAGGGAGCCGCCCCGTTCGACCGGGGAGTCGAGATGCACGACAGCACGATCGGGTGGCGCTTCGTGAACCGCATGATGAAGGAGCGGTACGGGGTCGAGTCGATGGCGTCGACGGCGGAGAACGTGGCGGACCAGTTCCGGATCTCCCGGGAGGACCAGGACCTGTTCGCCCTGCGAAGCCAGCAGAAGACCGCCGCGGCCGCCGCCGGCGGGCTGTTCCGGGAGGAGATCGTCCCGGTCGTTCTCCCGAAGAAAAAGGGGGAGGAGGTCGTGGTCGAGGCCGACGAGCATCCGCGGCCGGACACCACGCTGGAGGGCCTCGCCCGCTTGAAGCCGATCGTGCGGCCCGACGGGACGGTGACCGCCGGGAACGCCTCGGGGGTGAACGACGGCGCGTGCGCGCTCCTGATCGCTTCGGCGGAGTCCGCGAAACGGAACGGCCTCACCCCGCGAGCCCGCATCGTCGCGATGGCCGTTGCAGGAGTCGCCCCGCGGGTGATGGGGATCGGGCCGATCCCCGCGACCCGGAAGGTGCTGGCCCTCGCCGGCCTCGACCTGTCCCGGATGGACGTGATCGAGCTGAACGAGGCGTTCTCGGCGCAGTCGCTCGCCGTCCTGCGGGAACTCGGTTTGCCGGACGACGCGCCCCACGTCAATCCGAACGGCGGGGCGATCGCCCTCGGCCACCCCCTGGGGATGAGCGGAGCGCGCCTCGTGACGACGGCGACGTACCAGTTGCAGCGGTCGAGGGGCCGCTACGCTTTATGCACCATGTGCATCGGCGTGGGGCAGGGGATCGCGATGATCCTCGAGAGGGCCTGATCCGGCGCGGGGCAACCGCCCTGCTTGATCTAACCGGCCGGGCGTAGCGGCCGGCCCGTCTCCTTCGATCTCTTGACCGAACGCGCTTCCGGGGAGTATGGTCGAGGCATCCGTTGCCTGCACCTGCTGCCGAGCGGTGATCCCCGGCGAGGAGGCGAGTGTGGTAAGGAATCCCTCGGCGTCGTTGCGTGAATCGAAGTGAGGCGGCCTGTTCCATTTCGATTCGGGCAGCATGGAAACACCTCCTTCCGCTTCCCGGAGAACTCAGCAAACACCATGCTATACGGCACGGGCCATCACCACCTGCACCCCGCACCGTCTAAGAAGGAACTTTACGGCCAGGGCTGGGCACCTGTCCCAGCCCGCTCCGTCTAATCAACTGTTGGGCGGACCGAAATCTGATTTGAACGAGCTAGACTTGACAGGTGGAATGGTATCGCATACGATACCACCATGAAACGACGGATTGTAATCGACACCAACGTATTTATTTCAGCCCTTCGATCGAGGCGTGGGGCATCCTACCGGCTTTTCATGTTGTTGGGTGGCAAGCAGTTTGAGATCAGCGTATCTGTACCGTTGATTCTCGAGTATGAGGATGCAGCGAAGCGCCTCGGGCGCGAGTTCGGGCTGACACATGCTGATATTGAAGACATACTGGATTACGTATGCAGCGTTGCAGATTTGCGTGAAATTCATTTCTTATGGCGACCAATCCTGAAGGATCCTCAAGACGATCATGTGTTGGAAGTTGCAGTAGAGTCTTCGGCGAAATTCATAGTGACCTACAACCGCCGTGATTTTGTGGGTGCAGAGAAATTCGGCATCAAGGTGGTAACCCCGAACGAGTTCCTGGAAAAAATAGGAGAAGGATTATGAGCACGATCAGCCTTCGTCTTTCGCAGTCACTTCATCGGCGGGTTAGGGATCTCGCGAAACAAGACGAGATTTCTATCAACCAGTTTATTGCGACAGCGCTTGCGGAAAAAATGTCGGCGCTGATGACAAGCGATTATTTGGGGGAGCGTGCCAAGCGCGGTCGCCGTGGGAAGTTTGTGCGCGCGATGGCAAAGGTTCGAGATATCGAACCTGATAAGAAAGATGCTCTGTAAAATGCCGCCCAACAACAGGCTGAAGCTGACGGCTCACCCGGATTAAATCCTGAGTGCCCGCAGCTTAGCCTGAGCGGTAGCCAGACTTTTTTGTTGACGATGGGCATTGACAGCGGGGGCGGCGTGGGAGTATGTTGGTAGTATGAAAATAAAGACATCTATCACACTGACGGAAGATTTACTGAAGGTCATCGATGAACAGTCGGGACCGCATAAGAACCGATCTGATTTCATCGAGAAGGCAGTGCGGGCGTACGTGTCTCAGGTGATGCGAGACCGGCAGAACGCCCGAGACTTGGACATCATCAATCGACAGGCGGATCGCCTGAACCAGGAGGCAGAGGATGTGTTGACGTACCAGGTGCTCCCATGAAACGTGGGGAGCTATATCGTGTTTCGAATCCCACCGCAAAAGATCCAAAAAAATCCCGTGTCTTTGTTGTTGTCAGCCGACAAATCCTTCTCGACTCACGTTTATCAACGGTGATCTGCGCCCCTATTTATACAACTCATCATGGCTTATCGACCCAGGTGGCAGTTGAAATTGATGCGGGTCTAAAGCATGAAAGCAGCATCCACTGCGACGAGTTGGTCAGCCTGCCAAAGTCGGTGCTGACGAACTACGTTGGTACGCTTCCATTCAAGAAGACACAAGAGCTTAATAAAGCTCTTTGCATCGCTTTGGACATACCAGAAATTATTTAACGCTGCCCAACAACAGGCTGAAGATGAAGGAGAAACGCCATGGACAAGGATCCTGAAACAATGTCGCGGGAGTGCGGAAGGAGGATAAATGATGAATGAAATGAGCAGGAATGCCTGGATAATTGCTTTTATCGGATTAATATCAGGCGCGTCGATCGGTTATTTCTATCGTCCGCCGGCGTTATTTGTTGGGCAACTTCCGTTCGATGTTGTCATCACCAGGGGAGGCAATCTCAGGGGACTGGATCAAATATATTTGGAAATTGCCAAAACCTCGTTTAATTATCTATTAATCGGTGGAATCGCAGGGGCGATTCTGGGGGCGCTTGCAGGCATGAAGATAACAAAATATATTTCAAATAAATAAGCCGAAGCAGCCGGCGGCTAACCACCGGATCCGGTCGCGCCCTTCGCCGGGATCAGCGTCCTGACCTTCCCATCCTGCGAACCGATAGGTTCCGTTTCGCCCTTCATCCGGGAACGTCCGTCGAAGACCGCCCCCTCGGCGACAGCCAGCTTCGGAGAGCGGATCTCCCCGGTCATCGAGGCTTTCCCCGTCAGCTCAACCGTTTCAGCGGCCTCGATGTTCCCCTCGACCGCCCCCCCCACGATCATCCCCCTGGAATGGGTGTTCCCCACGATCTTTCCGGTCTCGCCGACGACCACCCAGTCGGCGTGGAGGTCCCCCTCCACGATCCCGTCGATGCGGATCGTTCCCTTCACGTTTACCTGTCCCACGACACGCGTGCCGTCTCCGACGATCGTCTCAAGTTTCCGGGAACCCTTTCCGAACATGCTCACCTCCTGGCGAGGAAACCGGCCGGGTCGGTATGCCGGCCGTTCTTCCAGATCTCGTAATGCACGTGCGGACCGGTGGATATCCCGGTGGAACCGGAGAGCGCTACCGGATCCCCCCGGACGACGCGCTGGCCGACCGTTACCAGCGCTTTCTGGTTGTGCGCGTACGCCGTGCTGAATCCGCGCCCGTGTTCGATGACCACGACGATGCCGCTGTTCTCCGCCCAGCCGGCGAAGCTCACGATCCCGTTGGCCGTCGTCTTCACCGGGTTGCCCGTCGGGACGGAGATGTCCACCCCCGTGTGGAACCGGCGTTCTTCGAGCACCGGGTGGAGGCGGGATCCGTAGCGGGAGGAAATATGTCCCGACACCGGCCACCCGGCCGGGGTTGAGAGGTACAGGTCCTTCTGCTCCGCGATATACGTCCGGATGTCGGTGACCGACCGCATCGACGCCTCGATCTGCTCCCGGAGCATCTCCATGTCGAGGGAACCGGTATCCGCGGGGTCCGCCGACTCGAGGACGGTGGTCTTCGACTTCACGCTGAACAACGTTCGGAAATCCCGTTCCGCCTTTCGCAGGGAAAGCATGGTGCCCTTCATATCGTGGAACTGCGACGAGAGGTACGAGAGCCTCTCTTTCATCCGTTGGTGCTCCACGGCGCGGAGCGACATGGCGACCACCACGGAGGCTCCGAGGAGGAACAGGCAGACCGATGAGGCGATCGCAAGGACGGGGAGCCGGATGCTGACGGGCTTCGTCCGGCTGTGAGGGACCAGCAGGATCGTGACCGGGGTGAGAAGCCGCTTAAGAAACAAGGTCACTCGGTTCAAGCCGATTACCTCCGTGATGGAGCCTTTATTCAAGCAATAGGCATTCCAAGGGGAGGTGCCGGATAACCGCCTGATAAGTAAAGGTTCAATCGACCGTCGCGGGACGCTCCGGTTCCATTTTTCGTATCGGTGCCGGAATCGATGACGGGAATGGAATTTCCCGCCTAGGACGCCTTCGGCAGCAGGCCGCGCTCCGTAAGTTTCCCGTGGCGGAAGGCGCCCCACAGGGCGGCGCCGATCGCGCCCGCGTACAGGGAGTCCGCGTGGGCGGCGACCTTCGTCTCCATCTTCTGCTGGACCATCCCGTCCTGGAGGGCCTTCACCAATCCCGCGTCGAGAGCCAGGCCGCCGGTCATCATCACCACCCCGCGCTTCACGTCGATCGACTTGAGCAGCTTGATCAGGCGCTCCGCCATCGACTCGTGGATGCCGCGCAGGATGTCGCTCGGCTTGATCGCGCGGGAGACCATGTTGATCACGTCGGTCTCCGCCAGGACGGCGCAGATGCTGCTCACCTTCTCCGGCTTCGTCGCCTGCTGCGACAGGGCTCCGATCTCGTCCTGGGCGATCCCGAGGTACCGGGAGATGTTCTCGAGGAATTGCCCGGAACCGGAGGCGCACTGGCTGGTCATCCGGTAGGTCAGGACCTTCCCCTTCCCGTCGATGCAGATCGCGCGGCCGTGCAACGCCCCGATGTCGAGCACCGCGCGCGCCTCGGAGTTGAGGTACAAGGCCCCGCGGGCGTGGGTGGTCATCGAGTAGAAGTGCCCCGTCGCGCCGGGCAGGCTTTCCCCCTCGCCGGTGGTCGCGACGTAGTCGACGTCGTCCCGCGCGAGCCCCGCCGATTCGAGGACCGACTTCATCGACTCCCCGACGAGGTCGAACGTGTTCCGCTGCCGGATGCGGGCGTCCCAGCGGGAGAGCCACTCGCTCTTTTCCCCTTCCACGCGGAACAGCGCGGTCTTGATGACTCCGGATCCGACGTCGACGCCGATGGAAACGGTCATGGATTCCTCTCCCTGGTGCAACGCTTAGTGGACGACGGCCCGCAGGGCGAAGTTCGCGCCCCCGAGGGCCCCCGTGTAGATCGAATCGGGGCTGATGTTGACGGTCATGTCGCCGTAGTTCTCCTTCAGCAGCTTGTGCAGCTCCCGGACGGCCGCCTCGTTCTTGGCGACGCCCCCGGTGAAGGTGAACTCGTTCGTGACACCGCCGGAGCGCGAGATGATGGAGATCGCGCGCAGCATGATCGCCCGGTGCAGTCCCGCCAGGATGTCCTCGCGCCTCTCGCCGAGGGCGAGACGGTCCCGCAGTTCCGCGCCGGCGAAGACGGTGCAGGTGGAGTTGATCCGGGGGACGCGGTTCGCCTTCATCGCGATGGGGCCCAGCTCGTGGAGCCCGATCTTCATCTCGTCCGCGATGTAGCCGAGGTAGCGGCCGCACCCCGCGGCGCAGCGGTCGTTCATCTGGAAGCTCGTCACGATGCCGGTCTCGTCGATCTGAATCCCCTTCGTGTCCTGTCCGCCGATGTCGAGGACCGTGCGGGTCCCGGGGAACATCATGTGCGCCCCCAGGCCGTGGCAGAGGATCTCGGACCGGATGTGCTCCTTCGGGAAGGGGAGCCGGACCCGCCCGTAGCCGGTCCCGACCACGTACGTCTCCTCCAGCTCGATCGCGAGGACCTTTCCGAGGGCCGACAGCGCCTCGCCCCGGTCGACGCCGATCCCTTCGGCGGAGGCGAGCGAGCGGGTGAGCCCGTTCCGCATCTGGTCGGCCACGGTCTCGTCCGGATCGACCCGGCTCTCCACGTCGATGATCGACTTGTCGTAGATGTTCAGCATCGTCTCGAAGGGGATGCCCTCCTCGCGGCCCGCCGCTTCCGCGAGGTTCATGAAGCGCGATCCCGCGATGTCGCGGAAGAAGTCCGACTTGCGCGCCGCGCCGGGGGCGTAGATCTCCTGCGCCTCTCCCTCGATCTTCCGGAAAACGGAGTCCAGGGACCGGCGCAGCGCGTCCTTGGTCCCCTGGAAGCGGGGGTGGTCGAGGTACCCCATGCAGGTTTCCTCGAGCTGCCGCAGCGCGGAGAGGAACTGCTCCAGCCGGAAGTTCCGCTCGAGGTCCGCCAGCAGGTGCTCCGCGTTCTTCCCGAGGGCGTTCCGGAACAGGGTGAACCGCGCGGCGATCTTCGCCTCCTGCTTCGAGACGCGGGCGGCCACGTCGTAGTTGGAGCGGGAATTCGTGATCCCGCGCCCGAGAACCGCGAGGTTCTCGTCGATCAGGACCGACTTGGTGGTGGTGGACCCGAGATCGATTCCGATGAACGTGCGCATGCCGCTTTCTCCCCTGGGGTTACGCGCCGGCCGCGGCGGCGGATCCGCCGGCACGGCGCTTCTGGTCGATCATCTGGAAGTAGCTCTCGAGGCGGTTCTTCACGTTCGCCGCGGAGAAGTAGCGCGGGTCGACGAGGTCGGTCTCGATGAAGGCCCCCGGCTTCCCCGTGATCTTCTCGATCTCGCGCATCATGACGAGCTGGCCGGCGGAGAAGCTGTTGCAGCTCTTGATCGAGTTGATGAGCAGCCCGTCCGCGTCGTAGTCAACGATGTTGCGCGCGAGCATGTCGACGCGGGTGGGCAGGTTCCGGTTCGTGTAGACCCCGAGGCAGTAGTCCGCGAGCGTCTCCAGCGGGTGGGCCGGGTCGTGCCGGAACCCGTCGTAGTCGTAGACGCCGCCGACCTTCGTGTAGGACGATGCGACGACGACCGCGCCCGCCTCGGAGAACATCCTCCAGAAATCGCGGAACGAGGTCCAGTTCGGCGGCCCCTCGACCACGAGGCGGTAATTCTCCTCCGGCATGTCGCCGTCCGGCGACTGGGCGCACAGGCCCCGCGCGATCCGCTCCTCGATCTCGCCCCGGAGCAGCCGGTAATACTCGATCGCCTCGTCGGTCCCCCGGAAGGCGGTGAAGATCGGTCCCATGTAGTAGACGCCCCCGAAGTAGCAGTCGACGGGCGACGGCCTGCGCTTCGACGACTCGAGCATCCAGACGAGGTCGTTCTCGGCGATCGCCGACTTGCGCAGGTACTCCCGCAGCCGGTCGATGTCGAACTTCACGCCGGAAACCTTCTCGAGGACCGGGATCACGTCCTCCTTCAATTGCTTCACGATGTAGTCGCGCATGTTCCTCGTCGGCAGGCCGTCCGCGGCGTAGGGGACGTGCAGCATCACCGTGGGGCACTTGTACTGCTCCCGGAGAAGCTCGAACCACTTCATGAAGGTGAAGCACCCCGTGTAGCTGAGGAGAAGCACGTCCGGGTCGGGGAACGGCTTCCCGTTTGGGGCGATGTTCCCCTTCGCCATCATGCCGATGTCCGCCTTCACGTAGGTGCAGACGTCCTCGGAGTGGCCCGACCGCTCCGCCTCGGCGATCATCTCGCCGGATTTCTTCCGCATCGCGTTCTGGATCGCGTTGATCTCCGGGAGGTTGTTCGCGATGTCGAAGCACATGAGCAGCTCGTTCAGGTTCCCCGGGACGAAGGTGGAGGACACCTTGGCCGTGCCGCTCGTGATCCGGTCGTAATTCCGGGTGATCATCTCTTTCTGGACCATCTGCGAATTGGACTTGACGACTTCCGGCCGGCTCATGACGCGCTCCAGAGTTTGATGGAGTCGGCGAAGGTGCCCGACTGTTCGCGGATCGGCTGCATCTGGCTCGAATTCTCGGCGTACTGGATGTGGATGTAGGGGATCCCGAGCGGCTCGATCCGGGAGATGATCATCGGCTTGTCGAGCAACGCGGGGTCGCAGAAGCTGGGCGCCGCGAAGATGACGCCGTCGGCCTTCCGCTTCCGGACGGTATCTATCAGGTAGCTTCCCTTTCTGGCGATGTCCGGCTCGTACTTGGCCGCCGTCTCCGCGGAGTGGCGGAGGAACGCCCGGGAGAGATTTTCGATCGGGTCTCCCTCCGTCGGAACGTCCTCGAGGAGCCAGCGGGAGATGAGCATCAGGTCGTCGTCCACGATGTAGCAGCCGGACATCTCGAGCGACTTGATGAGGCTCAGCGGCGGCTGCTCGCAGAAGGCGCCGGTCAACACCACCCGGCAGTTGTCCCGCATCGGACGGTTCGCCGCCTCGGCGGCGGCCACGTACTCCCGCATCAGAAGCGTGTGCTCCTCCGGGGGGAGGACCATCCCGGCCCGCATCAGCAGGTAGACCTCGGCGGACGGCGCCTTCCACGGGAAGGCGGCCCGGAAGTCGTAGACCCGGTTCACCCACCGGCGGTTCTCGTTGTACACGGCGATCGAACGACGCATGTCGTCGTCGGAGATCTCCCGGCCGCCGAGTTTCGCCAGGCCGTCCCGAAGCTCCCGCATCTCGTTCGCGTAGAAGACCCCGCCGACCTCCTCCCGGAAGTTCTGGGGCGCGTCGAAGTACCGGACGTACTTGTCCTTGAACAGGAGCTTCCAGATGCCGCTCAAGTTCCGGATCACGTCGCAGATGGAGGGGAACATCATCCCGTCGACGAAGTCGAGCTTCCCGTTGATCGCCATCTCGATGGTCGACCGGGGGATCCGGCAGATGTAGCTCTGGTAGAAGGCGTCCCCGTGGATCACCTCCATGTCCGCCCCGCCCCCGAGGATCCCGAGCGGCAGCATCCCCGCCGCGTGGACGATCTCCCGCGGCACGTAGACCGGCATGTACCCGATCACCTTCCGCCCCGGGACGGCG
>Ga0208246_1001571_pt1 | contig 12276 bp, 19 predicted proteins | sample RifOxyD2_FD_184039 | JGI IMG/M metagenome (GOLD analysis project Ga0208246, IMG submission 184039) | Soil microbial communities from Rifle, Colorado - Rifle Oxygen_injection D2 (SPAdes) | ecosystem: Environmental > Terrestrial > Deep subsurface > Rock core/Sediment | place: Rifle, Colorado... | reverse complement strand
CTAAGGAGTGCCTCTTTTCCACTCATCCCCAGAATCTTCTGGTTCTTCCAAATCTCGGCTATGGTTGGTCGAATAATCTTTAGAAGGATCAAGAAGATTAGTTATCGCCAATCTTAAATTTTGGAATTTGGGCAGATCATCGATTCGATCATCTGCGATTATTTTGATAATTTCCTCACCCGTGTAAATTCTGCCATTTTCAATAATTTTTTCTTTGAGCCAGACCTCTCTTATAATTTCTCCCAAATTCCTGGCATAGGAAAAATCACCGATCAGTAAAGTCTGCCGAACCACTTCCCAACTCACAAAATTGTCTGTCACTTTATCTAAACTGCCCACTCTCAGGGCATTTAGAAATTTATCAAATTCCAACAAAAATTTTCCACTATATTCTTTCCCGACCTGCTCAGAGATTTCCTCCCTTTCGGCCAATTTTTCTTTCACTACCTCCTCGACTCGAGCACGGTCTCTTGCGGTCAGTTTGTCCAGCCAACTGACCGGTTTCTGTTCAATTTTTTTTGATAAACCCCCAATTTCTTTTCTTGATAAATTAAATTTACTTTGTTCGATAACATCTCCAAACTGATCACTGCCCCTAATCACCTCTTCCACATCCTCTGGTGTAAGTTTAGGTATTTCTCCCCTTGGACCAAAATAATCTTCTTTCATAAGTTGATTATATTACGATTATCTCCTATCGCCAAGTCAATTTTTATCAGCAAAAAAAGCCCCAAACTTGAGACCAAAGTCTCAAGTTTGGGGCTTTTTTAGTTCCTTTTAGTACTCCCTCATCGAGATTTGAGCATCTATTTGCTTGATGAAATCGAGCGCCACGGATACCACAATCAAAAGACTCGTTCCACCCACCGCCAGGGAGCTCATATTGGTGGCCGACTGCAAGATGATTGGCATCAGAGCTACCACGCCCAAGAAAGTGGCCCCCACCAAAGTCAAACGAGTCAAAATCCGAGAAATATAAACAGCCGTCGAGTGGCCAGGGCGAACGCCGGGAATAAAAGCTCCATTCTTTTGCAGATTGGTCGAGATCGCTTCCGGATCAAAAGTGACAGCCGAATAGAAATAAGTAAAAGCCACCACCAACACAAAATAGAATGAGCCGTAGAGCCAAGTCTGATTTAAAAAGCCAGTCATAAAGCCAGCAATGGTCTGAAGAATTGGTTGAGTAGTACTAGCCAAAAAATTAGCAATCATTTGGGGAAAAAGCAAAATCGACATCGCAAAGATGATCGGCATCACACCGGCATTATTGACCCGAATTGGCAAATAGGTGGAAGTACCACCATAGACTTTCATCCCCCGCACCCGTTTAGCATAAGTAACCGGAATCGGTCGCTCTGATTCAGTAATAAAAACCACGGCCGCTAAAGCCACCAAAGCCACCGCTCCGACACTCAAGTAAAGCGGAATTTGAGTAACTTCAAAAGTCGAATAGAGTTGAGTGGCCACAGTAGGCACTTGGGAGACAATACCGGCAAAGATAATCATCGAAACGCCGTTGCCAATACCATATTCGGAAATCAATTCACCGAGCCACATCAGGAGAATTGAGCCGGCGATAACCACAATCAAACTGATCAATTTATCGATCGCCGTCATCGGCAAAAGCACACCCTTACCATTAAGCAACACCATCAAACCAATCGCTTGAAAAGCCGCCAGAGGGACCGCCATCAGACGAGAATATTGAGCTACCTTACGTCGGCCCGCTTCCCCATCCTCGTGATACATTTGTTTGAGAGCGGGAAAAATCAAAGTCATCAACTGCATAATAATCGAAGCGGTGATAAAAGGACCCACCCCCAACATAAAAATAGATAGGTTAGACAAACCGCCACCAGAAAAAATATTCAAAAAGCCCAAAAATTGATCACCGGAAAAAGCTCTCTCCAATTGAAACTTATCTACACCCGGCATTGGAATAGCGGCTCCAAAACGAGTTAGGGCCAGAACTACCACCACAAAAAGAATCCGACGACGGAGACCAGCGTCTTCTAGTGTTAGTCTGACTTTAGTTAAGAAATTGGACATTTTTGTACAAATACTGTTTAAAATTCAAAATTCAAAGCTCAAAATTTCAATTCAAAAGTCTAAAGTTTTTTAAATTAATTTTCTAACTTTGATTTTTAAGTTGCAATTTTGCATTTTGCACTTTGCATTTTGCACCTACTGAATTATCTTTCCCCCCACCTGTTCAATCTTGGCCTTGGCGGCTTCTGACATCAACAAGCCCGTGAAAGTTAAACCCTTGGTCAAAGTGCCAGTCGCCAGGATCTTGATTCGGGGCAGTTTGCCTTTGCGAGTGCCAATGAGGCCTTTTTCCAACAAAGTCATAGCCGTCACTTCCTCACCCACGACATACTTTTTGTCGATAGTAGCGAGGTTGATCGGCAAAGCTGTTTCCGCAAAAGAAGCAAAACGGTAACCGCGCAATTTTGGTAACTTCTTAATGATATCACGCAATTCTGGACGAAGCTTGTGACCAGCCCGAGCTTTCTGACCCTTGGTCCCACGACCGGAAGTGGTGCCGCGCTTACCGCCGCGACCGATTTGACGGCGCTTCTTGAGTTTAGTCTTTGGTTTTAATTCGTGAATCTGCATATTTTTTATTTTGTCTTAGGCAATTTAGTCAACGCGAGGATGGCCGTCCGAGCCAAGTTCAATTTGTTTTTGCTCTTGGACAAAACTTTAGCGTTGACATCGTGGATGCCAGCCAATTCCAAAACGATACGGGTGGCCGAGCCAGCCACTAGGCCATGAGCCGGAGCCGGTTTGATCATGACTCGAGAAGAACCAAACTTGGCCTCTACTTCGTGAGCGATCGAGTTGGTTTTCGTGGTCGAGACCACAATCATATTTTTGATAGCATTGTTCATCGCTTTGCTAATAGCCAGAGAAGTATCACCAGCCTTGCCGATACCGACACCCACCTTGCCTTTTTTATTGCCAGCCACTAGGACGACAGAGAAACTGAAACGACGACCACCAGAGACCACCCGAGCCACCCGACGAATATCAATCACCTTGTGATCATACTCAGGTTTGACTCTCTCGGTTGGGCGACCTCCGCGACGACCGTCACGACGAGGACCACCGGTACCAGGACGGCCACTGCGAGCCCCACCAGGGCCACCGGCGCTACGATTGCCACGAGGAGCAGATGAATTAGTTTTGTTGGTAGGAGTTTCCATAGAATATTAAAAAATTAGGCCGGCTTCGCGAGCACCCTCAGCCACCGCTTTGACCCGACCAGTAAAACGATAACCGCCACGGTCAAAAACTACTTTCGAGATACCTAAACCTTTAGCTGTTACTGCCAATTGTTTGCCGATTTCGGTGGCGCGAGCCACTTTGGCCAGTTTATCACTTTTTTTGCTGGCAATCTTCATGTCACTAGCTGACGCTAAAGTCTTGCCCGCTTGGTCATCGATCAGCTGAGCATAGATAAAGCGATTAGAACGGAAGACGGCCAAGCGTGGTCGCTCAACAGTCCCAGATATTTTACTACGGACTCGGCGATGACGGCGTTCTTTTTGTAAGGTTTTGATTTTCATCCCATTAGAAACAGATCGCGATCAAAAGACCGTTTCCTGTGTTTGTTAGTTGGTAGTAATTTTCTTGTTTATAATTCATATTATTTATTTTGCAAGCGATCGCGGTTTCTAACGGGATTCATATTCTAAGCGGCCGTCTTCTTACCCTGCTTACGACGGACATGTTCGCCAACATAACGAATGCCCTTACTCTTGTAAGGTTCGACTGGCTTGAGGGAACGAATTTTGGAAGCAAAACTACCGACAACTTCTTTATCAAAACCGGAGATCTTCATATCGCCTTTGACCGTCGTGACAGTCAGACCAGCGGGAATAATTACTTCCACCGGATGAGAAAAACCGATATTTAGCACCACCTTATCACCCACTACGGCGTATTTATAACCGACACCTTCCACAATCAAATCTTTGACAAAACCTTTGGTTACACCCTCGATCATGTTAGCGAGGTGTGAGCCATAAGTCCCCCACAAAGCACGGTTGGCGACCGTGATTTCCGCCGGCGCCAGACTAATAGTCTTGGCTTCTTGATCAATAGTGATAACGATCTGCGGTTTGAAAGCCCGGGTGATTCCACCGAGCGGGCCTTTGACAGTCAATAAGCCCTCGACGAGCTTGACCTCGACTTTTTCCGGGATAGTGATGATTTGTTTACCGATACGGGACATGATTTTTAGTTTAAAGTGCAAAGTTTAAAGTGCAAAGCTTCAGTTAAAAAGTCAAAACTAGAATCCAAAGCAGTCTCAATCGAACTTGAGCCAAAATTTTGAACTTTGAATTGTAATTTTGAACTTTTCATTTTAAATTTTTAATTTATTCTTACCAAATTTGGAACATTAATTCGCCGCCGACTTTTTGCTGATAAGCTTCCTTGCCAGTCATTAAACCTTTGGGAGTAGAGATCACTGCGATACCAAAACCGTTGCGGACCGGGGCGATCTGATCAGCCTGGCGGTAAACTCGGCGAGATGGCTTAGAAATTCTCTTGACGTCGGTCAGTTTAGCCGTCTTGCCATCGGTACCATAAACAATATCGCAAGCAATAAACTTCTTGACCTTCTTACCCCGTTTGTTGACATTCTTGATGAAACCTTCGCGTTCGAGCAAGGTAGCAATTTCGTATTTAAGGTTGGAACAAGGAAAAACGACGGTTTCTTTACCGACTTTAGCACCATTTTTAATGGTGATGAGCATGTTGGAAATAGGATCGCTTACCATGAAGATTTTCGGATACCCGGGACTTTGCCATCGTTGGCTAATTCCCGGAAACAGATACGGCAAAGATTAAAGTCTCTCATATAGCCATGCTTACGTCCGCAACGGAAACAGCGACGAACCACCCGCGAAGCAAACTTCGGGGTCTTTTGAGCACGAGCGATGACTGATTTTTTTGCCATAACGATTAAAGGGGGCCCTTAAAACAAATTTCTTTGAAATTTGTTCAGGCGAACGCTTGTTTAAGCAAGCGTTTAAGCCAAACGAGCTGGTGCTATCCTATCAAAAAGCTCCCCCTCTGTCAAACCAAGTCTAAGGCTAAAAAGCTAGGTTTTTGGCGGGTTTAGCCAGATGGGGGAAGAAGTGGCCAAAAAAGCTCCTCTCCTGCCCGATTGCGGTTGACAGAAAGCTAATATGGGTGTATAATAGTAGATAGATTAGGGTAGTTAACGGCGAAGCTTCGGCTTCGCGATTGAGAGGAAGAAAAAATGAGACGGTTATTAGCCGGGATTTTGTTGTTGGCAACAATCTCATTGGTTGGAGTCTGTAGCGTGATTGACTTCAACCACGAGAAACGATTCGCTTTCGAGCAGTCCCTCACTCCGACTCAGAAAGCTCGAGCGGAGAAAATCGTCGGGGACTTTGCCCAAATGCCCCGTCTATCCCTGGTCGAGTACAAGGGCAATAACAGTGACAATACTACGGTCCTGGCTCTCGTCGGAATGAAAGACCGAAACGGTTTCAGGATGTACTTTTCCTTTACCAGCGGGCTGGTACCACGAGAATGCAACGATCTCTACGGCACCCGATATATTGCCCGAATCATCACTCCAGACGACCCTGCCTACAAGGACAAGCTCGTCGAGTTTGTCCGCCAAGAGTAACCTCGAGTTCTCATCCCCCGCCCTGACAGAAACCTGTCGCGAGGCGGGTTTTTGTTTTTAGCATTTCAACCGAAGCGAGACTGGTTAAAATGAAAAGCCTCGTGGAGCGGTGGCCAGCATGAAGTCCCCGCCCTCAAAAATTCTTGTTCAGCAAGAATTTTTGAGGGCGGGGTGGCTCTACGCGTAACGGAAGAAACCCCTCGCTGGAGGGGTTTCTGTGCTTTTTATTTTAACAAGTCGAGCGACTTTTATTTTTTAGGAGCTACCGCCTTTCTGAACGGGAATCCAATCGCATCGAAGAAAACTTTAGCTGACTTCTTGTCTTTGGCAGTAGTGACGATGGTGATCGCCAAACCAAACATATCTTTAATATCTTCGTCGGCAGTCTCAGGAAAAACGGAGTGTTCCTTGATACCGACAGTTAGGTTGCCAAGCTCGTCAATACACTTAGCGTCAAAACCTTTAAAGTCGCGAATACGAGGGAAAGTAACATTGAACAAGCGATCGAGGAAATCATACATCCGCTTGCCACGGAGAGTGGCAGCATAACCAATGACTTCACCCTCACGCAATTTGAAGCTAGCGATGGACTTTTTAGAACCGCGAGCCGAAGGCTTTTGACCAACAATCTTGGCCAAGCGGTCAGAGACGAGTTCATTGCGCTTTTTGTCTCGAGCCTTACCGGTACCAGAGTTGATGACCACTTTGGTAATCTTTGGCAAAGCCATGACATTTTTAATACCCAACTCCTCTTTCAGAGTCTTGCCAGCTTGTTCTATTTTCTTTTGAATTGAGAGGTAGGACATATTGTTTAGTTTAAAGTGCAAAGCTCAAAGTGCAAAGATTCAGTTAAAAAGTCAGAACCAGAACTCAAAGTTTCCTCAATCGAACTTGAGTTAAAATTTTGGACTTTGAATTGTAATTTTGAATTTTGCATTTTGAACTTTAAATTATTTATAGTTCCTTGCCACACTTAACACAGATGTGAGTTTTCTTATCTTTCGTCATTTTAACCTTGGTGCGGACACCCTTACCACAAGCGCTACAAAATAGAGCGGCATTGGAAACATGGACTGGGTGAGGCATGGCGATAGTCTGACCTTTTTCCCCCTGCTTACGGGGCTTCTGACGCTTGTTTTTAACATTAATACCTTCCACCAAGATTTTATTGTCGTCTGGCATAGCTCGTAAAACCTTCCCCTTCTTACCTTTGTCGGAGCCTGTCAGCATTATTATATTGTGACCTTTTTTGATATTCATGATTTTTAGTTTAAAGTGCAAAGCTCAAAGTGCAAAGCTTCAGTTAAAAAATCAAAACTGGAACTCAAAGCACTCTCATTTGAACTTGAGTTAAAATTTTGGACTTTGAATTGTAATTTTGAATTTTGCATTTTGAAATTTGAATTACTTTTTTACACGATTTCTGGCGCTAAAGAAGCAATCTTCTGATAACCCTTTTCAGCTATCTCACGAGGAATTGGTCCAAAAATACGGCCACCCTTTGGATCTTTCTTGCCTTTTTCGATGATCACCACAGCGTTCTCATCAAAGCGGATATAAGAACCGTCCTTGCGTCGGAAAGGAGCCCTCTGGCGAACCACCACTGCCTGAACCACATCCTTTTTCTTGGTCCCCTTGCGAGGTTCAGCGGTCTGGACGGACAGGACTACCAACTCGCCGATGCGAGCGTAGCGCTTTTTGGAACCGCCGAGCACTTTGAAAATACGGCCGATCTTACCACCGGTGTTATCTGCAATTTTTACGATTGAGCGATCTTGAATCATGATTTTATTTCTCGAAAATTACCTCGAAAGATTTATCTTTCGACATTGGGCGACATTCGCGGATGATGACAGTCTCGCCCACCTTGGCCTGATTTTTCTCATCATGGGCTTTGTAACTCTTGTCACGCTTTAAATACTTACCGTATTTTGGATGCTTGACGAAGCTAGAAACAGACACCACGACAGTCTTGTCCATCTTGTCGGAGGTCACTACGCCCTTGAGAGTTTTTGGATTGTTAATTGAAGTAGTCATAGTAGTATTATTTCTTGATAGTATTTAAAACAGTCAATATCCGGGCAATTTCTTTGCGTAAGTCATGACCGGCTTTAACATTTTTAGTTCGGCTACCGGAGATACCAAAGCGAAAAGCGCGAACGGCTTCACGTTTTTCCGTCAAGAGTTTCTGGAGCTCACCTTCGTTTTTAGTTTTAAAATCAATCTTTTTCATTTTTTTATTCGTTATATTCGCATGTATTCGCCTGCCTACCGCAGGCAGGTAGATTCGCATCGCACTAACGCATTATCGGCTAACGATTCTAGTTTTAATCGGCAATTTGGCACCGGCCTTGCGGAGAGCTTCGCGGGCAATAGCATCGGTCAAACCGTCAACCTCAAAAATCAAACTCCCGGGCACCACCTGAGCTTCATAGCCTTGAGGGTCACCCTTACCTTTACCCATACCCACTTCTGCCCCCTTGGCGGTAAAAGGTCGGTCTGGAAAAATTCTGATCCATAACTTACCAGTCTTGGCCATCTGACGAGAGATCGTTTTACGGGCAGCTTCAATCTGATTGGAACGAATGCGACCAGCAGTCTCAGCCTTCAAACCAAAGTTGCCAAAAGATAAAGTTGCTCCACGCGTCGCTACCCGAGCTTTGTTCGGATTAGTTCGGCCAGTTTGCCATTTCCTGAATTTTACTTTTTTAGGGAGTAACATGGTAGTTATTCTTTGGTCTTTGGAGCCTTCTCATTAAAAATTTCGCCACGGTAAATCCAAACTTTAATTCCAATCACACCGTAGGTCATGTAGGCCTTCTCACGAGCATAGTCAATATCAGCGCGCAAAGTCTGAAGTGGAACTTGGCCCAGACGGAGACTCTCCACCCGACCCATTTCGGCGCCACCGAGACGGCCAGACAAAGTTACTTTGATACCGAGCACACCGCGAGACTGCATCACCTTCTCCATCATCTGCTTCATCACCCGGCGAAAAGGCAAACGCTTCTCGAGACCTTCGGCCAGCATATAGGCGACGATGGCGGCGTGACTTTCTGGATCTTTGACTTCCTCGATATCAATTCTAAATTCACGAGGCAAAGGCAATTTGGCTTTGTTGAGTTTAGCCAAAATTTCGCTCTTGAGTTTGGTCGCGCCCTCGCCATTACGGCCAATAATGAAACCGGGGCGAGCGGTTTTGATGATCAGACGATAAATATTTTGATTACGCTCCATTTCGATGGAATCAACATACATCCCACGCAAACGCTTTTCGAGAAATTCACGCAACAAAACATCGGCCTTGAGAAAATCCTGGTACTGACCATTGAGCGAGCCAAACCAGCGTGACTTCCAATCACGGATGATACCTAGACGATGAGCATATGGGTGAACTCGATGGGTCATATTAGTTCTTTACTTTTTTAGCCACTTTTTTGGTGACTTTTTTAACTTTAGCGACAGAGACTTCCTTGATCCCCAAGACGATTTTGACGTGGCTGTTCTTGCGATTGATCGGATAAGCCTTGCCGTGGGCTCCAGGAAAGAAACGCTTCAAAACCATGCCTTTGTCAACGGTGATTTCTTTGATAAAAAGTTTTGATTTGTCAGCCTTGTCATTGTTGATCGCATTGGCCACCGCCGAGGCCAGGAGCTTCATCAAAATTGGGGAAGCTTTTTTGGACAAAGCATTGAGTTCCATCTCAGCCACTGTCACCATTTTGCCACGCAACAAATCAGCCGCGAGGCGGACTTTGCGAGGAGCTTGGCGATAATTGGTTAAGACAGCTTTCATAGTTTATTTATAGTGAGTAGATTGAATTATTTCTTTTTGGTGTCAGTCGTGGCTTTGGCGGATTTAGCAGCGGAGATCTCAGCCTCCTTCTTCTTCATTTCCAATTCCTTCTGCATCTTACCACCATGGCGAACGAACTTTTTAGTGGGAGAGAATTCACCGAGGCGATGACCAACCATTTCCTCGGCCACGAAGACTTCGAGGTGGCTTTTGCCATTGTGGACACCAAAAGTGAAACCCACCATTTCTGGGCTGATTTGACTCCGGCGGGCCCAGGTTTTGATCACGCCAGTATCACCGGGTTTCTTACCGGCAATTTTTTTCATCAATTTTTCGTCCAAATAAGGACCCTTTTTGAGTGAGCGGGACATAAAATCAAAAATTTACCCAGTGAAATAAAAATCCTTGGCCAATGGAATGTTTGTCTGAAACAAACAAGCTTTGCTATTCCATAGGCGGAGAGATTTTTTGGCGCCTAAACGCCATATTTCACAAGGGTTAAGCTCGACATGAGCCTGGTTAATATCCTAGCAAATTATGGCTCATTGTCAACTTTTTGGCCCGTAGGCCAAGGGTAAAACAGACAAAAACAAACAAAATCCCCGTCACCTAACGGTGCCGGGGATTTTTACTCCTTATTACTCTACTACTTATTACTTTTTACCTAACGCAGAGCTTGAATTAAGGCCTTGAGACTAGCCAGAGCCGAGGCCAGCTGATTAATCGTGGTGGCCTTAGCGACAGTCGTGACCGGTTTCAAATAGAGATCGTCGTAGCTACAGGCGACAGAGCCAGTAGTGGCAGGAACAATTGCCGTGTTTATCATTCTGATTTGAACCGAAGCCCCCTTGGCCACGAAGGTATCACTCCAGCTCCTGTTTTGAACACCATAGGAGTTAATAACATCCGTATCCACTCCGCTCCCAAAGACATCCACCTGACAGACACCACTAGTGAGATTTGATTTAACTTTAGCACCATACTCGTAAGTCGAGCCAGGTTTGGTCAAGACGGTCTGGTAGAGAATTTCGCCCGAGTTACTGGTGTTGTAGGCACCGTCAAAGTTTCGTAGGACATTTATCACCACCTTGAGGAAGTCCCAGTTGGCCTGACCAGCCGAGAAATCACCATTTTGGAGGAGGTTGGTTGGAGTAACAGGAGGAGCGACAATAGTGAAATAATTATCACTGCGATCTTGAATAGAAAGAGCAGTTTCTGAGTTATAAGAAGAAACACTGAGCCGATAAGATGAACTAGGAGTAAAGTCTGTCGGTATTTGCCATACATAACTACCTGTATTTGGTTCCCATGCACTAATCATTCCTAGTGTGCCAATACCATTTGGACCAGCAATAACAGCGCCGTTACTATCAACAACACCAAGACCAACATGAGCAAATCCTCCTCTCCAAGAAATATTCATGGTGCCTCCAGCTTGATATCTTTCTCCGCCATTTGGAGAAATAACTGTTACTGATGGCTGGGTAGCTACAGACCCAACCTGCAACGTCACCACATTGCTCACCCCCTTTCCCGACACTTCCACTGTTACCGGGTAAGCCCCATTTGGCATTTGTGATCTAGGAATACTCACACTTAACAAAAATTCAGATCCAATTTGAGCAATACCCGCAGTTCGAGTCAAAGTTCCAATTTTTACAATATTCCCAATGTCAGCAAATTTTTCACCTCGGATTGTCACATCTACCGTACTATTATTATCGGCTCGGACGTTGGCCGTGGCAGAGGTAATTTTAGGAGAACCTTCTGGTCCGACGACGTTAAGCGACACAGAATTACTTACTCCAGCCGGGGTTTGAACATAAACATCATAAGTGCCAGGAGTTTCTCTGGAATCAACCTGAAAACTTAGCTTCTTCCCATCTGGAGAAGAAATGATCGGGTATGGATCATAAGATGACCCTTTTACTACAACTAATCGCCCATAATCTGTTCGGGTTAACCTCTCTCCTTGAATTTCTACTCTCCCACCAGGAGCAACCGATGATGTAATAGAATAGATGATTGGTAGTTGGTTTACCGGATCATCGAGATCTTCAATTTGTAATCGCACCGTATTACTCTTACCAAGTGGTGACTCTAAATACATTGGATAATTACCAAGTGCAACCGTACCGAGAGTAAATAAGACTTGCTTATCAGTTTTCTTTTCATCTAGTGCAAAATTTTTTGACCCTACTACCGCACTAGTAACCCGGGACAATCTCTCTCCAATAATGAAAACTTTATTTTTGTCGCTTATGTAATTTACATCAGAAATCCACGGCCCTTTTTCACCGATTACTGTTATCGCACGATTAGTTAAAGAATTGATGACTACATAAGTAGTTGGCCAAGTATTAACCACCCAAGTAGTTGGGTTAGTGTTGGCGAAAGAAAAACCTGCCAAGCGTCCAGTATAGGAGCCAGCAAACATCTCAGAAGTTTTACAAGATACAGAAAGATTAAAGTTCGTAGTTTTACCTTTAGGTAAAACGTAAAAATCATTTCCATTTAATTCTCTTACCGTGTCCATTTTTAAGGTGGGAGTTTCAATCCAACTGCAACTTGAAGGCATACCACCATTTTTAGGAGGAAGTGTCGGGCTATTAAACTCTAACCAAAAAGGCCTGACTTTCTGAAAATAAATATCTCCATCTTTAGCCGTCACTTTCACTGAAAAGTTGGCTCGCAAACTAAGTTCGTTGCCTAGCAAACCAGATAACATTAAACTTGAACCGAGAACCTTAACCTCTGGCTGACCAAAAGTAGTGGGGCCGGTGATGGGCGTAGTGGCTGGACCATCAGA
>Ga0208246_1001569_pt1 | contig 12286 bp, 8 predicted proteins | sample RifOxyD2_FD_184039 | JGI IMG/M metagenome (GOLD analysis project Ga0208246, IMG submission 184039) | Soil microbial communities from Rifle, Colorado - Rifle Oxygen_injection D2 (SPAdes) | ecosystem: Environmental > Terrestrial > Deep subsurface > Rock core/Sediment | place: Rifle, Colorado... | reverse complement strand
ATTAATCTTTGCATATTTATGTTTAATGGTGGGCTGTTATTGCGTTATCTATCCTTGAAATCGTCTCGTCTTTACCGATTATCGCCATAACGCTGTCAAGCCCCGGACCACTCATTTTTCCTAAAAGTGCGATGCGAAGAGGCTGACCGATTTTACCGAAGCCGATACCCATCTCATCAACCACCTCTTGCATCAGGTGATGATAATCGCTCGGAAGATGAAGCTCGCCGCATGTAGCTATTTTTGCCGTAAAAGCATTTAAAACCTCTACCGCATCGCTCTTAAACGATTTTGCAATCGCTTTTTCATCATAAGAAACAGGAGCAACAATAATCTCATTTACGAGTAAAGCCATCTCTTTAATAGTCTTTGCGCGATCTTTTAGGGCATCAAGCAAAATCTCTTTTTTATCATGCGAAGCAAGCAACAGACCATGCTCCTCAAGAAGATCTGCAAGCTTGCCGTTTGGCATATTTTTAATATAGTGAGCGTTAAGCCAGTCAAGTTTTTCGGTGTTGTAGATAGATGCAGATTTGTTGATATCTTTAGGATTGAAAAGTTCTTGCATTTCATCCATGGAGAAGATCTCTTGATCTCCGTGACTCCAGCCAAGACGCACCAAAAAGTTCAAAAGTGCCTCAGGCGTGTAACCCATCTCTTTATATGCCATAACATCGGTTGCGCCGTCACGTTTGGAGAGTTTTTTGCCTTCATGGTTATGAATCATCGGCACATGGTAAAACTTCGGCACATCAAACCCAAGCGCTTCATAAACCACAATCTGCTTAGGTGTGTTTGAGAGGTGATCATCGCCTCGGATAACCTCTGTAACACCCATTAAATGGTCATCAATCGCTACGACAAAGTTGTAAGTCGGCGAGCCGTCGCCTCTTGCGATAACGAAATCATCCAAAATATCTTCAGCTTTAAAAGTTATATCTCCTTTAACGCCGTCTCTAACGATGATGTCTCCGCTAAGAGGTGCTTTTATGCGGATAACAGGTTCTACACCCTCCGGCGGAGTGCCTGTAAAATCACGATATTTGCCGTTATACTTTGTACGCTCTTTGTTTGCCATCTGCGTCTCTCTGAGGGCATCAAGCTCTTCTCTTGACATGTAGCACTTGTACGCATTGCCGCTATCTAAAAGCTGTTTTATGTAAATTGCGTAAATATCATCTCTTTGCGACTGATATGTTATCTCTCCGTCATGTTCCAAACCAAGCCAATGAAACGCTTTTACGATTGCCTCAGCTGCTTCTTGTGAGTTTCTCGCCTTATCGGTATCTTCGATGCGAAGAAGAAATTTGCCGCCGTTTTTTCTAGCCCAAAGATAGGAAAAAAGGGCAGTTCTTAAACCGCCGATATGTAAATAGCCCGTAGGGCTTGGAGCAAAACGAGTAACAACCATAAAAAAGCCTTTGTGAAATAGTTGTCGAATTTTAGGCTATTATTTGTTAAAAGCGGGTAAAAAATCTTTGTGCTTAAGTTTAATCAGTTTTCCAGATAAAATCGCTCAAATATTTTTCTATTATCCAGAGGTTTTAAAAATATTTTATACTTAAATTTAATTTTACTCTTCTCTAACAGCTCTTTTTGCGCAGATGTAGCCAGAAAATAAAGTTCGCCTCTTTCTACGATTTTTTCAAACTCAGGAAATCTTTTGTTAAGCAGTTTTACAAGCAAGTATCCGTTGTCGAATATGGCGTTTGCAAAGCTTAAATCTACAATAACTCTTTTGTAACTATGTTTTTCAAGTTCATTTTTCAGTATTGAGACACTCTTAAATATCAATATTTCAAGCGGTGGCATGTCCATTGTCAGCTTTTTCTTAAACATTTCAAGCGTTTCCAAATCTCTTGTTGCCAAAACTATTTTTTCTTTATCATATTTTTGAAATTTTTTTATCTCATTTCTATCGATTACACCTCTCTGATGCAATAAATTGTGAGTATTAATCATCTTAAACTTCAAATTGCTTTTTAAATACCCGATGATTTTAGACGATCTTTTTGCATTTTGCCATGCGAGTTCATTTGCTTTAAATACATAACAGGGAATTATCTGCTGCGAGATATACTTTACACATGTGTTGACATGTTTTTCTACATCCTCCAATATATCAGGATCATCTTTCAAATAAACAAATTTCTCAATTAAATTGGACTTTTGCAGCAAAGGTTTTAACTCTTCTTGAAATTCCTCAATCTCTTTAATATGATTTAAAATTGATAAAACTTCCATATTTTTATAGTTAGGATCTATTTCAAGAAATGTATCCAGTAATTTATCTAAATAGGACGTAAAATCATCATGCAAAAGTTTTTGTTTATCTTTTGCCATATCTCTTACCTTTGTTAAGAGACGGTTAAGCGGCAAAATAAATGAATATTTAAGATGCTCTTTTAGCGGAATGCTGTTTGAGAAAGCTTCCGCATTTAAGATAATTTCATGGAAGTTTTCACTCATGCCCAGTGCTTTATATTTTTCAGGATGACGCCATATATTATAAATTTTTTCCATAAGCAAACTATTTACTACTAGAGAATTATCTATGCTTTTTATATAGTTTTCTAAAACAATTTGACACGTCATATACAACTCATCTGCATCAATAGCATAAAGATGATCAAATTCACTGCGGATAAGAGTCTCTAATGTTTCTGTTTGAATCTCGATTTTATCTTCATCACAATAGTTTTGAACCCATGTTCTGATATATTTCATCTGTTTGGCGTGATCTGTTTTTATTTTTTTCTCATCTTGAATTTTTCTTTCATATTCTCTTTGTAAATTATTAAAAAAATCAGAAAAGCTCTCGGCACTAAAAGGTTTGTAGATAACGCCTTTGATATTTTCACTGATTTTTTTTGATATGATTTTTGTATTTATGGGTGTGGTTATAAAAATTACATCCAGTGTTTTGATCTTTCCCGTATCTATAAGTATCTCTATAAGCTCATGTCCGTTAAGTTCGGGCATCATGATGTCAGAGATTAAAAGCGATATATTCGGGTATTTGCTAAGCATCTCAATAGCTTGCATGCCATCATAAGCGATGTAGATATGATCTTCATGAAAAAAATAGTTAGAGATCTTATTTGATAACAAAATTTTGGTTGTCAATTTTGTAATCATTTTTGAGTCGTCAATTATAAGTACGTTTGTCGGTGTCATTGTCGAATCAACCCTTTTAGCTCTTTAAGGGTGTTTTTTCGCATTCAATTCCTTTTGTAAATTACTTAATAATTTGATTTTAAAATATTTTCCCTTGTATTCTAACAAAGATAAAACAAATTTTGAATTAATTTGTGCAGAGGTTCATAAATAAAATGAAATAATACTGTTATCTCGCTGCACATGAACAACTATACACTTAAGCAAATAGCTAAAATAGTGCAAGGTTAATAAATATATTGGTAAAATACCTCTCTTAAATTTTACAGGATTTTAAATGTACAAAATATTATTGCCTCTTCTTTTTAGCACGTTTCTTTGTGGGGAGCCTCTTAATGGGGTGAGTGTTATGGTAAAAGGAGATATTATCACTCTCCATGATATCAAAGAGGAGATGCGCATTTCAAATGTGAGTGCAGCCGCTGCAACTGATATTTTAATAAGAAAAAAACTCGAAACTGCAGAGATAGATGAGAGAAAGATCAGCGTAAGTTCTGCGGAAGTTTACGATGATATCAAAAAAATGGCGGTGGCAAACAAGATGAGCATTGACGAGCTTTACGAAGCGGTTAGAAACTCAAACGGTTTTAGCTCTACGGAGTTTAAAGAGAAAACAAAAGAGAAACTTATCTCTCAAAAGCTCTACTCAGCTATTGCTTACTCATCTATCGACATCCCAAAAGATGATGAGATAAAAGAGTATTATGAACTCTACAAGAAAGATTTTTCACGCCCGAGTGCTTTTAAAGTTACGATATACGGCTCACAAAACAGAGACGCACTTGAAAAAAAGATAACTACTCCAATGTACAACTCTAGCGAAATAAGAATCAACGAACAGACACTCTCATATGAGAGAATTTCACCGGAGCTTGCAAAAATGCTTCAAAATACGAAAGATGGCAGTTTTACTCCTATTATTAAAGAACCTAACGGTTCTTTTGTGAGTTTTTTCCTCCAAGAGACTCAAAATCGCAAAGAGTCAAACTATGAAAACTCTAAAAATGAGATAATAAACCTTATCATGGAAAAAAAGAGAGAACAAGTTTTAAGCGACTACTTTGCGAGACTTAAGGGAAATGCGGAGATCAAAACGATTCGAGAAGTCAAATAGATGTTAAGTGATGAAAATTTTATAAAAATCGCACAGGAGATCGCAACAGCTTCAAAATGCGTCTCTAAACAGGTAGGCGCAGTAATCGTAAAAGACGGGCGAATACTTAGCACGGGCTATAACGGTACTCCTGCGGGATATATAAACTGTCGTGAACACTGGAGCGGCGAATATACTGCCGAACATCATGAGTGGTCAAAAACCTACGAGATACATGCAGAGATGAATGCTATCATTTGGGCGGCAAGAAAAGGCATCAGCATAGAAAATGCGACAATTTATGTCACGCTTGAGCCTTGCAGCGAATGCAGTAAAAACCTTATCGCAAGCGGAATCACACGAATCGTCTATCTAAAACCGTATGAGCATACGCACTCAGAAGTAATATCAAAATTTATCAAAGACAACGGCGTAAGCATAGAAAAACTGGGAGAGTAAAAAATGAGTGAAGATAAAGAGCTGCAAGCAGAAATCGGCAAACATCTTATGCAACCGGAAAACTACGGGAAGTTTGAAGATGCCGATTGTGTCGGAATAGGCATAGATCACGCTACAAAAAGCTATGTCATCATGTATATAAAAAGAGATGAGAAGTTTATAACGGATGTAAAATTCGGCACAAACGGCACGCAAGATACAACAACTCTAGGCTCTCTTTTTACCGAGATGATAAAAGGCGACGAGATAGCAAATGCGCTGGAGACGACTTCTACACTGGAGAATGAACTAAAAGAGAGTTACGCATCCATTCCTGCTCCAAAAGTTGATACAAGCAAGCCGGAGGGTGAGCAAGTTGAGCGTGTTTCAACAGAACATCAAGACAGTGCAAATATGGTTCTCACTGCTTTTCGTGCCGCAATGCGACACTATGACCGCAAACAAGGCGGTATAGAGGAAGAACAGTTTGAGATGAGCATCTCAAAAACTTGTCCATACTCAACCACGGAGTGTCACTTTGTAAAAAAAGAGAGTGATCACTCGTAAGGTCGCTTTTTTTATCCTCTCCCAACAGCGAATTTTATGATAGTATATACGAATAACTTTTTCACATCAGAGGAGTTCTTCTTATGCAATATATACGCTTTTTCAATGAACTTAATATCAAAGATGTTCCTATTGTCGGTGGTAAAAACGCTTCGCTTGGAGAGATGTACCAAAACCTAACCCCAAAGGGTGTAAATATTCCAAACGGTTTTGCCACCACAAGCGATGCTTACTGGCTGCTTCTTGAAGAAAACGCCATTAAAGATAAAATTTCGGCAATACTAAATGATTTGGATATAGCCGATACCAAAAATCTTCAAGAACGTGGGCTTAAGGTTCGCAATCTTATTTTAAACTCACATCTTCCAAAAGCACTCGCTGAAGAGCTGCTTGAAGCATATAAAATTCTCTCAAACGAATACGGCTCACAAAATATTGATGTGGCAGTTCGTTCATCCGGAACTGCCGAAGATTTGCCAGATGCCTCTTTTGCGGGACAGCAAGAGACTTTTTTAAATGTCGGCAGCGAAGAGGAACTTTTAGAGTGCGTTTTAAAATGTTTTGCTTCACTCTTTACCGACCGAGCCATCAGCTACCGTACAAGCCGCTCTTTTAGCCATTTCAAAGTTGCCCTCTCCGTGGGCGTGCAGAAGATGGTGCGAAGCGATATCTCTTCAAGCGGAATTATGTTTACCATAGATACCGAGAGCGGTTCAGAGAATCTCATACTCATCAACTCCATCTGGGGGTTGGGCGAAAATGTTGTAAGCGGACGAGTAAATGCAGATGAGTTTTTCATCTTTAAACCTACTCTAAAAAATGGAATCAACACTATTTTAAAACGCTCTTTGGGAAGTAAAAAAGAGAAGATGTTATACAGCGAAGATACACGCACTCTAAATGTCGTAACAACGAAAGAGGAGCAAGAGAACTTCTCCATAAACGATGACGAAGTGATAGAACTTGCCAAGCAGGCGCTTGTAATCGAAGATCATTATAAACGACCGATGGATATTGAATGGGCAAAAGACGGAAATGACTCCAAACTCTACATCGTTCAGGCAAGACCGGAAACGGTCATGAGCAAACAAAACAGAAGTATGACAAGCCAAAAATACTCACTTAACGCAAAAGGTGCAAAAATTTTAATATCTGGACATGCAATCGGTGAAAAAATCGGTACGGGAAAAGTAACCGTTATAAATGACACGACCGAATTTGCACGCTTTAAAGAGGGCGATATCTTAGTAGCAGATACGACAAACCCCGACTGGGAGCCTGTTATGAAAAAAGCTTCGGCAGTCATAACCAACCGCGGAAGCCGTACATGCCATGCGGCTATCGTTGCTAGAGAGATAGGCGTACCTGCCGTAGTCGGATGCGGCAATGCAACGGCAGTTTTGCAAGATGGGCAAAAAGTGACCGTCAGTTGTGCCGAGGGAGACGAAGGACATGTCTATGAAGGAGAACTTGCTTACTCCGTAAAAATTATAGATATGAGCAAACTTCAACCTACAAAAACCAAACTCTTTGTAAATGTCGGAAATCCCGCAGAGGCTTTTAACTTTGCAAAAATGCCAAACGATGGAGTCGGACTTGCCAGAATGGAGTTTATTATGAACAACTCCATCAACGCTCATCCGATGGCGCTTGTTGATATGCACAAAGGAAAAAGCGTTATAGACGAGGATAAAATCCGCTCTTTTATGACTCCGTGCAGTGATACGAAAGAGTTCTTTTTGCAAAAAATCAGCGAGGGAGTGGGGATGATTGCCGCTGCTTTTTACCCAAAACCCGTAATTATAAGAACAAGTGATTTTAAAAGCAACGAGTATCGCGGTATGACGGGCGGTCTTATTTATGAGGCAGAAGAAGAAAATCCTATGATAGGCTTTCGAGGGGCAAGCCGCTACTACGATGATAGTTACCGCAAAGCATTTATGTGGGAGTGCGAGGCATTAAAGAGAGTGCGTGACGAGATGGGGCTTACGAATATTAAAATTATGATTCCGTTTGTCCGCACTCCGCAAGAGGGCAAAAAAGTCATAGAAATTATGAGAGAGCAAGGGCTTATTCAAGGCAAAAACTCTCTTGAAATATATGCAATGTGCGAAATTCCCGCAAATGTAATTTTAGCCGATAAGTTTTTAGAGATTTTTGACGGATACTCCATTGGCTCAAACGACTTAACTCAACTGACTCTTGGGGTTGATAGAGAGAGCGCAAAAATAGCACACATATTTGACGAAAGAAACGAAGCGGTTAAGAGAATGTTAAAAATGGCGATAGAAGCATGCAAAGCAAGAGGCAAATACATAGGCATCTGCGGACAAGCACCCTCAGACTATCCCGAAATCACGGGATTTTTGGTACAAAATGGCATAGACTCCATCTCACTAAACCCCGATTCGCTCTTTAAAATGCGTCAAGTTGTAGCCGATTTGGAAGAGAGTCTCTCTTTATGACGAGAACCTCTTCCTAAAAAACTTCTCCGCCTCCATAACCGCAACAAGCGTTAAAGCAAGGCATAAAAGTGCTATCCACACATCTAAACTAATAGGCTCAATACTCAGTATTGACTGCATAGAAGGATTATACATGGATATGATGTGAGCACCTTGAGCGGCTATGACGGATATCCATAAAAATTTATTTTGAAAATGATTTATTTTAAAGATAGAGTTATTTTCACTGCGTGAATTAAACGTAGATACATTTTCAAAGAGCACCATCAGAAGCAAAGTGATATTTCTTGCCATATCCTCACCGTAGCCCATTTCAAGCAGCGTATAAAAAAGAGCAAATGCGCATACTCCCATATATAAACCGCCGACAGCTACTCTGCTCATCATAGCCTTGTTAAATATAGGCTCTTTCGTATCCCTTGCTTTGCGTTTTAAAACTCCCGGTTCAGCTTTTTCAACTCCCAAAGCCATATCCTGAAAGCCGTTTGCGACAAGGTTGAGCCATAGTATCTGAACAGGCAAAAGCGGTATAGGAATAAAAAAGAGCATCGAGAGTAAAATAAGCGTTATCTCTGCAAAGCTTGTTGATATAAGCAGGTGGATAACTTTGCGGATGTTATCGTACGCAACCCGTCCCTCCTCTATACCATTGACGATGGAACCAAAAGCGTCATCCGTCAAAATCAAATCACTTGATTCACGTGCGACATCCGTACCGCTTTTTCCCATTGATATACCGATATTTGCAAATTTTAACGCCGGCGCATCATTTACACCGTCTCCGGTTACTGCTACAAAATGACCTAGATCTTGAAATGTTTTGACTATAAGCTGTTTTTGTTCAGGCGAAACCCGTGCAAAAACACGCTTATGGGCTATCTCCTCTTTGTATGCTCCACGCTCATGCCAACGAGAGATCTCCAACCCGTCAATTACCTCATCTTTACTAATGGCAATGCCTAGCTCTTTTGCTATATAAAATGCGGTATTTGGATGATCTCCAGTCACCATTACGACTTCTATTCCGGCTTCTTCGGCAGTTTTTACAGCCTCTTTGACTCCCTCACGCAACGGATCTGTGATGGCTGCAAATCCGAGATAAATATAACCCTCTTGAGCTATCTCTTTTTTATCGCTTAGTTTATATGCCAAGGCAATATTCCTAAACCCCTTGTCCGCCCATGTATCTACATATTTTAGAACTGTTTTAGCATCATCTTCGACTAAAATACATTTACTGAGTATAACTTCAGGAGAGCCTTTTATAAAATTCACTTTTTTGCCATCAATCTCATAACTTGCCGCAGAGTATTTATTTACAGGTTCATAAGGTATTTGATTTATGGGCTTTAGTGTTTTATATTTCTCAAAAAGTGATTCATCTAAAGCAAGAGCATATCTTAAAAGTGCGACATCGACCTGATCCCCTATGAAAACAGATTCACCCTCTTTTTTATGAAAAGTCGATTCGTTACATAAAATCGCTGCAAGAACTACATGTTCGTCAATATGTTCATCTGAATTATAGGTTCTCTCTTTTGTTACAAAATGCTCAACGCTAAGGCGATTTTGCGTCATAGTTCCCGTCTTGTCACTTGCGATAAGAGTGCAAGATCCAAGCCCCTCAATGGCGGAGAGTTTGCGAACTATCACATTTCGTCTGCTCATAACGCCGCTTGCAACGCTAAGAGCTACCGTAATTGCTACAGGAAGCCCCTCGGGTATTGCGGACACAACAAGTGCAACCGTTAAGAAAAAAATCTCTTTTAGCGGTATCTCTCGGTAGATGCCAAGCATGATGATTAAAATAGCGATTATGCCTATCATTTTTGAAATATTGATTGAAAACTTCTCCATGCGAAGAATCAACGGCGGCTTTGTCTCCTTGCTAGAAGCTAGAAGAGAGGCGATTTTACCTACCTCTGTTTGGCTCGCAATCGCGCTCACTACTCCGATTGCTCGTCCTCTTGTTACTAAAGAGCCGCCATAGAGCATATTTTGTCTCTCGCCCAAAGGCTCATCGACATTGCTTGAGATATAGTTACAATTTTTATTTACTTCAATCGACTCTCCTGTGAGGAGCGACTCGTTTACCTGCAGTTCATAGGTTTCAAGAAGACGGATATCGGCAGGCACTTTAACACCTGATTCAAAAAAAACTATATCACCGACCGTTATATCTTCACTTAAAATTTCAACTCTATTGCCGTCTCTTAGGGCATTTACATATGTTTTGATTATCTTTCTTAGCGCATCGGCTCTCTCACTTGCCGTATATTCCTGATACGTCCCCACCACTGCATTCATAGCAAGCGCTGCCATTATAAATCCGGCATCGCTAAACTCTTTTATAGCAAACGAGATGGCAGCTGCGATTAAGAGTATATAGATAACGGGGCTTTTAAACTGCTCTACAAATATCTCTAAAAGAGTCTGTTTTTTGGCTTCTTCTAAATAATTTTTTCCGTAATGTTCACTGCGAGATGCCACTTCAGAACTGCTTAGTCCATAGATACTACATTCTAAATCCAGTAAAGTCTCTTCTGCACTTTTTGTATGAAACATGTACTCTCTTTTCATTACTTTATTGCTATTATCATAGTTCTTCGTAGCTTAATTTAAGCTACATTTTTCTCTATACATAATATAAAATTATGGTAAAATTCCGCCGATGAAATTAAACGTGCTTCTCTCGATACTCTTTGCAATTGTTACAAGCTTTGCCGCGATTCATGAAGTGGAGCATATTCAACATAATGATAGCTCGTCATGTTTGGTATGTACCGTAAATAACAATTTGGTATCCGCCGATGCAGTGCAATTCACAGCCGATGTGGAAATTTTCCACTTTCAAGAGATAATTCAAGAGGGTTCAACTTCATACTCATACAGAAAAATAAACTTCAATCAAAACCGCGCCCCTCCAAAAATATCCTAATTAACAAAATATTATTTTAATTCTTCCTCTAATGAGGCAAGCTTTTATAAAGAAACTTCGTTTTGTGCCTTAGCGGCTAGCGTAGCTTTTTGGACTTGTTCAAAAAGTGTACAAAATAAATAAAAAATATTATCAAATAGGATATATAGAACAATGAAAAAAATATTATTATCAAGCGTGGTTTGTGTAGCATTAGTTTACGGAGCGGATGTGCTTCCGATGGAAAAAAGAACATTTGATCAGTCAAAATTCATCCCAGATATCTCTTTGATTTTGGATGCTTCTTATGTGGACAGAAATATAAAAGACGACGCAGTTGGGCATTTGGAAGTCCCAGGTGTGGCGCACGGACTTTTGGGTTCTCATTCACACGGCGACGACAACCACGCAACATATAATGCAGAGAATGGATTTAACATAAACTATGCGGAACTTGTACTCTCAAGCAGCGTAGATCCGTTTTTTACTATGGACGGAGTATTTCACTTCTCTGAAAACGGCGTTGAAATCGAAGAGCTGTTCTTCACTTCAAATGCTTTAGGACACGGCACAAGAGTAAAAGGCGGAAAGTTTAACTCAAACTTCGGTTACTTAAATGAGCAACACCACCACTATTGGGATTTTGCGGATATGCCTCTTGTATATAACGCATTTTTAGGAATGCACGGTTTAAATGAAAAGGGTGCACAAATCCAATGGACGGCTCCGACTCCGTTTTACCTAATGGCTGGTTTTGAGGTGCTTCAAGGGGAGAATGAACAGATGTTCGGACACAAAACTATAGGCGATGTAGAAGATCCTATAGCAGAGGGCAAAGATGCTCCGGCAATGTACATAGGATATATAAAAGCTTCTCACGATTTCGGAAATACGACGCTTCTAGGCGGTCTCTCTTATGCGCAAGGCGAATCAAGGATAGATCATAGCGAGGAAGAAGAAAATCCTCACGCTTTTAGCGGTGATGCAAAGCTTTACGGTGCCGACTTTGTAGTTTTACATACTCTTGACTCTTACAAATCTATCAAATGGCAGAGTGAATACCTGCAAAGAGAGTTAGACGGAACGCAATATGCACTTGATAGCGATGGTGCGGTTCTTGGCTCGCCGTCTATGCTTAAAGAGCAAAGCGGTCTATACACTCAGTTTATTTATTCACATGACAAAAACTGGAAAACTGGTCTGAGATACGATACAATCTTAAAAAATGATGTCACTAGAAACGGCTCTGATGTAGAACAGCCAAACGGGCTTAATAAATATACGGCAATGATTGAGTACCACACAAGCGAGTTTGCAAGATTTAGAGTTCAATACAGCCGTGACAACGCTATGTTTAACGAAGATGGCGAGAGAGAAAAAATCAATACGATTATTTTTCAAGCAAATATCTCTATAGGCGCACATGCGGCTCACAGTTTTTAAGAATTTCTTGAAAACTTATCAGGTGCGGTTATAGCCGTGCCTGAAATAAAGAAGGCAAAAAATGAATAAATTTCTACTACTGTTTTTTTTACCTCTCTCTCTTTTTGCTCACCTAAATATTGCCGTAAGCTACCCATATATCGGTGCTTTGACAAAAACAATAGGCGGTGATCATATAGAAACGGT
>Ga0208246_1001568_pt1 | contig 12291 bp, 8 predicted proteins | sample RifOxyD2_FD_184039 | JGI IMG/M metagenome (GOLD analysis project Ga0208246, IMG submission 184039) | Soil microbial communities from Rifle, Colorado - Rifle Oxygen_injection D2 (SPAdes) | ecosystem: Environmental > Terrestrial > Deep subsurface > Rock core/Sediment | place: Rifle, Colorado... | reverse complement strand
ATCCTTTTTTGCTTCTGGGTCCCGGGTCTCGGCCCGGGACGACAGGGGGCTTTCTGGGTCCCGGGTCTTCGCCCTGGACGACAGGGGGCTTTCTGGGTCCCGGGTCTCGGCCCGGGACGACATGAAGTGGAGGGGGTCCGGAACGACAATACTCTACTTGTCATCCCGGAAGGCCGAGCGGAGCGAGGTCTATCCGGGATCCAGGGTCCAGCTGATCCTTTTTTGCTTCTGGGTCCCGGGTCTCGGCCCGGGACGACAGGGGGCTTTCTGGGTCCTTAGTCTTCGCCCGGGACGACATGGTAGAGGGGTCCGGAACGACAATACTCTACTTGTCATCCCGGAAGGCCGAGCGGAGCGAGGTCTATCCGGGATCCAGCGATCGGTCGGCCCACATATACCGAATATCACCGAACGACATAGACAGAAAGTAAAATTTTGAACACTCTCTATTTAAGAAGCTAAAGCCATGAACGTCATCCGTGTTTCCGTCTCCGAGGCTGCCCGACTTTTTGGCGTCTCCACCAAGACCGTTCGCCGAGCTATTGCCGACGGTGAAATAACCTACGTGGTGGTTCGAGGACGTTACAAGATCAGTTTTGAGAGCTTGGTCAAATGGTCCCAACACCGACCATCAGTTAAGACCAAACTCGAAGAGGAGGGTATTGGCCAATTCGTCGGTCAATGGAAAATCAAGAATCGTCTTTACAGTCCCAATCCCCAAACTCTGGAACGGGAGACTCAAAAGATCCAGTCATGAACTGCTGCCACAAGATACAACTAATGACGTTCGTCATCCTGCTGCTTGCCGTGATGCCAAGTTTAGCTTCGGCCGAACTCAAGATAGCGCCGGACAAATTTGTTCGGTCAGCCAACTATTACCTAGAAGCAGGTATTGGCATTCCCCCCTCCGATCATGAACGCTTGGCCAAATACGACCTGTTGATCCTGCCAGCTGAAGCCCAGATCTATAATCGAAGTCTGTTTACCGATCTACGACGTCTGAATCCGAACATTACCATCCTAGCCTACGTTCCAACCAAGTCATACAACTTTCAATACTGGTTCGATAGTTTGCATGACAAGCTAGCTAATCGCATTCAAGATTCATGGTGGTTACTGAGCTCGTCAGGTGGACCCACTTCGGTCTGGCCCGGAACGCGAATGCTCAACATGGTTTCACCTTGGAGTAAAGAGTTACCTAAATATGTTAAAGAAGATATCTGGTCAACCGGACTCTGGGATGGAATCTTTTACGACGAATTTTCAGTCACTGCCTCTTGGGTGAACGGCGGCGACATCGACATTCACCGCAACGGAGTGCGTGATGATCCACGACTGGTCGATGTAGCTTGGGAACGAGCTACGATCAATATGTTACGTGACACCAGAGAACTACTTGGTCCGTCGGCCGTCATTATTACGAATGGAGATTCAGCCGCTTCGGTCCAACCGTATCTCAACGGACGGATGTATGAATCGTTTCCCACACCTTGGGAAGGTAGCGGTAAATGGCAGGATTCATTTTCGAGTTATCTCCGGCTGCACAATGAAGTTGGTTACCGACCGGTTTTTGTCATCAACGCCAGTACGACCAGAAATCAAGGAGCGGCCAACTGTCGACAAGCTAGGTTCGCTCTGGCTTCAACTTTGATGGGAGATGGATTCTTTAGCTACGACCACGGCGAAGAAGAGCATAGCCAAATTTGGTGGTGCGATGAACAAGATGCCAATCTAGGCAATCCAATAGGACCGTCAATTAATCAGTCGACCGGTAACTCTGTAACAATGTCGGGGGTCTGGCGTCGCGATTTTGAAAACGGTGTCGCTCTTCTTAACTCGACAGACCGATCACAGACTATTTCGTTTGAGGCTGAAATGGAACGACTACGCGGCACACAGGATCCAACCGTCAACAACGGTCAAATTGCTAAGTCGGTCACTTTAGCGCCGCAGGACGGTATAATTCTACTAAGGCCAATTGGCTCCATCTCTGGTTCGGTTTTTATTAACGGTGCTTTCGCTCGACTTTACGACCAGAACGGTCGCCAACTACGTAACGGATTCTTCGTTTATATACCGCCGTTCTCTGGTTCCGACCAAGTGCTTTTGGACGACATTGATGGCGATGGCCACAAAGAACGGCTAGTGGCCAATCAAAAAGAGATCAGGATTTACGGATCCGATGGAAAACTACGCCTAACCTTCGAGCCGTACGGATCAAAATACTCACAGGGAGTCAGTCTGGCGGTTGGTGATGTGAATGGTGATGGACAAATTGAAATTGTAACCGGTACAGGACAAGGGGCCGAACCGCTAGTTAAAATCTTTGACTTAAAAGGACAGCAGATTGGACCTGGCTTCATGGCCTATGGTCAACGCTTTCATGGTGGCGTTCATGTAGCGACCGGCGACGTCTATGGTATCGGACGAGATATGATCATAACTGGTGCCGGACCGAGTGGTGGACCTCACGTTCGTGTATTTGATCGATATGGTCAGGTCTGGGCTCAATTCTTTGCCTACGATCAACACTTCAGCGGTGGTGTCGAGGTGGCAGCTGGAGATTTAAACGGTGATGGACTAGACGAAATAGTGACCGGTGCTGGACCAGGAGGTGGTCCACATATCAGAATTTTCAACGTCTGGACCAAACCAATTGGTGGATTCTTTGTCGGCGACCCCAAAACATTCGCTGGGGTACATGTCGCTGTCTCAGATACAAACAACGACGGATACGACGAGATAATCGCCCTGTCGACCGATATATTCAAACTCTCGGCCGGCCGCTAGCGACCATTTATATATGAAAGATCTAGATCCAAAAAATGAGAATGATCACCAGGACCATCTCGAAGTCGAGCCGGTTCCAATCAAAGAGCTCGAAAAGGTGAGAAGTCAGGAGATTGAATCAGCGAATCAATCTGTTAGTAGTGGTCGTAATATTTTTATTGGTACGCTCAATGTTTTTATTGGTCCAATGCGTGCTTTTATTGATCCGGTCAAAAAGGTCTGCTACCCGACACTCTCTGCACACTGGGACCAAAAATATAAACAACCGTTTGCTCATCATGCCTGGAAAATTCTACTTTTCGACTTGGTATTGTTATTTTTGGCCAGCTCTTTGGCTGTATCATTAGTTTTAATCTACAAGTTTCTACCGCCGGTCAGTCCACCCGACTTAGTATCGGTCACCCTAGCTTGGCCCGACCAAATCACGAGCGGAACAGAAACTGATCTAGTACTGAGTTACACCAACCGAACGGATCAAACACTAAAGGATGGTCGTCTAATAATCGAACTGCCGAGTAACTTTATTCCCCTCCAATTCAATCAACCAGAAGAAACTACAACCGAACCAGACCAGCCTGTCAGTTTTAAGTTGGGTAACTTAGCACCGGATTCGACTGGCCGAGTAACTATTTCTGGTCAGCCTTTTGGTTCGCCTAATGATGAACTACCGATTTTAATTCGACTATCATACTGGGAAGACGGTTTAGCTGAAATCACGGAGCAGTCTGCTTTCTACCAACTACATATCGACAACACTCCACTCGAGCTGGCCCTTAATTTCGAGCAGCCATTTCTCTACGATACCGTCAGCACTATACGTCTGACCTACGCTAATCGCGGCGAACAACTGTTGCACAGTACAATAATCAAACTAATACTGCCGCCGGAATTCACCTTGTCCGGTTCGACACCCCTACTCTCGGAAGGACAAATCTGGAAAATGAGTGACCTTGCTCCGGGTAAGTCAGGAGTACTAACTCTTCATGGGCGACTGGACCATGGAGGAACGCCTAGTTTTGGTGCCATCGGTTCGGTACTCGAACCAATTAGTGGACTAGAACTAGAGATGAATCAAATACACAGCAACCCGGATGCAGTCGCCACCGGTTTTGAGCTCAGTCATGATCTACATGGCATGTCATCAATAAGACCGGGAGAAACTGTTAATATCACGGTCAACTATGCCAATCATGGTAACCAGTCGATACATGACATTATTTTGAAACTCGAAACTGACGAACGTTTTCTGGAGTTAGGTGAAGTGCCCATTCAAACCTGGACATCAAAAGATATTCCGGAGTTAGACGAATTGAAGCCAGGACAAAGTGGATCGCTAGAGACTACTTTCAAAGTAAAAAAGAGAATCGGTTACGACAGCTTACAAGGAGATACGTCAGCTGCACTGAGACTAACAGCTACTGCCGAATACCATCTCGAAAACAATCAATCTAAAATTTTCCGTACCGACAGCGGTACTTCAGACTTACCAATATCGACAACAATGAACATTGATGCGTCAACCCTTTACTATACAGAGTCTGGCGATCAGTTGGGGCTTGGACCACTACCACCAACTGTCGACCAAACAACTAGTCTCTGGGTCATGATTGCACTCGATAACGGAATTAACTCGGCCCGCGATGTACAACTCACCGCCCTGCTCCCTGTTGGTAGTATTTGGACCGGACGTACTAATGTCGCAATTGGCGAACCCCTCATTCACATCTCTGATGAACGAAAAGTCGTTTGGCGAATTAATGACCTGCCTGCACTCGCTGGCTGGTTCGGTCCAAGACCCACTGCCGGCTTTGAAATCGAATTCACCCCAACTAAGAATGACGTTGGTACGGCACCCAACCTAGTCGAGTACCTAACTCTAACGGGTATCGACGCTGTAACCGGAGTCAGAATAATGTCTGAAGCCGAACCAGTAACAACCGAAGTGCGTTTCGGTAACGAAGAAGAACGACAAGGATTGGTCAGATAACACAACTAACGGATACAGATACCAAAAAGCTCCCCCACGGGAGCTTTTCAATTCTTGAAACTGTTGATTGGAATCTGGGCAACTAGTTCTTCAACCGGCTCGGCTTGTGGTCGTAAGCCGTGATAGACACTGTCTACCAACCTAGCTACATCATCCCAGTGGTAATTCTCAACCACAAATTCCTTAGCTCCGGCACCTTTGCGTACTACCAGCTGAGGATTAGTGATCAAGAAAGTTAATTTGTCCTCGAGATCACAAACATCGGTGTTACGAAAATTAATACCGTGTGTTCGAGTGACTTCCACATTTTCCGGAATGTCTGAAGCTAGTACAGTCTTGCCATAAGACATGGCTTCCAAAATTACGATCGGCAATCCTTCAGATTCGGACGGCAAAATAAAGGCGTACGAATTCCTGAACAGACGATCATGAGGCGCACCTTGCAACGAACCGGTAAAAATAATATCTGAATCATCGGAGGCCATCTTCTTAATTTCAGCAACGTAATCATTAGTGAACGCTGAATCACCAACAAAAACGAGCTTCAGATCACCAACCAATCTGCGCTTCTTCAAATTTTTGTAAGCCTCAATCAGATAGTGAGCACCCTTATGACGAACCAAACGTGACACCATGAGCAAATAGCCATTCGGCTTCAAGCCATACCTTTCCAGAGTTCCATCGTCCTCGACGACAGCTTCGGGTTCGGTGATACCGTTCGGTATATACTCAGTTCGATTGGGATACAAATTGTCACAATAGGACTGCAGTGTTTTAGACACGACAATGGTCTTGTGCGGAAACGTGCAAGCAAACCGTTCGCCGAGCTTGAGCATGAGACGCGCAAACAAACCCCACTTCTGGTGCTTACGATCAATACAATGAAAAGTCGAAACCACTTTAATGCGAGGTGCCAACAATCGAGGTAACCAAGACATTAGTGATGGTCCGACACCATGATAATGAATAATGTCGGTTCCGGTAAAAATGGCGTGCAAAGTTGCGATGAAAGTATGAACAATAGCATCCAAATTTTTAGTCTTGATGGTCGGCACAACAATCGATCGAACACCAACTGAAAAATTAGGATTGGATCGACCGTACCAAGCACGGGTATAGACCGTCACCTGATGTCCTGTCGAACCTAATCGCACAGCCAAAGACTCGACGTGTCGCTCAACACCGCCGAATTTAATCGGAATTCCCTTTTGGCCAATCATGGCGATACGCATAATACTGATCGATCTTTTTGATGCTTCTAAATAACCGCATACTTTAGCATAAAAAGTCGTTTTTGTCAAGTCTTTACTCCAGCCCAAAGAGGTCTAAGTCGAAGTAAAATAATCACAATTTAACTCAAAAAATAGCCAAAATAAGCCAAAAAACTTTATACACAATCAATCCTTGGCCGTCAGCTAAATTTCAGTTATATTGTCTTTTGAATGTATACGCCCAATCCACAACCAATCGACCTAACAAATAGGACGCGAGTAGAGCGAGCCAGGGGGGCTCTTTTTTTCTACATACCTATTTTACCGAAATGGACGACCATTCGACCGGCGGCGATCAGTTGCTTGTTGGCCGATGGCATCGGCATCATTCCCTATCGTCGTTTCGACGGACTGACAACAGTCCGTCTTTTTTATCCTGCCAATTAACCCCAATTGGGGAATAACCAAAAACGTATGAGCGAACAGCTGCGTCACATTATTCCAATCTTCTCTACCATGCGCGAGGCAGCGCACACCCATTATCGCAAATCTGGTTTGATCCACGTGCCAGCTCCGCAGATCGTCGGAATTACTGGCGCTTGTGAAAATGTAGACACATTATTTCGAGTTGGTAGTCGTGTTGGAGCTCAACTCTTCTTCTGTCAAACCGGACAATTAAACCTCGAACAGGCACTCCAGTACAATCCAGGTGTTTACACCATTATGGTTAGTGGACGTGATGAGGAAATTGAAGACGATCGCCACTTACGTCAATTCAATCTAGCGGAAGAAGAGTTCGATTGGTCATTCGTTGGCGCTGAAGGTGAAACCTACAACGAAGAAAGGATGTACCAGGCACTACTCGAACACATCGAAACAACGGTCAAATCCATCGCCACAACAACAGTGGATCGACATGCAACACTACTAGCTGACCGCTTTGACCGAGATGTCTCAGGTCTAGCGAATAGTTTGACCCTCCCCTTCCATCGAATCAGTTATGAGGAAGCGATTAGTCTGCTGAACAAAAATGGTTTCCCACAACTCAGCTGGGGCGCAGATTTGAAATCAGAACATGAAGCGAAGGTTGTGGAACTACTAGCTGGTGGAGAAATGCCGCGTCCAGTATTCATCATGCGTTATCCTAAAGAGATTAAATTCTTCAACATGAAGGTTTCGGAATCAGATGATCGGGTAGCAATGTCGGCTGATCTAGTCTTTCCACGTGCTGGCGAAGGTGTCGGATCGGCGGTCCGCGAACACAACGCAACCAAATTAGAGCAACGACTACTTGGATCGGAAATGTATCGGCTACACCTAGAACGCGGTGGCAAGCTCGAAGACTTCCGCTGGTATCTTGATCTAGTAGCTTCAGGCGAAACTAAACCGCACGCTGGCTATGGCATTGGTCTAGAAAGAGTAGCCCAGTACATCCTCGATCGATCGGATATACGTGAGTGCTCGATCTTTAACCTGATGGCAATGCAGACCAAAGACTGGGTAGTGCGTCAACCTGTACCAATGATGGCCTAAGGTTTAATCAATCAAAAAGGATAGTATGAAAATACGGAGTCGAATATTCGTTCGACTCCGTATTTATATTGATTGAAATAATTTAACGTCGCATTAGATCTTCTGACTTAAAACTCTCCTGTAAACTCCCATAATATTCTGATAGTGCTGTTCTGGCGAATAATTACGCTCAGCAACCTGACGTGCCGAACGACCCATTCTCTCGCTGGACTTAGGGTCAGCCCATAATTTAGCCATGGCCTCAGCCAACCCAATAACATCACCGGATTGAACCAATTGACCAGTCTTTCCACTTTCAACAATTTCACTTAAACCACCCATTTGCGAAGCAATGACTGGCTTACCAGCAGCATAAGCCTCAAGTGCAGTAAGTCCAAAAGTCTCATGACACAACGATGGTATAACCACAAAACGGGCATTGGTGTACTCACGACGCAACTGCTCACCAACTTGATAACCGACGAAAGTTACATTGCGCAGTTTTAGTTCATTGGCGAGATGTCGTAACCGTTCACCATCCGACCCAACACCAACGACACGAATCGGCAAATCGCCAACCATTGCAGCTGCCCGAATCAATGTTTCAACTCCCTTTTCTGATGACAACCGTCCAACATACAACGCATAATCACCCTCATAGCTCGGCTGCCAAGAAGACACATTAATAAAGTGAGGTATCTGAACAATTTTCTTGTGGTCGATACCATAATCCTTAAGCGTGGCGGCAACAAAAGCACTCGGAGCAATAACTACATCGATATTGTCGCGCCATAAACCCAATAGTCGGTGCAAACTCATCTCCGCAGCGCAAACCGCACTTGCAACCATCGAACCTCGCACGCAACGATGCTTGACCGCCTCCCAATAATGATCGGGTCTAGTATGTCTACAAACCTGACCATCATGAAACAGGCTATAGTTCGGTGCAATTAGTTTGTAGTCATGTGCGGTCATCACTACCGGAATCCCCCGCCGCCGAGCAACTGGCAAAATGGACGGTGAAATCTGATGATAAATATTTTGAATGTGAACTAAGTCGGGCAAAGATTCACGAAGTAACGCCCCAAACTTATGCTTGGCCTCGAACGAATACATATACCGACCGACTGTACGCAATCCCTGCCACGACATGGCCGATGCATCGCTTCGAACCGAACTAACAAACCAGCGATCCCATCCAGTTGATTCATTCCGCCCGTCCTTCATAGCAAACGGAACTACTTCATGTCGGTGTTCAATCAAAAGATTGCGCAGATCAAACATATAGCGCTCAGCCCCACCCTTCAGAAAAAAATACTTGTTAGCAAAAATTATCTTCATCTCGAATCACGAATGAGTCGAATCATTTTAGGACACCCTCTTTTTTAGCTAAAACGTAAACACAGGCAGCAAAAAGCCATAAATACAACGCCAACGTGCGAACCTCGAGATAGGTCCCCAAAGCGGCTTGTAGAGTAATCGCCGCTAAGCCACCAACCAGCCCCAAGGCCAAACCCTTTAATAATGGGTCCCTAGATCGACACCAAACCCGCCAAGACATAATGGCTAACGCAATAAAAATCCAAACATAAAACACCAAACCGAGTGTTCCAATTTCACCCCACAGCGAAAACCAATTATTATCGATATATCCATCAGTGCCGTAGACACCGAACGGTAAGTTCAGTTCCTGATAGACGCGCACATTTCCCAAGGCTGCAGCTGCCCCACCACCGTACTGCCCAGGCCCAACACCAAAGATTGGTGAAGAAGGAACTACTGTCGTCACTGTTTGCACCAACCAATACAGTCGCCCCATGCCGTAATACTCGCCACGCCAACGCTCGTAGGAGAAGGCTTCAAACAAACGCTCGACTGCAGTCTGTTCGGGATAGTCGGTCAGATAACGTACGGCCAGACCGGACCAAGCTAAGTAGCCAACCGCCAATACAATCATTGCTAGATAAGCAAGTCGAACTCGACGATCGCGCATTAACCAACCACCAATGATTAGTAGTCCCAAAGCAAAACCAAACCAAGAGGCACGTGACATAGTTAGGAGCAGGGCCGGTAAAATCACAGCTAGCACAAAAATTAATCGACTACGCGTTAATCGACTACGAAGCGAGTACCATAATCCTACAGCTAGCAAACCAAAGAACGACAAGAACGTACCCAATTGATCGTATCGACCCATGGTCGCAAAAATTCTAGTACCTGGAGACCACGTCTGTTCGGTGCCACTCGTCAATTGAATACTCTCATAAAAGCGTTGCTCGCTAGGAATGAGTATTTCATCAAGTGGAGCACCGACAAACGACTGAACGATACCCAATACCGATTCGAAAACCACTACCCCAAACATGGCCAAAACCAACCGGCGAACAAACCTACGCTCTGGTTCCAAATAAACCACAGCAAAGAACATCAACATGAACCGAATAATCTGTCGCAAACCTAACAATCCACTGAACCATGGAACCGCATTCAACACCAACGAAGTCAGTGCGACTATCAAAAAGAAAACAAACGGTAGATCGATTGGTGTCGAAGTCAGCTCACGACGGCGCGATAGCACCTTAAGTACAGCAACAGCAACTAAGCCATAAATCAATATCTCTGGCAGATAGCGAGCAAAGATATAGAGCTCATCAGGCACAAATTTAAGCAAGAACGGTTCGAATGGAGTGTAGATGGCCAGGGCCAGAACCATGGTCTCGGGACGAAACAAAAGCAACCAAGCAATCATTAGCCCAGCAATCACACCCAACATCTTCCAAGGACCCAAAAACAAAACCGAAACTATGGTCAATGAAGTGACCAGAGCGAACAGAACAGCCAAACGACGATCGCCGGACGACCTAAATAGATTGGGGATCGATTCGAGTAAACTTTTCATAGCTGGGATGATTGTATCATTTTTCCTCGGTGGATGCTGCTTTACTTGCGGTTCGGGGATGACAAATAGAGTATCATCGTCCCAGACTCCGAGCCGGGGGCTAGGATGGAATTCTTCAACAGTGGAAGCTCCTCTCCCCCGGGAACCCCGGCTCCGCTCCGCAGGGGACGGGGCTCACGCCCCGGACTCCCTTTCTTTAACCTAGAGGAGTTCCTCTCCCCCAGGACCCCCGGCCCGGTTTCTCTGTCCCGTTAGAGAAATGAGGGAAAGAGAGCGGCCGCCCTAACTCCCACTATGTGTGGGACCTTATGTCCTCGGGCCGGACGGGCCTCCGGCGCATACCGTCGCGGCACGGGATGACATATTAAAGCACTGTCGTCCCGAAACTGCGAACTGAACATTATTCCTCCTGTCGTCCCGGAACTGCGAACTGAACATTATTCCTTTTGTCGTCCCGGAACTGCGAGTGTAGCGAGCAGTATCCGGGACCCAGGAGTAAAGAGATTGGAATTAGCTTCTGGATCCCGGATAGACCTCGCCTTGCTCGGTCTTCCGGGATGACAAACTATTAAGAGTTGCATTTCCGGGATGACAAATTAAAAAGGCTCGAGGTTTCAAGATGACATATTAAAAAGTAAGGATGACAAATACATAAGAAGAATTGAGATAACAAAAAACACTGTCGTCCCGGACCGAAACCCGGGACCCAGGATGTTTCTCTTCAGCTAATGTCGTCCCGGAAGGAGCGCAGCGACTATCCGGGACCCAGGAGTAAAGAGATTGGGATTAGCTTCTGGATCCCGGATAGACCTCGCCTTGCTCGGCCTTCCGGGATGACAAATTAAAATACTGTCGTCCCGGAACTGCGAGTGTAGCGAGCAGTATCCGGGACCCAGGAGTAAAGAGATTGGGATTAGCTTCTGGATCCCGGATAATTGCTAACGCAATTTCCGGGATGACAAACTATTAAGAGTTGCATTTCCGGGATGACAAACTATTAAGAGTTGCATTTCCGGGATGACAAACTATTAAGAGTTGCATTTCCGGGATGACAAAGATTTTCTAAAAATCAAGATTTGACCCCAAAAACAAAACCCCCGCGGTACCAAGCGGCAACGCGGGAGTTAAAGTATGTTTTCGGATTTGGCCCCGAAGGTGGGGCCTAGAAAAGAACTAGTAGGGCGCGGCAGGCTGCCGTGCCCTTGGTCAGGTGGGTTGGGGGGGCTAGTCGAGGTTACCAGCCGGGATGACTGGACCGTCCTCCGAGTCGGTAGTGACTCGGATGGAACAACCATCCTCCTGGCAGTAAATGTAGGCCCGATCGGCCTCACACATGACTGCCAGCTGTTCCTCCCCTCCGTACTGAGCCCAACCGTCACGGGCGGGATTTGCTCTACCACAGTCATATCGACCGCGGTAGGAGAACCGATAGGACACTCCCTCTACAAGATGAGGGTGACCATCGGTCTCGAGCCAACCGTCGGCATTGGAGTCGACGGCTACGGCCAAAGCATCCGACCAGGTGCCTCCGGGGAGTTCGCCGAGGATGTCGGCGCACTCGTTTCCGGAAATATACGAACTGTTAAATTCGTACTCTCCGTCGGAGTTCACCCGGAACGGACCGGGGACGCAGTCCCCGTCCGCGTCGCACTCGGCGCCGAAGCCGTCGCCGTCCAGGTCGGCCTGGTCCGGGTTGGCGATCTCGGGGCAGTTGTCGGCGTCGTCGAGCACGCCGTCGTCGTCGAGGTCCTCGTCACAGACATTGCCGAAGCCGTCGCCGTCCAGGTCGGCCTGGTCCGGGTTGGCGATCTCGGGGCAGTTGTCGGCGTCGTCGAGCACGCCGTCGCTGTCGATGTCACAGACGGTGTCACTGTCGCTATCGGCATCGGCGT
>Ga0208246_1001560_pt1 | contig 12338 bp, 15 predicted proteins | sample RifOxyD2_FD_184039 | JGI IMG/M metagenome (GOLD analysis project Ga0208246, IMG submission 184039) | Soil microbial communities from Rifle, Colorado - Rifle Oxygen_injection D2 (SPAdes) | ecosystem: Environmental > Terrestrial > Deep subsurface > Rock core/Sediment | place: Rifle, Colorado... | reverse complement strand
GACGGGCAGCAAAGGTTTTTCTTAGACAGCGCGTGAGAATACCAACAAAATTAATTCATTTTAATAGTTGTGAACGTTTAGAGAATGTTTTGTTGAATATAAAATCAGATGAAGAGCTAAGGGATTTTCCAATAGAACTGAAAAAGGCGCGAAATTCAGAAGCATTAAGGTTTGGAGAGATTGAAAGTTCTGATGGAATAACTATTTTTCCTGGAATAGATAACTATCATGTTGTTTCTGTGACTATGCCTAATGATCCTACGCTCGTTCCACATTTAAGAGCTGATTTTCAGACTGGAAATTATATGAAGTTGCTAAGATTTGGAGGTTTTTATCCTGAAAGAAAGGCAACTCTTGTTCCTGAAATGGAAGAAGCGTTTTCTCTTTTGAGTGGAATGCAATTTCAAGATAGAACTAAATTAGATGTGGGGATTCCAGAGAGAGTAAATGAATTGCTTAGAAAGGTAAATGTACGGAATGAGTTTAAGGTTAATTCAAGGGGGGAATATGAAGCGACTCTTTCTTCTATAGATGGAATTAATTTTGATGGATTTTTAACATTTGATGAACTAATGCAGATGCCTAGACTTTATTGGGATATTGAAAAGCCAATGTACAAGAAGGAAGAGGAGAAAATTCTTCTTAGACAGAGGGAACAACTTCTTAAATTAAAAAGACAGTACGAAAAAAAACCAAAAAGTAAGGTTATCGGACAAGATGTTCAGGAATTGGGTTTTATTGAAGGACAAATATCTGAGCTAGAGAGAAAATTAATGTTTTCAATTCCAGGATTGGGGGAAATTCCTTTGTTTGATAAGAGATTTGATTCGCAGGTTTCGTGGATTATTTCAATATGGCAAAATTCCTTGAATGAAAAAGAAAAAGAAATAATGGAGCTTTATGTTATGGATCCAAATAATGAATTTCCATATGAAGAGTATAGGGGCGCGAGAGTTATTAAAGCAAGAACTGAAAGAGAATTATTAATGTCTCATTTTCTTCCAAACATGAGAAAACGAATGCCTTTGATTGGGATTGCTCATAATGGAGTCTATGATTGGACTCAAACTAGGATGGCTATAAATGATGAAGGAGATATTTTTGACCCAATGTTTGAAGGTGTTCAACCTGGAAGAGATTATGTGAGAAAGTTTGTTCAAAGAATGAGAGAGAATGGTATTTTTGCTTTTGATACTTTGTTTATGCATAGGATAAGTTCTCCGTATTTAGGACAAAGAAGTTTTGGAACGAGTTTTAAATTGGAAAGTGTCGCACAGCATGCTGGTGTTAAATTTAAAAAATCTGAAACTCACGAGGGACTAAGGATACGTGAGGCGAATAGGCTGGCAAATCTCGATGGGGCAGTTAGATTGAGGAATGCGGAGAAAATGGCAGGATATACAGTTAGTGATGGTCCCGTTCTTGTTGAGCTTACAGATAAAAAACATATTGAATTGATGTGTAAATTTAAGGAGGAATTTCCATTTCTCACATTTACTAAATTAGGATTTCATACTTTGTGCATGCAGGAACTTCATGAACATAGGGCATTCAAGAAAACTGGAAATGTTTTGTTTTATGGTTATGATGGAAAAGAAAGAGAAAATGAATTGCAAATTTTTAAGAAAAGATTTCCAAGTTTACATAGACAAATGCTCGCTCATTCAGGAATTGAAACTTGCAAGGGCAATTTTCAGAATGTTGCAGAGTATTATTTTCCTTTGGAAGAATTTGTTTCTGGTTTGTTGTTTAGAACTGAACCTGGATTAGAGAGAGTTTTTGATTCAGTAAAAGGAGATGATAGGCAAAGGTTTATTTTTACACAATATTTGAAAGCGTTTGCGAGGGACGTTTTTGCCGATTACTTTTTTGCTAGAAAAGAGCAAAAAGAGTTTGAAACTGCTGTTTCTCGTGTTTATCCTAATGTTGGAGAGTATAGAGAAGATTTGCAATTAACAGGACAAAGTATGGATAGAGAAACATTAAATTCATTTTATGCAACATTTAATGGATTAAAATCAGCATATAGAAGTATTTATGTTCCACTTCCAGGGGAAGCGAGAAGAATAATAAGACCAGATAAAAATACTGCTAAAGAGTTGAGTTTATCTGAATTTGTTAAGGATGAGGAGGATTTGTATCTTTTAAGGGCTAGAGCTGATGAAGTTATTGGTATTTTGAAGAAGAATGAAAAAGATGAGAGGAATGTTGTCTCTTTCTTGAGTACATTTGATAAATTTGATGCGATTTGGAAAAGTTTAGAGTCTTCATTAGCGGAGTTGGGTGATGAAAAAGCTAGAGCAATCCCTTATATTGCAATTAGAGAGAGAAGGGCAAATAGATTTAAGGGGGCATTTTATGGAAGGAATGGGTATAATTATTTACAACTTAGAGATGGAATTTCTTCAGCATATAATAAATTAAGAGAAAATTTAACTCAAGCGAATACAAAATTAGTTGGAACAAAGGGATTTTATTTATTTGTTCATCCGAATACTCCCGTTAGCGGGTTGTATAAAGTCCGAGAGTTGGAGAGGTATCCTGTTAGTGATGATAAGAAAGAAGACGGGGACGAAAGCGAGAGTTAATTATTAGGGACCACCAAAGAATAAGTTGCCAAATTTTACATATAAACTGAAAAGAGAAGAAATTTAATTAGCTCATCTGTTTTATATTTTCTATCGGAAAATATTAATATTTATTAGATAATTATATGGTTGTTTGATTTTATTTAAGACTTATACAGAATTCTGATAATTATGTTACTTTTAGTCACAAATTCTCTAATAAGACAATTTGGAAAAAATGAAACCTAATCAACCAAATTGTCTATATTAAGGCATTTTATTTTGAGGCAAGCCCTTAGTATATAACGTGTAGATGATTATGATTAAAATAATATTATCTCCTGTCCGATAATTAAATCGTTGAATAAGCTAACTATATCTTTTAAGGTCATGAGCGAAGCGAATTAATTATTAAAATCCCAATGTCGATTGTTTAGCTTCTGGGAACATTGTTTTCCAGGTGGCCCAGGTTTTTCTGAATAATCCTGAGTTTTCTAGGGCTTTGCCGTTCTTTTTTAGAAATTCCTTTGTTGAAGGGTCGCTTGGATAACCAGAACCGAGATTGCCGTAATTGGCGAATTGTTTTTTTAGCTTCGCAACTTCTTCTTCCCTCATGCATTTTGCTAAAATGGAGGCTGCAGAGACAACTGGATAGTTGAAATCTGCTTTGTGCTCACAGCTTATGTCTAAGTTATCTTTGTGATTTATAAATTTCTCAAGGGTTGTTTTCCAGGCAAGGGTATTTACTGATGGGCAGTCTATTATTACCTTTATTTTTTCTTTTGTGAATTTGCCTTGGTTTATTTCATTTATTATATGTGCTGCTTCTTTTGCCTCTAGAGTGTTTAGGTTTGTTCCTGAGAGGATTGAGGAGTCTATTTCATTTGCTTGTGAGATTGCAACATGACTTTTGAGGGAATTTTCTTTTATTGTTTTCTCTAGTTTCATTCTTGTGCTGTGTTCTAGGAGTTTTGAGTCTGCAACTCCCTCACCTTTAAGGTGTTTTTCCTGTTCTTTAGTCATAAGAACTCCTGCTAGAATCATTGGACCTATTAGTGGCCCGCGCCCGGCATCATCGATTCCTAAAATTAAACTCATATTTGTATCAAACAGTTATCGTATAAAAAGATATTGATTATGATTCAAATTGTAAATCCTGTCTAAATAGAAAATAGTAATAGCGCGGGCAGGTCCACGCAGACTTCGTCCGCGGGAACTTCAACACTGAAGTATTGAAGTATTTGAAAATCCTGCCTAAATAGAAAATAGTAATAGCGCGGGCAGGATTTGAACCATGCGACCTCCAGGTTATGGGCCTGGCGAGCTAACCGTGCTGCTCCACCGCGCTATGCAAAAATGAGAGGGCTTGGGCTTTTAAACCTACTGGATTATTGAAAATAGTGGATAACTTTTTAAACTAAATTTATTTTAATGATTTATGGGAGATATAAAAAATGAATTTAGGAAAGTGTATTGTTTGTTCTGCTCAGGTAGATATACGATTCAAACATCAATGTCAGAAATCGTTTAAATGCCATCTTTGTAATGAGATAAGATGGTTTAGAAGTTCTGGAAAATGGGATGAGATATTCTATTGGACTTGCGGTTCTTGCTCTGCTGTTCATATTCCCTTACATGTCAGTTGGCAGAGATTATTTGGTTTTCCCTCTTGGATAGATAAGAAAGAATGGGGCAAATGGAACAATATCATTTTGAATAAAACAGAAAATAATAATTATTAGCTGATGTTCGATTAGCTGAAGTTGTTGGGTAATTTATATTATACAAAAGTATGATGATATGATTAAAATAATAATATTATCTCGTGTCCGATAATTAAATCGTTGAATAAGCTAAGTAATTTATAATCTTGTGTTCGATGAAAGATAAGTAATTGCAGGAGATAATAAAAAGTTTTTTCAGAGTTTTATTTCTTCCCAAATAACTCTCTCTGATTCAACCAAATAACTGCCAAAGCCGGAATAAGAAACCACCAGCTAATAAAATACATCAAAATTAAACAAATTAAACCTAAAATAGAAAATAAAACTACTTTTTTGTTCATTATCAATTATTACATTCCCAAATACTTCAGAAGTTCAAACACTAGAAAAGCAGGCCAAACAATCGCCTTCAAAAATCCTAAAACTCCCATCCAAAATCCTGTTGCAGTTGAAATGTAATAAACAGCAGAGCCCACAAAGCCCAAGCCATAAACTGCATTGCCTGCATGTGATTGACAACAATTCATACATTCACTTCTAATAACTTTTTTTATTGCCATATTTACCTCCTAAATTAAAATAGTGATTAGAGTTTAATAATGTTTGTTTACAATTAAAAATTATTTAGCCTTAACTTCATCTTTAACTTCAGAATCTTCTTCATCTTCGCTATCTTCATTCTCAGCATCTGCAGCAACTTTATCACTTCCCTCAACAACTTCATCCATTTCCTCATCATCTGAGATAACTTCCAAACTCTCAAGAACTTTCAATATTTTATCCAATTTAACATTAAGTTGTTTGAATTGTTCAGCAGTAATTCCTCCGCCAGATTGTCTGTCTCCACCAAATGAACCTCTATTTCTATCTCTTGATCCTCCACCATTTGCTTCAAAACATGCACTGCAAAATACTGGCTTATCCCCAGAAGGTCTGAATGGAACTTGACATGCTTTCTTGCATTTATCACAGGTAACATCATGCATTTCCAATGGTCTTCTTTCAGAATCTCTATCTCTACCGAATCCGCCTCTTCCGCCTCCAAAACTTCTTCCTCCTCCGAATCCGCCTCTAGAGCCACCACCACGTCTATCTCCACCACCAAAACTTCTTCCTCCAGATCGACCTCCGCCGAATCCTCCGCTTGATTTAAAATCTCCCATATTCACTTATCAAAAAGTGCCTATATAAACATATGCTATTTGATTTTAAAAATCGCAAATACATAGGTTTAAATCCCCATTAAAACCCTCTTTAAGATATAAACTCTCAGGAGGTAAAATAAATGAAAGGTAAAGTAAAATTTTTCAACAGAACCAAGGAATTTGGATTCATAACAGGAGACGACGGTAAAGACTATTTTGTGCATATCACAGGATTAGTTGGAATAAGTTCTCTTAATGAAAACGATGTAGTTGAGTTTGATACAGAACAAGGCGAAAAAGGTCTTAAAGCTGTTAAAGTTAAAAAAGCATAATTATTCTTAAGTTTTAATTTTCAATTCTTAATAATACGCGCAAATCTTAACAAATTTATTTTTTTATTTTTTATAATTTTTCTTTTAGAAGCCCATTAAAGGGCATATTGATTAAATATTTAAAGCCCTTATTGATAGCAAAATAATGGATTCAAATACCTCTGTCGTTCAAGAAAGCGCATTGCCAAATAAATATCTCTTCTTTTTTGATGAATACAATGTTCCAGGATACATTAACTATTCTGTTTTTCCAATAAGTGCGACAGGATGTGTCTCTTTGGGAAGAGCAGTTGAGGTTGCAGTTGAATATGCAAGAAAAGGATTCAGAATTGTAGTAGATAAAAACACCATAGGAAATTACTTCCCTCTTCCAAGAGATGATAGAGAAAAAATGATAGGAGAACTAAATGACTTAGTAATAGTTGATATATTGGAGAATGAATTAAATCCAAAACGATTTGTTAGGGTAGAACACCCTGGAGTTGAGCACATAGAAAAAATCCTTGCAACAATACCAAAATAAGTACTCTAACACAACTAACCAAAACGCTTATATCTTTCAAAGCCCTTAATATAAGAGGCCAAAATGGACAAAAAACGTGCCTGGGCGTCAATAATAACACTTATTTTAGGCATAATTAGCATATTTCTAAACAACAGCTACACTGGAGAATTCTGGAATAGATATACAACAATCTCCATAATCCTAATAATTGCAAGCTTCATAATCTGGCCTAGAGAAGAAGAAAAGGAAGAAGAGTTTAAAGGAGAGCCAAGAAATGACTTTGAAGTTGACTAATCCAGCAGTTAAGCCTCTCAAATTAGTACCTTTCAGACAACTTTGATAAATAATACTTTAAATACAATTTAATCATCTTATTCAACGATATAATTATCAGACATTAGATAATCTTATTATTTTAAACATATATACTTGACATACTAAGAATTAGAAAGTTATGTGCTTTTTCTTATTGACTGGATGTGCTTCTTCCCAAGAACATTCAGCACAATATGCTCCGCCTTGCATTCTTTCTCTTAATTTTGTAGCGCAATTGGGACAGTGATTTTGTTTTATTAATTTGTTTCTCTGGGCTATTCTTTGTAGTCTTTTCAATAAATTTGGTGTTTGCATTTATAGATAACGAAAATAGAGTAGATATAGCTTTCTGTTTGTAATTAGTGTCTTATTTCTCTCAGTTGCTTGTCTAGTTCTTCTTTTATGACCTTTTCAGTGTGGAAATATACTAATTCATCTCCTCCAGCGTCTATTACTGAAAGGAGCTTCATTTTTACAAATTTCTTTACTGCACTGTTTAATTCTGCATCTTCAAACTGAAATTGTTTAGCCACTTCTTTTGAATATTGTCCATGAATTTTTCCGTCTGAAAGTCTAGTTTCATTCATAATTGTAAGAAATTTTAGCTCTCTGGATGATAATTGCATAAAGTTGGCTGTTTTAAGGCTCTTTATATCTATGTATTACTCAAATAGACACTAATTAATTATTCACTAGTCTTTCCGTCGAATTCTTCTTCATTTGATTCTGCTTCTTTCTTTGTTTTTCTTTCTATTCCATCTTTGTGATGTGCTGGAGAATAAATTGTATATAATTTTAGGTCTTCTTTTGAAGAGGTGTTAATTACATTGTGTTGTGCACCAGAAGGTACAATAATTGCAGAGCCGTCTGTTACTTTGTATTCGTTTCCATCAATTATTACTTTGCCGCTTCCAGATTCAAATCTGAAGAATTGGTCGTTGTCATTATGGACTTCCATACCTATTTCTTCTTTTGGCTTTAGGCTCATTAGAACCAATTGGCAGTGCTTTGCAGTGTATAAGACTTTTCTAAAACTATTGTTCTTCAGTGTTTCTTTTTCTATGTTTCCTGAGAAGCCCTTCATGTTTGTATAAGGCAGGGAGAGTTTTTAAAACTAGTGTTAGTTAATCAAAGATTAGTTCTTTCTTTTATTGTTTTTAGATAAATTGCTCTTGGAGGGTGCTGTTTGCAGAGAGAATTGAATTCATTTTCAATTTCTTCAGGAGTTCGAGGAATATGATGTAAATCATTTAACAAATTGTTTATTTCAATGAAACAATTTGGGTTTCTCAGTGCTTCTCTACCGAGCATTACTCCTTTTATGTTTTTTCTTTTTTCTGGGGAGACAGACTCAATTAATTTTTTTATATCTTCGGCGTTTCGTATTCCTCCATTAATTATAATTGGAAGATTATAGGATGCAATTTCATTTAGGAGAGAATAGTTGTATTTGGATGATGAAGATTCCTGGGCATGCTTAAAATGAATGGTTAGATTTGTAAAATTATGATTGTTTTTTGCTATTTTCTCCAGTTCTTTTAGAAGAGTGAATAGTTTTCTCTGTTTTACTTCTATGTGATTTAATCCAAGTCTTAATTTTATTCCAACTTTGTATTTGTTTTGCTTTAGAAGTTCTTTTATAAGATTTGAGAGTTTATTTGAACGTTTGATTAGAGCAGGTCCTTGTCCTATTCTTATGAGATTTGGAGATGGACAGCTGGCATTCAGTTGTATTCCATAAATGTTATCTTTTTCAGGGTTATTTTTTATTTCTTCATTTAGTTTTTTGATAAAGGTAGAACATTCCGTTTCTTTTGAGGTTGCAATCTGAATCCATTGCCTCTGTCCTTCTATGGGAAAAGTGTCTATTTCGTCCCAGGTATTGTTTCTTTTTACCAGATTGGTTAGGCTTAGCATTCCAGTGTATGAATCGGTCGTTCCTTTGCATAAACTTCTAAATGCCCAGCAGGTTATGTTTTCCATTGAAGCTAAATGTAGTTCCATAAGTATTTTATGAGATTTGTCTTATTTAAAGTATCTATTATGTAATTACGATTTTTTTAGACACACATTTATAACCTTGAATTTAATTAAGATTGGATGGATGATAATTTTAAGCAAATTAAAAAGATAAATAGTGACGCTAGAAAAAAAATAAATGCTCGCGGGAAAAAAGAACAGGAAGATTTGAATAAGCAAACAAAACAGCAGGAATTATTTTAGGTATATTTAATATCCAATTTATTAAAATTATCATGGAATTTGAGAAAGAAAATGGGAAGAAGATATGCTTAAATTTATCTCCATCCAGTATAAACATCTATTATCAAAGCCCACTTTTATCTAAAGTATATTGCTAAAGTTCCAGATGATACGTTTGTACCAGTATGCTATGGTCTTTCTGGAAACATCGTTCACGAATGTCTTGAAAAATACGCTAAAAAAGAAATGAATAGGGATGAGGCATATTCATATTTGTTAACTCAATGGGAAAAACAAAATTTATACAGTCATAAAGATATTTATGGTAATCTTCTAAATCCTACGGAATATATTAATGCAATGATTAGAGGCATTAAAGTAATAGACCAGCATGAAAAGCACATATGCGAGGAAACAATATTATTTCCATTTAAAGAAAATGAAATTATGAAAATAGGAATAAAAGGAATAATAGACTTGCAGGCAATTGAAAAAGAAAGTAATCAGTATGTTGTTTTAGATTATAAGACGAGTAATAGTGTAAGTGTAGATAAAATCTTTGAACGTCAAGCGCTATTCTATTCTCTTTTGATTTATAAAAAGAAGAAAATTATACCTTCAAAAACAAGTTTACATTATCTTAAGTTAGGAGTTTCTAAGGAGTATATATTTAGTTTAGAAGAAATAGAAGAATTTGAGAGAGAACTAGATGAGATTGCAGATATGATATTATTATTTGGAACAGATATTGAAAATTACTCAATTGGACGAATAGATGATAGGTTTAATAGCAAAAAACAAGCTTGTTTAAGAGAAGTTGAACGAAGAAATCAAACAGGATAATTCTCTTTACTCATAACCCTGAAAATTAAACTGGGCATCTAGTCATGTGGAATTGAGATTCCGGACTAATTACTACTTTTCCTGCAGATATTGCTCCTCTATTAGCTATTTTTCCATCTCCAGTTGTAAGGTTTAATCCAAGGACTTGAAATGCTTTTTCATATTGATCTAGGGGAAAACGATGGGTAACTATTTTTGCAAATTGTTTATGATCTCTGAGCATCTTTATTGCTGGGGCAAATGTGCAGTTGGAATCTATTGAGCCTATTATTTTAATACCGTTATCCGTTAGGAATGAAGGTTTAATGCTCATCTCATAGCTATAGTCCAATCCAGCAGTTAGAAGTTCTCCACCCTTGTCTGCTAAATGTAATAGTTTTTCTAGGGATCTTCCGCTTGTATCTATTGCTAAATCAAAACGTCTATGGGCATTGACATCCAAAATATCAGTCTTTGAATAGTCTTGAACAGCTAGAGATAATTCTTTTGCGTGAGCTATTCTATATGGGGAAATATCTCCTATTGTTGTTTCACATCCAAATGAACTTGTGGATAAGGCAAAAAGGAGACCTATTGGACCTGAACCAACAACTAAAACTCTCGACTCTGGTTTAACCGTTGTTTGACGGAGAGCATTTAGAACGCAGGCAAGAGGTTCAGCTAGAGTTCCTGTTTCAAATGAGACTCCTGGTGGGAGAGGATATAGGAATGCGGAATTGGCAACGTGATATTCTGCAAAAGTTCCATTAGATGAGACTCCAGTTTCAGTGTGGCCTTTTTCTGCACAATAATTAGGCAAATCATTTCTGCAATAGTTGCACATACTACAGTGATAGGTAGGATCTAGAATTACCTCATCCCCAAGTTTTGGATTTTTTACTCTGGAGCCAACTGCTTCAACAACTCCTGTTGTTTCATGTCCCAAAATAACTCCAGCAGTGGCAGGATATTCGTTTCTAAGTATGTGGATGTCTGTGCCACATATTCCAGTGTATTTTACTCTAATGAGTGCATCATCTGTTTCTCTTATTTCAGGCATGGGGACATCTGTCATTCTAAGAGGTTTATCAAAAACAAGTGCTCTCATTGTCACCATTTTAACTGCTCCATTATATTTTTATGTAGCTCTTTATTTGAAGCGGCGATAATGGAACATTGTTCTCTTAGACTTTTGTCCGTGGTAAGAGATAGATTATTTAGAGAGTTTCCATAGGCATCAGTTGCAACGCCACCATGTTTTATCAAAATGAATGCTGCTGCTGCAATATCATAGGGGAAAAGAGTAACTAATTTTCCACCCCCCACTTTTAGAAATTCATGCATGAGTTCTGAATTATCTTGAACAATTCTGTGTCCCACATCAACATGAGAATCTAATTGTCCGGTAATTATTCTTGTTAGAGAATATGATGAACTTGTAAATACGAAAACTGCTCCTTTTAGAACAGAATTATCTATTAAATCACCGCAAACTCTAGATATTTGTTTTATTGGATGTGCTGTGAGCTCGGTGCTCCAGAACATGTTATTTAGATTTACTTTTTTGTTAAGCTTAGGTAACTTTGAGAGCGAAGATGAAATTTTATCTCTAGTTGAATCTGCATAAAAATAATCTCCACTCTTTAACTCTAAAACCAAAGCATTCGTTATTTGCTCAAAAGTTGGGCGATCTGAATAAGGGGCTACAACAATTGAGAAACAGCAACTTTCAAAATTAGCCATTGCAGGACGGGTGCCATCTATAGGGTCAATTATAAGAATCCATTCTGGTTTTTCATTTAGGAATACCAACCCTCGGTCTTCAGAGAAGTATGCAATTGGCAACTTCCAGCTTTTTAGAATTTCTTCTATTTTGTGTTCTGCTATTTCGTCTATTTTAAAGTGAGGGTCTCCACCATCATCTCTTCGGATTATTTCTCTTTTATTTTGGTTCAATATCGGTAAAATAACTTTTCTAACTTCTCGGGCAAGAGATATCAATTCTTTTTGCATATTAAATTCGGGAGAAAGATTATCCATGCTTGTTTCTCCTCATCTTTCTAACAAAGTGATGTCTCATATGGTGTCTGATGTGATGTCCAATGATGTGCACTCTTCTTTTGATATGATGACTTACATCTAGCTGTATTTGAGTGGTTTCTTCTTGTGGATGTTCGTATTTCTTTATGTGATAAATTTCCTGGAGAACTAAATCAAATTCCCTGAATGACTTTTTCAATTGTTTTGGAGTGATTATCAAAGGAGGTTGTATCATGAGCGTATTTCCTAAATGTCTATATCTAGAATTAGAAATTATAACTCCATGTTCCAGGAGTTTTGAGACAATTAAATCTGCTCTGGTTGGATCTGGATTTCCATTGCTGTCTAAAATATCTATTGCCCCCTTTAAACCGCAGACTCTTGCATTTCGTAGATTAGGATATTTTTTCTCAAGTTGTATAAATGATTCGTCAATTATTGGACTCAAGATGTTGACGTTTTTTAGAGCAGGTTCTAATTCTTTCAAATAGGCAAGACTGGCAGTTAAGCTGACTGGATTGTGGGCGAAGGTGAATGAATGGTCTCCCGGTTGGAATGAATATTTTTCTTTGTAGATTGTGCCTGCTAATGGAAAACCTCCACCTATTGATTTTCCAAAAACTATAATATCTGGAGTGATTTCATACTTTTCGCATAAAAAGTTAACACCCATGCAGCCGAATGCA
>Ga0208246_1001557_pt1 | contig 12359 bp, 14 predicted proteins | sample RifOxyD2_FD_184039 | JGI IMG/M metagenome (GOLD analysis project Ga0208246, IMG submission 184039) | Soil microbial communities from Rifle, Colorado - Rifle Oxygen_injection D2 (SPAdes) | ecosystem: Environmental > Terrestrial > Deep subsurface > Rock core/Sediment | place: Rifle, Colorado... | reverse complement strand
TTTAGGACAAAAACGCACATCCCGAAGAAGAATATCCGGGAAAAATGTTTAAGTTCGGTTAAAAAACCGCTTCTTGGTTCCAGTTGTCAAAGAACGGTGTTTCTAGAAATAATTGCGACACAGTCTGAATTACTAATGACTATTGACTATTTAGCGAAGGCGGTAAAAACCCCGCCAATTATTTAATAGAACATTTAAATTTGTTATTTTATATCGCGGAAGCTTTTCTCCGCTTCCTTAAATAGTCACTAGTCAATAGTACTTTGTCATTTCCTTAAAGTTCTCCCAAGCGGTTCATTATCAATGTAACCGCCACAGGTGCAGCGGTTTCAACTCTAAGTATTCTATTTCCAAGAGTCACAAGTGCTGTGCCTTTTATTTTTGCTGCTTCTGCTTCATCATAAGAATACCCGCCTTCAGGTCCGATAAAAAGTATAATCCTTTTTGGAAGTACTTTCTCTAATGCTTTGTTTATAGTATCTTCTTTATGGACTTCCCAGGGCATTATTGCTTTATCCCATTCATCAAGCCGGGACAACAACGTTACAAATTTTTCGGCAGGTCGTATCATCGGCACAATGGTCCTGCCGGACTGCTTTGCGGCTTCCTCAGAGATACGCTGCCATCTTTCAATCTTTCGCGAAAAATCACCCTGAACTATCACACGCTCAGAAGTAACAGGAACAAATTCACAAACTCCGAGCTCGGTGCACATTTTGATTATCATATCCATTTTGTCAGCTTTTGGTACCGACTGAGCCAGAGTAATATGCACCTTTGGCTCTTTAACAGGAGTGTCGCTCTTTTCTATTTTTCCGATTATCTGTTCCTCTGAAATCTCAGTCAAAACAACGGTAAGTTCGGTACTTGAACCTTTCACTGCTATTATTTTATCCCCAATCTTCATACGTAAAACATCACGGATGTGTTTCACATCCGAACCGGTAATCTCTACGGTATCTCCTTCTACTTTATTTGGATCAATAAAAAAACGTCTCATGCTTTAGCCTTTTTTTCCGAACAAACTCTGAACCTTATTAAAAAAACCTTCTCTGGCAGGATGCGTTTCTTCCCCGCCGGCTTTTGCAAATTCCGTTAAAAGCTCTTTTTGTTTCGCATTCAAGTTGGTGGGAACTTCTATCACCACTTTAACAAGCTGGTCTCCGCGCTCTCTTTTCCTTACATCCTGCACGCCTTTATTTTTAAATCTGAATACTTTGCCTGAGGGTGTTCCCTGCGCCATTCTGACTTTTACGGAACCTTCAAGCGCCGGAACTTCCAATTCCGCGCCAAGAGCTGCTTCCGCAAAACTTATTGGTACTTCACAAATAATATCATTACCTTCTCTTTTGAATATCGGATGTTCTTCAACCTGGATAACGATATAAAGATCTCCATTTTTGCCTCCGCGTTCTCCGGCTTCCCCTTCACCTGTCAGCCTGAGTGTTGAACCTGTATCAACACCGGGGGGAATTGTTACTTTTAATTTTTTGGACTGGCGATTTCTTCCTGCACCCCTGCATACCGGGCACGGAGATTCAATAACACGTCCTTCACCTCCGCACTTTCCGCAGGGTTTGCTCACGGAGAAAAATCCTTGAGAGTAAATCACCTGACCGCGCCCCCCGCAGGCAGAACACACTTTCGCGGAAGTACCTTTCTTTGATCCTGACCCTGCACAGCTGCTGCAAACTTCCATTTTCGGGAGTTCGATACTCTTCTCCGCGCCAAAAACCGCTTCGTTAAATTCTATCTTCAGGTCATATCTTAAATCCTGCCCGCGACTCCCTCTTCCCGAACTACGCCCGCCGCCGCCAAAGATATCACCGAACATATCGCCAAAAACATCCGAAAAATTTTCAAAGGGATTAGAATTTTCGTCATAATGAAACCCCTGACGGTTAAGCCCTTCGTGACCGTACTGGTCATAAACACTTCTCTTGTTTTCATCAGAAAGCACATCATAAGCTTCGGAGATTTCTTTAAACTTTGTTTCATCCCTGTCTCCGTGAGGATTGGCATCAGGATGGTGCTTTTTTGCCAGACCCCTGAAAGCCTTTTTCACTTCATCAACTGAAGCGTTCCTTTGAACTCCTAAAACCTCATAATAATCTTTCTTTGCCATTTATTTACCTTCTTCCTTTTTTTCAATTTTTTCAGCAGATTTAAGTTCAGGTGTAGTTTCTTTTTCTTCAACTTCTTCGGTTTTCTTATAAACCTTTACCATCGCAGGTCTTATAACTATATCTTTAAACATATACCCCGGACGGAAAACTTCGGCAACCATTCCGTCTTTCTTTGCATCTTCCGTAGGCTCAGTCGCCACTACCTCATGCATATTGGGATCAAACTTTTTCCCCTCTGTCTCCTGCTTTTTTAAACCTTCTTTTTCCAGAGCTTCTTTTAAATTTCCATATATCATCTTAACGCCTTTTAAAAAATTTTCATCAACTTTAGCTTCGCCTTTTATCGCATTCTCAAAATCATCAAGCGCCGGAATCAATTTCTGCGCCAGTTCCCCGGCAGCATACTTTACAAAATCTTCTTTTTCCTTCTGAAGGCGTTTTGACGCATTATTGAGATCTGCCATAGCCCTAAGAGCCTTATCCTTATTCAAAAGAGCTTCTTCTTTTGCCTTAGCAAGTTCTTCAGAAAGTTTTTTAATTTCCTTTTCGGAAGGAGAAAGAGGAACCTCCACCTTTTCTTCTTCTTTGTGCAAAGGTTTGTTCTCCGCCTTAGGCGCTTCCTCATGCTTATGCTTATGTTCTTCTTTCATTTTTTCCCTTCCTTAAAGAAAATTACAAATGACAATATTTGGAGTTATATTGACAATCCTCGTAATATTGTCCTTTGTAATTTGTCATTTGTCCTTATTCGTATCTCACGCTTATTATCTTTGCCTATTTTAAAATCCACCTTGACGGCGGTTTTGGGGATTATCCCTGGAATTCTATCAGCCCATTCTATAACCGTAACACCACTTCCATAAAAATACTCTTCATAACCCAATTTCTCCATTTCACTTTCATCTTTCAACCGGTAGCAGTCGTAATGAAACACCGGCATTTTGCCCGGGTAAATATTCATAATTACAAAAGTCGGACTTCTAACCGCAGCTTTAAGTCCGAGTCCTTTTACTATACCCTTAGTCAGATACGTTTTCCCGGCTCCGAGATCTCCGATCAGGGCAACAATACTCCCGGATTTCAAGGTCTTGCCGAGCACCTCTCCAAGCTTTACGGTCTCTGCCTGACTATTTGTCTTATGCAAAATGGTCATAGCCTTTCCTTGGCAGAACCTTTAATTCTCCGTCAACATCGGAATATTTAACTCCGCACTTTTTGTCACGCATTACTCCGAGGACGGTCAACCTTGTCTTACCTTTGCCCAGTTTTAGAACTCTTCTTAAAAATTTTGGCGCTACCGTAAAAAGAAGCTCGTAATCTTCCCCGCCATGGAGCGCCATGTCATACACTGCTTTCTTTTTTAGTAGGGCTATTTTTTTTGTTGAAGGAGCTACCGGTGTTGCTTTTATATCAATAAATGCGCCGAGACCGCTTTCCTTCGCAAGATGATGCAATTCACTGCTTAAGCCATCAGAAACATCTATCATACCATGAATAAACCCCGCTTTGACTGCCTCTTCCGCAAAAGCCGCAGGAATTTTCGGTATATAAATACCGTTTTTTAGAAGCATGGCAGCACCTCTACCCAGAGTGCCGGTAACTACAATAAAATCCCCTTCTTTTGCTCCACTTCGCAAAGCATATTTTTTTCCGTCAACTTCTCCCAGAAGGACTATATTAATAGTATTGACCTTAGAAGAAACAGTATCCCCGCCGATAATCCCAACCTTATATTTTAAAGCTTCTTTTTTTATACCATTTAAAAGCTCTTTGGCATATTTATAAGGAACATTCTTTCTTAGCCCCACCGAAACCAGACCATACAAAGGTTTTCCCCCCATTGCCGCAATATCACTGACATTAGAGGCTATAGCTTTTTGTCCGACCTTAAACGGAGAAAGTGACCCGGTAAAATGAACGCCCTCTACCATCATATCCGTAGTAGCAAGGAGCGATTTCCCTGATTTTTCTTCAAATACCGCAGCATCATCGCCAATCGCAACTTTCAGCCTCCCTTTTGCTTTTACAAAGGAGCTTCTTAATTCGGATATCAAGGTAAATTCGCCAAAAGTTCCCATGGTTTTCATTTTTTCGGATTCTGCCTTTTGAGCCATATTTTCACGAGCAGGTTTTTTTTAAACGCTACGGCTTTATACCTGCAAAGTTCATGGCAGCAGTAACACTCAATACATATTTTATTATCAACCCGGGGGAAGCCTTTATCATAGCCTATTGCTTTTACCGGACAGGCCTTAACACATTCGTTACACTTCTGACATTTAGAATTATCTATAACCGGTTTTATAGTAACCAACTTCCATAGAAACGGCTGCAGAAAAGTTTTTATTTTACCTGTAAATCCGTATTTTTTTGCCGTCCCCAGCACCGCGAAAGTATACGGGGGTTTAAAATCTTTAAGAATGACTTCTGAAAGCGGTTCTCCGACTATTTTTATCTCTTCCGGTTTAAACCCTTTCTTAATTGCCAAGGATAAGACGGGTAAAGCTAACGGATCAATTCCCGCTATTTTTGCCATCACAAAGTCCAGAGAAAGAGGAACTTTTGCCGCCAAAATCAACCCTATGCTCTTAGGATTACCTCCTATCGGACCGTCGCCTTCCATACCTATAACACCGTCCATAATACTAAGCGCCGGGTTCACAAAACCTGAAACTTTTAACAGCATCTCACAAAAATCATTAACCTCAGGATACAACCGGTGCATTGAAGCTTTATGCATACCCGGAATCATCCCAAAAGAATTTTTAACGGCTCCTGTCAGAATAGTAAGCCCGTGAGTTTTGAACTTGCAAACATTTATTATAAGATCAAATTCTTTAATGCCTTTTGAAATTGCAATACCCTCATGCAGCTCACTGCCAAGTTTCTCAAGATTTATTATTTCCGCTCCTGCTTCCGCCGCTGCTTCAGTCATTTTTGTCTCTGCCAGTAATACTTCAGTCCCTGTAAGAACACCTCCGTGACAATCTCCAAGAAAAGGAGTCCCTTTTGCTTCTTTAACCAGTCGAATTACAGCCTTTACCACCGAAGGATGAGTAGTAACAGCCCTTTCCGGAGCCACGGCAGAAAGCAGATTTGGCTTTACCAGGACTCTCATCCCGGGTTTTACAAACGAGTTTAAACCACCAAGGAGATCCACACTTTCTTTCACGGCAAGATAAACCTTCCCATCGTCATAGGTGCCGCATTTTATTATTGCAACTTTATTTTCCACTTTTCCTCTCAGACCTTCTAATATTTAAAATTGCCTCAGGAATATTTGAGATAATATCAGATGCGATTAATCCGCATTCTCCTTTATCTTTCTTTGCCAGATCTCCGGCCAAGCCGTGTATAAAAGCACCAAAAATCGCAGCCTTTCCCGGTTCAATGCCCTGTCCTATAATTGAAGCAATTACTCCAGTTAAGACATCCCCTGCGCCTGCCGTTGCCATTCCCGGATTTCCGGTAGAGTTGATGAATACTTCTCCCGAAGGAAGAGCAATAACCGTACAGGCTCCTTTTAAAAGAGTAATAACATTATATTTTTTCGCAAATTTTAAAGAAGTTTCTACTCTATGTTTTTGAATCATATCAATCGAACATCGCATAAGACGGCTCATTTCTCCGGGATGAGGAGTCACCACCAAAACAGATTTTTTCTCCTTCAAAATTCCGGGGTTTTTGGAAATAAAATTCAGACCGTCAGCATCAAGAACGACAGGTTTTTTTATTTTCCGTATAAGGCTAAAAACCAATTTTCCCGTATCTTTGTTCTTTCCTAGTCCGGGACCTAAAGCAAGCACGTCGTACTGATCCATCATCTCAACCAGAACCGCCAGAGCTTTAGAACTGATAGTTCTGTCAATATTTTGAGGGAGAGAGGCCGTCATCACTTCGGTAAGCTTGTTCTCAAATATGTCGTTTAATCCTTTCGCACATGCAACCGTCACAACACCGCTCCCCGTTCTTAAAGCACTTTGAGCCGTCAAGCAGGGCGCACCTGTAAGCCCGGAACTTCCTCCGACAACAAGAATTCTGCCAAAATTCCCCTTATTGCCGTCTATTGGTCTTTTTGAGGAAAAAGGACTGACATACTTTTGTGTAATATGAACCTCTGCGGACCTATCCTCCAAAAAAGATTGGCGGACAGGCTGTCCGGAGTTTCGGCGAATGGAATTCAATTTATTATTCATGCCGCATTTCCGCCTGAGGCGAGATCTCACGGGAGTTCCTTCTCTGGTGGACATCCACAGAGTTACCTCCGTGGTTTTCTGTGGCATATTCGCCATAATTTAGCGACCTTGAAACAATTTTCAAATTATCTACCGCCCTTCCACTGCAACTAAAGCAATGGCATAATTCCTGTCATGTGAAATAGTAAGTTCTATCTTCTTTTTTTTAAGTTTAAATTTGCTTTCCTTAGCAAGAGTAATAACGGGTTTACCAAAAGTATCATTTTTTACCTCCAGTTCCAGCCATTTAAGCTTGCCTTGCCAGCCCGGAACCGCCTTTAAAAACGCTTCTTTAGCCGCAAAACGGCTGGCATAATGAGGATAAGGGTTCTTCTTTCCTGCACAATATATTTTTTCACTCTCCGTAAAAATCTTTGAAACAAAGTTTTTCCTTTTACTTATAATGGCTTTTATTCTATTTATATCAACTATGTCTATTCCCAAATTCATAGTCATTATTTAACTTTAACCCTCCTTGACAAACAGAAGCAAACCTGAAGATTTACCTGTAATTCTAATCTAATTCTACCACTTATTCAAAAAAATGTCAATTTTAGCTATTTTTAGCGGTTTTTTTGCAGTTTTTATTTTTTCGCCTTGTTTTTACAGTATTTCTTTGTGTAATATATAGGAATGAGAGTGACACGAAACGAATGCATGTTTGCTATAACCTGGTCGATAATTATTGCTATTATAACAATCATTCCTTATGCCTTAGGCAGAACCTACACACCAAAGGATATGGTATTCACAGAATTTATAGCAAGCAACTATGATCAGGAAAGCTATATGGCCTGGATGAAGCAGGCGAGTGACGGAAAAATCCTTTTTGAGGATAAATATACCACCGAAAATCAATCCGGAATGTTTTTTCACCCGCTGTTTTTATTTTGCGGAAAGCTTGCAGGATTATTGAATATGAACATGATCAATGCTTATCACGGAATGCGCCTCCTGTTTGGTATTTTGATGCTCATCTTTATATATTTCTTTTCAGCATCTTTCATTAAAGACATTAAAATAAGAAAATACTTTTTAATTTTTGTTTCCATATCGGCCGGCTGGGGCTTTCTCGCGCCGAATCCGGTTGTATGGTTCAACCAATATAACATCATGAGTCTGGATATGTGGATTACCGAGGCATCAACATTTCTTATTTTTCTGACAAAACCGCTTTTTGCCTTTGCTCTGATTTTAATCCTTGCTATTTTTTTATTAATGCTCGAAGCTTTCAAAACAGGAAAAAGTAAATACGTTTATTTTTCCGGTATTCTCGGAGTACTCCTGGCCCTCACACACCCTTATGATGTTTTTTCCGTTTATGCAGTTCTTTTTGTTTTTCTTATTGCAAAGAAAGCACCTCTAAAAGAATATTTACTCTTTATTCTTTTTGCCTCAATATCCATAACCGGACTAATTTACCAGGCTCTATTATTCACTCATGATCCCGTTTTCAAAGAATGGTCCAAAACTATTACCGCAACACCAAACCCTCTTAGTTTTATAATCGGTTACGGATTTGCGGGAGTTTTCGCACTACTATACCTGTTTGACAAGAAATGGAGCAAAGATAAAAGCAATCTCTTTCTTCTGATCTGGATAGTTACAATACTGGCAGTATCTTATTTTCCTGTAAAATTCCAAAGAAGAATGATTCTGGGTCTCCACATTCCTATCGCACTTCTAGCCGTAAAATATTTTTTTGAATGTTTTATTCCCGCACTGAAAAAACTAAGACTTTTTAAAACTTTAAAACCCGATATACTTTTTGTTATTCTTGTTATTTTCACCATACCTACCAATATCAGGTATATCTACGACTGTTATTCTGACATGAAAATTAATGTCTACAATTACAATATTTTTAAAGATGATGCAGAGGCTTTTAGGTGGATGGATGCAAATACGGATAAAAAAGATGCCTTTATTGCTTCACGCATAATAGGAATGTACATCCCGGCCTGGTCAGGTAACAAAGTATACGCAGGTCATTATGATCAAACAGTTAACTACACCTCCAAAATACAGGATATAAAGGTATTTTTTGAAGGAAAAACGAACGCCAAGGCAATCGAAGCATTTCTTAAATCAAACAGGATAAGCTACATATATTCCGGTACGTTTGAAAAAATAATCGGAATACCGGATTTCGAAAAGATGTCTTTCCTGAAAAAAGTATACACCAATAAAACAGTCGATATTTACAGGGTAAACCTTTAAAAATATATTGATTTACACAATCCTAAATGGTAAAATACTCAGCTCAGGTGGGTCGGTAGCTCAGCTGGTAGAGCACCGCCCTTTTAAGGCGATTGTCGCGAGTCCGAGCCTCGCCCGACTCACCATAATTTTCAATATCACGTTTCCCTTCGTTTAGAACAAACTCTTCTGAATAAGGAACTTTGTTGTTGTCTTAAAATGAAGTTTTGCCACTTCTTTAAATATTTCGGAACCTTTCAAGTCCCTTAGTCTCACAACTCCTGCTTCAGCTTCTTTTGAAGCACCTTTAGGGAGTTCAAAACCTATCGAAACTGACAGAACCTGGAGTTGAGTCAAAAACTCAGCACGAGCTAAAATTGATGCGGCAGCGACACAAAAATGTCTCTCCGCTTTTGTTTCAAAAACAAGATCAACTTTCTTTCCTTTTTCCATAAGCGCGGCTCTGATAAACTTATCATCGCCAAACTTATCAGAAATTACTTTTTTTGCCGGTGTATTTTCAAGAAGATTTTCTATTACTCTCGCATGCCCCCATGCCAGCAATTTATTAAGGTTTTTAAACTTTGAATATAATTCATTGTATTTTTTTGGACCGACAACTACCACTGAATATTTGGCGTGTTTTTTTATTTCCAAAGCAAGGGCAAGGACTCTGTTATCGGAGATTAGTTTACTATCCCGTATATTTAAAGTTTTTAGTTTTTCGGCAAGACCTTCTTCGGCATAAACTCCTGCAATTACAAGCGGTCCAAAATAATCCCCTTTTCCTGATTCATCAACGCCTATAGCAGGAACAGCGGTTGTCATTTGGAAAGGCCGTCTAAGGGACTTGAGGCCGAGGCATACCGCTTCGCCTGCATCCTGCCCGCAAGAAAAGCAAGCCGGCCGGCTTCCACGCCAAGTTTCATTGCCAGAGCCATTTTCACAGGATCTTTTGCAAGAGCAATCGCAGTGTTCATTAAAACTCCGTCAGCGCCAAGTTCCATCGCTATTGCAGCATCCGATGCAGTCCCGACTCCCGCATCAACTATTACAGGAATCTTAACAGCCTCTTTTATAAGTCTGATATTAAGAGGATTCGTAACACCCTGTCCGGAACCAATCGGGGCCGCGAGAGGCATTACGGCAGCCGCGCCGGCATCTTCAAGCTTTTTAGCTATCACCACATCATCATTAGTATAAGGAAGAACGGTAAAGCCGTCTTTAACCAGTATTTTTGTCGCTTCTAAAAGTCCTATAACATCAGGGAAGAGCGTTTTCTCATCACCAATCACCTCAAGCTTAACCCATTTTGAAAGCCCCGCCTCAGCTCCGAGATGTGCCGTTCTCACCGCATCTTCCACATTAAAACAAGCAGCTGTGTTTGGCAGGATAAAACATTTCTTTTGATCAATAAAATCGAATAAAGATTCCTCACCCTTTTTAGGATTTAAATTAACTCTTCTTACAGCAACTGTTATCATCTCCGTTCCACTCGCCTCATGCGCAGCTTTCATAATCTGCAAGGTCGAGTATTTCCCCGTACCTACCCAAAGCCGTGAATTAAACTCCTTGCCTGCTACTATAAGTTTGTCTGACATACTCCATCCTCCAGTAAATTAGATGCTCGGATGCTTAGATGCGCAGATGCTCAGCAAATAATCATCCGTTATTTATTTTACTGCGCCTCTGAGCCTCTGCTCTTCCGCGCCTCTAGCAGCCTTCGGCTGCTAGCCTCCACCCACAAAATGTACAATCTCTACTTTATCACCGTCTCTAAGCGGCATATTTTCATAATCCGCTTTTTTTACTATGTTTTTATTCAACTCCACCGCCACACCTTCTTTTTTTAAACCGTATTTCTTTACAAGTTCTGATACGGTCAAAGGCGCGGAATAGCTTTTATCTTCCCCGTTTATTGTAAGTTTCATTACTTAGACTCCCATATTAAAATCGGGGACAGACACCGAAAAAGACCGTTGTCAGTCCCCTTTACTTATTCTCTTCCAATTCATTGAGATGATGCCTTATGTCTTTTCCTGCTACCAGGAAGATAACATCTTCTGCGATATTTGTCGCATGATCGCCTATTCTTTCAAGATGTCTGGAGATAAGGATCAGTTCTAAAGCTCTGCTGATATTGGAAGGCTCAGCAGACATATAGGTAAGAAGTTCTCTGAATATCTGATCTTTAAGGTCATCAACTTCGTCATCTGTTTTAAGAACAACCTTTGCAAGTTCAATATCTTTTTTAACAAAACTATCAAGGCTCTCTTTAACCATTTTTTTTACAATCTCCGCCATTCTTGGAGTATCTATCAAAGGCTTGAGCGGAGGCTGTTTCAGAAGCTTAACACTGGCATCGGCGATATTAACAGCCTGATCCCCCATGCGTTCCAATTCCGCGTTTATCTTCATCGCAGATGTAATAAATCTAAGATCCGCCGCAGCCGGCTGGTGCAGTGCTATTAATTTCAGACACTTATCATCGATCTCCACCTGGATTTTATTAACTTCCGCTTCATGCTTATAGGTTTCCTGCACAAGCTCTTCCTTCCGTTCTACAAGAGACTTAATAGAATAATTAATCATAGATTCTACCAGAGACGCCATATACAGAAGGCGTTCTTTTAACTCTCCCAGTTCCTCATCAAAATGACGGTTCATGTGTAATCCTCCTTAAAAGCAATCACTAAGAATAAAGTTCTAAATTCTAAACAATAACTAATACTTAAATTATCAAACAAAATCATTGTACTTATATTAAATACCTTCTTTTTTAGTGCTTAGTAATTAATCCTTAGTCATTGTTTAGGATTTAGTGCTTAGATCTTAGTTATTGTTCTTATTTACCCGAATCTTCCTGTTATATAATCCTCAGTCTTCTTCAACTTCGGAGCTGTAAATATCTGTGAAGTCTTTCCAAACTCTACCAGATCACCGAGCAGCATAAAACCTGTATCATCCGAAACTCTGGCCGCCTGCTGCATGTTGTGAGTAACTATAACAATAGTATATTTCTTCTTTAATTCTATCATAAGTTCTTCGATTCTGGTAGTGGCAATTGGATCCAATGCCGAGCAGGGTTCGTCTAAAAGAATTATATCAGGCCTGACCGCAATAAGGCGGGCAACACAAAGACGCTGACGCTGTTCCAGAGAGAGATTTAAGGCGTTGTTCTCAAGCTTATCCTTCAAGTCATCCCAGAGCATAACAGCTTTAAGGCTTTCTTCGACAACACCGGAAAGCTCATTGCCTTTAGCCATTTTATGGATGCGAAGCCCGAACGCCACATTCTCAAATACGGTTAAAGGAAACGGATTCGGCCGCTGGAAGACCATACCTACTTTTCTGCGTAACGCATCAATATCAAGATCCTCTGTTTTTCTAAGAATATTAGCTTTCTCAATTAATATTTCTCCTGTAATTTTAACCCCTTCGATATCATCATTCATCCTGTTCAAACAGCGGAGAAGCGTTGATTTTCCACACCCGGAAGGCCCAATCATAGAAGTAATTTTATTGGGCTCAATATTCATATTCACGCCTTTTATAGCGTGAAAAGAACCGTAAAAAAGATCAAGATTCCTGATTTCTACTATTGACATAGATTAATCCTCATTTTGTACAATAACTAAGATCAAAATTCTAAGCACTAAACAATCACTAATACAGACTGTGTCGCAATTATTTCTAGAAACACCGTTCTTTGACAACTGGAACCAAGAAGCGGTTTTTTAACCGAACTTAAACATTTTTCCCGGATATTCTTCTTCGGGATGTGCGTTTTTGTCCTAAA
>Ga0208246_1001556_pt1 | contig 12361 bp, 18 predicted proteins | sample RifOxyD2_FD_184039 | JGI IMG/M metagenome (GOLD analysis project Ga0208246, IMG submission 184039) | Soil microbial communities from Rifle, Colorado - Rifle Oxygen_injection D2 (SPAdes) | ecosystem: Environmental > Terrestrial > Deep subsurface > Rock core/Sediment | place: Rifle, Colorado... | reverse complement strand
ATTATACTACTTTAAAATTAAAAGAATTGTTAAACTGACAATAAAATTAATTTTTTTTTATATTTTTTATGAAAAAATTTAAATTTAGGTTAGCGGATGATGCTTTATTTTGAAAAATAGCTTAAAAAATCAGATATATGATTTTCATTATCAAATTCTATAGTTAAACTTTTACCAGAGTTTTTGACTCTGAATCCAAGTACAGATAATTTATCTTTTGCATTTTTAAAATCAAATGATATTTTCACTTCATGGTTTGGCTCTATTTTTCCGTTTTTAATACTTTTTATTGTAGCCTCAACTTCTCTAACACTAAGCTTTTGACCAACTACGGAATCAACGATCAACTGCTGCTGTTTTTCATCAAGTCCGACCAAAACTTTAGCATGTCCTGTCGTTATTTTTTTCTCTATCAAAGCTTTTTGCGTTTTTTGTGAAAGCTGTAAAAGTCTAATAGTATTTGTTATATGTGTTCTGCTTTTATGAATTTTTGATGATAATTCATCTTGCGTAATATTATGAAGTTTAATTAATTCACCATACGCATGCGCTAGTTCAATAGAGTTCAACTCGTCTCTTTGAATATTTTCTATTAGCGCGAACTGTCTCATTCTCTGCTCATCACTATTTAAAATAATTGCACGAATTGTTTTTAGTTTTGCTATTTTTGATGCGCGAAGTCTTCTTTCTCCTGCAATTAAAATATATCCGTCAACATCTTCAGTAACTACTATCGGTTGCAATAAACCATCATTCTTTATAGATTCGCCTAGTTCTTGCAAGCTATTTTCATCAAAATGTTTTCTAGGCTGAAAAGGATTTGGTCTAATATCTTTTAATGGAATTTCAACTATTGAATCTTTTTGAAAAACTTCATTTTCATAAGCCTCTTCTATCTCACTTAAAAGCGCACCCAAACCTCTACCCAATTTTTGACTCTTCATGCTTCAATTATCGCTTGTGCTAAATTTTGATAAGACTCTGAACCGCTTGATTTTACATCATATAAGATTGCAGGCTTACCAAATGATGGCGACTCCGCTAACTTCACATTTCTTGGCACTACAATAATTTCTCCATTACTGTCTTTAAAAAGTTTACTGCTGAAATGTTGTTTTAAATCTGCAAAAACCTGCTTTGAAAGATTATTTTGAGCACTAAACATTGTAGGTAAAAACCCTTTTATAATCAGCTTTTGATTGATTGATTTTCTTACAAGCTTTATTGTATTTAAAAGTTGTGCAAGACCCTCTAATGCGAAAAATTCACACTGAATAGGGATAATTACAGAATTTGAAGCTGAGAGTGCATTTATTGTCATAGGCCCAAGTGCCGGAGGTGAATCTATAATAATGTAATCATAATCTTTTAAAACATTTGCAATAGCTTTTTTTAAAAGAAGTTCACGACCTTTCGAGTTTTCTGCGTCATAATATTCTTTTTCAATTCCTACAAGTCCTATATTTGATGGAGCGAGATGAAGCGTAGGCAATTCAGATTTTAAAATAATATCTTTTAACTTTTTTGTGCCAATCAGCACATGATAAATATTAAACTCATAATTATTTCTATGAAATCCCAACGACGTAGTGGCATTTGCTTGTGGATCTGAGTCAATTAAGAGCACTTTTTTTTCTGCAACAGCGAGTGAGGCAGCTAGGTTTACAGCGGTAGTTGTTTTACCTACACCGCCTTTTTGATTTGCAATTACAATCACTTCACTCATCTTAGACTATATATCCTCTCGCCGTTGATTACTATAGATCCATCACTCTCAAGCGAAGCATCTCTTAAAGAAATTACTAGATCTTTATCATGTGTATAAAAGTTTTCATTCTTGCAAAATTCTATCTTATATTTGCTAAAAACTTGCTTCCACAAACTCTTTTTTTCAATATTTCTAAAGTAGTTTTCAACAAGTTCATCTCTATCTAAAACTACATCCAATCTTGCAAAATCTGAAGGTGCATGAGCTATATTTATGCCAACACCGCAAACAAGAGATTCTTTTATTAGGTTAGTTATCATACCACCTACTTTTTTATTATCTATATAAAAATCATTAGGCCATTTTAACCAAACAGATGAGCCAAACTCTGCAAGCGTCTCTTTTAAAATATAAGAAAAATATATAGATGCCGATTCAAGTTTAAGATCTTCTGGGAGATCTTTTAAAGGAATTGCAAAAGATAAAAACAGATTATTTTTAACTCCGCTCCAAGCGTTTCCTCTGCTGCCGATTCCATCCGTTTGAGAATTTGCTATAACGGCATAAGGGAGTAAGATTTTATTTTCTTTTACTAACTCTTTAAGATATTTTTGCGTCGAATCTACACTCTCAAGATAAAGTATCTGCAATAGTTACTCTTTTACCGTTTATGTAAGATAGAGCATCCATCTCGTTTTTTGATTCGGGCTGCACGCTTAAAATCTTAATAGTTCCTTTTTTGCATCCCACTAAAATACCGTCCTTTTCCAAACCTAAGATCTTTCCGCTCTCGTGTTGGCTCTCATTTTCAATAAGCTCTATTTTTTTAAGCTTTAGCCCAGAACTTAAATATATTCCAGGCCATGGAGTAAATGCACGATACTTATTAAATAATCTATTTGCGTCATCAAACTCGACTTCACCATCTTGTTTGCTTATTTTTTTGCAGCATGAAGATGCAAGTTCATCCTGTTTCACATGAGGATATGAGTTAAAATTTTCCAACACATCAATAGTTAATTCACAAGCAACATCAGTGAGCCTATCAAACAACGATTCAGACATCTCTGTTTTACCTATATCAATCTCTCTGATTTTAATTATATCCCCGGTATCAAGACCCTTATCCATCAACATGGCAGTAACACCGGTTTTAGTATCTCCGTTTAAAAGAGCCTGTTGAATAGGGCTTGCGCCTCTGTAGAGAGGCAATATAGAAGCATGTAAATTTATGCAAGGAGCATGTTGAAGCACCTCTAGAGGTAAGATTTGCCCATATGCAGCTACGACAATATAGTCACATTCAATATTTTTTAGCTCTTTTATTGTGTTTTCTTCTCTAAGTCTGTTCGGCTGATAAACGGCAATACCGTTTTGGAGTGCAATAGTTTTTACAATCGGAGGAGTAAGAAGTTTTTTTCTTCCTACCGGTTTGTCAGGCTGCGTATAAACCGCTACGACATCCATACCTTTAGTATCTATAATTTTTTGCAAAATACGCCCGGCATAATCCGGCGTTCCCATAAAAATTATTTTTACCCCAAGGGCACTTGTTTCACTGCTCATACTTGTCTTTGGTAAAGAGAGTTCCGCCTGCGTGCTTATTTTCTAACATAAGACTTTTTATATCTCTTAAGTCATATCCGCTTGTCAAAACCATATCAATGCCATATGTTAAGAGATAATTTGCAGCTTTTAGCTTTGTCAAGATCCCGCCTGTTGCAAAAGCGCAATTGGGAGTAGCCTCTTTTTCCAGCTCATCTTTGTCAATAGCATTAACGATTTTTAAGATCTTCGCATCTTCAAATTTTCTAGGATCTTTATCATAGTAAGCATCTATGTCAGAGAGGATAATCAGCAAATCTGAATTTGTATGCTTTGCAACATAAGCCGATAACTGATCATTATCCCCGACAACAAGCTCTTTTGTCGTCGTTGCATCATTTTCATTCACAATCGGGATTACCCCGTTTGATAAAAGAGTGTCAACAGTATCTTTTATTTTTTTGCTCTCGTCTTCTATATTGAAATTTGCGGCAGTAACTAAAACCTGTGCAGTAAGTATCCCGTGAGTTGCAAACTTTTTACCGTATTTTCTCATCAATATCGGCTGACCGATCGATGCAAGAGCTTGTTTATTTTGAAGAACAGCTCTGTCTAGCTTTAGTGCCGTATAACCTGCGGCAACTGCACCTGAGGAAACAAGTATAACTTCATTTGTTTCTCTAAGTTCTACTAAAAAATCAACCAACGTTCTCATTCGTTCTAATGCTATGGCGTCATTTTCAGTTAATACGGCACTTCCTACTTTTACAACTACTCTTCTCATTTTTTTATCGCTCGACTCTATTTGATTGAACTAAGTTAAACAATGCATGTCTTAACGGTTTTATATTTTTATGTGTCGCTGAAGATATCGGCATAACAAAATATGGCAAGTTTTTATCATATCCAAGCGTCTCATCTGCATTCTCTTGAATAAAATATGGAATCGACTCATCAAAATCTAAATCACTATTTTTTGTAGCTTTTACCCCTATCATCTCTAAAAAGCCACTGACTAGATCATTAATCTCTTCCGGCGGAACAATATCCGCTCTTGTTAAAGCAATAGCATACTGGCTGGCTGCCAATTTATCAGAAAAAAGTGCTACTTCGTTTTTTAGTGTCTCAATCTGCTCTTTTAGATCTCTGTATGAAGCCAAATCTATCATAAAAAGAAGAATCTTTGTTCTTTCGATATGTCTTAAAAACTCTATTCCAAGACCTTTGCCCTCATGTGCTCCGCCGATAATACCAGGAATATCAGCCATGATAAATGACTCGAAATCACCGATATTTACCTGTCCAAGTTTTGGCGTAAGCGTCGTAAACTCATAATTTGCAATTTCAGGACGAGCATTTGAAAGTGTTGAGATCAATGTAGATTTTCCTACATTTGGAAAACCGACCAAGCCGACATCAGCAATCAGCTTAAGTTCAAGCTTTACGGCTCTCGTCTCACCTTTCTCACCGGGTTGTGCATACGTAGGTCTTTGGTTTGTAGAAGATTTAAAGTGAGTGTTCCCGAGTCCGCCTCTTCCGCCTGTTATAAAAAGCTCTTCTTGCCCATCTTTTAACATATCAAACAGTACTTCGCCGCTATCCGCATCGATTATCTGTGTACCAGGTGGCACTATAATAATTTTTTTAGCACCTGATTTCCCCGCCATATTTGAACTCTCGCCCGTAGCACCGTTATCAGCTTTTATATGCATCTTTTTTTGAAAGTGTGAGAGAGTATGTGTATTATTGTCACATTTAAACCAGATATCACCACCTTTTCCGCCGTCTCCGCCGTTAGGTCCACCGTTTAAAACAAATTTTTCACGACGAAACGCAACACAACCCGGTCCGCCTTTTCCAGAAGAGACTGTAAGTTCGACACTATCTATAAACATAAAAATCCTTAATATACATCATAATATTTTTGTATTAATACAAAATACTTAAAAATTAACTATAACAAAGCAAACTATTAAATATTTTAGAAGTTTTCGGTGTTAAACCGAGTGTAGAGGTAAAAATATTTGGGATAAACCCAAATATTATAAATTATGCAGCTGGAACGATTGAAACTTGTTGGCGTTTTTTATCTTTTCTGTGAAATAAAACAGTACCTTCAACAAGAGCAAAAATTGTATGATCTTTACCCATACCTACGTTTTTGCCCGGATGAATTTTAGTTCCTCTTTGGCGAATAATGATGTTACCGGCTACTACAGCTTCTCCACCATACTTCTTTACACCGAGTCTTCTACCAGCCGAGTCACGATTATTCTGTGTACTACCTTGACCTTTTTTATGTGCCATCTTGGATCTCCTTAGTTAATTTACAGCTATATTATGCTGATATTTTAGTGATGCGAACACGCGTGAAGTCTCTTCTGAAACCTCTCTTCACTTTACTGTCTTTACGACGACGTTTCTTGAAAGTAATAACTTTTCTTTCACGACCCTCATTAATAACCTCAGCAGTTACAACAGCACCGCTAACATACGGTGCTCCAACTTTAAGCTCACCTGCGTTAACAGCTAAAACTTCTTTAATCTCGATTGAAGCTTTCGGTTCAAGAGACATTTTATCTAATAATAAAATATCACCCTCTTGAACTTTATACTGCTTGCCACCGTTTTTGATAATTGCGTACATGTACAATTCCTTAAAATCTTTATAAATCTACAAAAAGTCCGGAATTGTATCTAATCAAGCTTTAAGTTTTGTTTAACTTAAAAGGAAAGTTCTCAATTTCAAATACCTAAATTACGAAAATTAGCTAATTCTATAAACAACATTTCTTAAAAACATTGAAAACCTCTTGAAAAAAAGAGGTACAAAAACGGTACAGTTTATACTATTTGATTTGGCTATAGTTCTAACGGTCTCAAATATTTTAAATCTCTAATTATTTGCATATTTAGCTTATAATTTTTTAACAGAGCTATTTTTTATATGCGAGTTATATTTATCTTGATTTAGATAAGTACCGCTATTGCTTTTATACCCCTCTACAGCTGCTGCTACTCTAGTTCTACTTCATCCATAGTAATAATAGCAGGATAACTATCATTAACCAATAGGTGTAGAAACTCTTTGAATTTAGATTGCATATCTATACCTTTTTTAACAATATCATCATATACATCATCTTCTAATTGTAGTTTAATTGTATGCATATAAATTCCCCCCCCCCTGCTCTATATATTTTTTTAATTTTTAGAATATAACACATTTACTAATATGGCATATATTATCTATCCACTTATCGGAGTTATCTAAAATTATATAAAATCTCCGAAAAGCCCTATTTTAAAGGTTCTCGGAGTTGTCGGAGTCGTATTTTTTTAAAATTGTATTTTTCATATATATTTACACAAAAACTGTACCTATTTGCGTAAAAATCATTCCTCAACATTCGGCATCAAATTCATATTTGTCTTATTAATGTCAGTAGTATTATTTATATCTTCGGTTAAATACCTATATGCTGCATAAGGTGGAACTAGAATAGCAGTAAGAGCAGCTTTTGAACCTTCAGAGGCGATAAAGCCAGCACCAATAACTATATAAACAGGCGTGTTAATAGTATGCTTGACTATCTTTTCAGACATAGCATCATCATCTTTAATGGTGCAGCCGGTTAAGAAGAATATGTTACAGGCTAGTAAAAAAGCTAATGTTATTATTTTCATATCAACCGACCTTCTTTATTATCTTATGCGGATACTTGCATTTTAACGCCAAATGAACTCATTACTTTCACGATAGTATAAAATTTGTAAGCGGTAAAATGTGTTGAAACTTCCCATTTTGGGCGATTTATAGCTAAGATTTGGCTACCGTATTGACCTACCACACTTGAATATAGTATAATTTATTTGACTTTTGATATTGTCTATCTTTTACCGTATTGACCTACCACACTTGAATATAGTATAATTAAATAGAGATGAATTGTGTTTTATTGCCCACCGTATTGACCTACCACACTTGAATATAGTATAATAAAAATGCTAAAAATATTCAAAAGTTCTAAACTGTATTAACTGTAGGTCATATACAACAATGAGTTTTCGGTCTCAGTGGAGCACTAACCCAAGGGTTATCTCCTCAAAACCGAGTCCACAAATCTAAAATCCCATCCTGTATCATTTACTACAAGCAAAGCAGAGTGACATCATGTTATGATGAATCGTCGACCAAAATTCCGCTCTACAAAAAAGAAACCGCCCTTAACTATAAATTGCGGGAGCAATTTATTTCTAAATGCGCGTTTACGCGCATTGAATTTTTCACACTTAAACTAAGCTTAATAAATTCTTAAAGAACAATGTCTATCTTTTTCATAGACTTTTAAAATGCTCACACTCTTTATTAAGAGTCCTTGCTTCGTTATAGTACTGTTACTAAATGGAAGTATTTAAAAGAAGTTCCACCATGAGTTAAGAGCTGGTTTGAAATGTATGAGAAAGTTAAAAAGATAGACAATATCAAAAGTCAAATAATCGAGTTTTCTGATATCTTAAAAACCATATGAACTCTATTAAATATAAATTTTTTAGTGCTGCTTTTTTATAAGAAAACCTAGTTTTTCTTATAAAATTTTCCTCTCCGTATCTTTCTTTAAGTCTTATTATCTTCTGTCAAAATATACTCTTTACTGTTGTAAAAATACCTAAAAATATGCTCTGAAATGATAGACACCTTACGCAACCTGCTCGGTAGTACAATAAAGCCCCTATTCTAGGAGCTTAGTCGCTGTTTTTTGCTCCGCCAAAATAAAAATATTTTTTTCTCAAATGCCGTGTTTTTGGGGGCTGAGAGAGATTGAAAGTCAAAAGTCGTCAAAGATAAGTCAAAAATAAGTCAAATAATGCAAAAGATTGATTTAGATAAGAAAATATTATCAAAGTAGCCTATTTTATCCCTCTTTTTTAGATTATTTAATTATTTTTTTGGGAAATATTTATTTCTCAAATGCCGTATTTTATGGGGTTTGCAAGAGGTTGAAAGTCAAAAAAAAGTCAAAACACTTCATCAAATGAGAAAAAATTATGAATATAGGCAAGAGAGATAAAAATTTATCTCTTTAATATTTTCAAAATGGAGAAAAAAATCATGACTGATTTGGAACGATTTATGAGCGAGAACAAGCCTGAGGGACCGAGAAGATACAAACAGTATGAAACAGATATTTTATATCTTTTAGCTTCAAAACATTCTGCTAAAGATATAAAAGAATTTTTAGATTCTAAACATATAGCTCCGGTAGGTATGTCCACAGTATACCGCTATATCAGAAAGCTAAAAAGAAATTATGACATCGCTTCAATAAGGGTAGAAGATGAAATCAGTAGATAAGTTTATGACTAATAATAAGCCAATTCAAAGGACTAAGCTATCTGAAATTAACGATGATATTTTGCTGCTTGCCAACAAAGGATATCCTATTAAACAGATACACGAGTTTATTGTGAGTGAAGCAAAAATATCAGTAGCTTTAAGTTATCTATACAGATATATCAAAAAACTACAGGCAAGAGATAACCATATAGTGATAGATAAATCAAAGGCAACAGTGGTAACTGCTCCGGCAAAAATCACAACATCATCACCTGCGATAAAAGCAGATAAACCAACGGATGGAATAGTTGCGCCGAAAAAAAGCAGCATTCTAGAGAAAGCAGCAGCATTTATTCAGGCTCAAAAAGATGCGGGTGTACAACCTAAACCAGTAGAAGAGTTTAAACCGCGTGATTCTAAAATAGATAATTGGAATAAACAAAATGAGTAGCTTAGAAAAACTAAAGTGGCCTAATATGCACTGCCCACAAAGAGAGCAGTGCATGAAGAGTAAAACAAGATGGATAGTATGCACTCTTAGAAAAGAGTACATTTGCAATCAACTCATTAAAGAAAAGATTGATAAAAAAAACTCTAAGAATGAAGAAAAATTATGAATATAGGTAAGAAAGATATTTTAGCAAAGAGGTTTAATATGAGTACATATATAAAACAAATATATGAAATGGTCATAGGTAAAATAAATGAGATTGAAATCAAGTGTGAAAAGATAAAAAATGACATTCAAGCACATAAATTTTTAAAGCAGGAGCTGTTTAAGCTGCACGAAATTAGAAGAAATATCGAGTGTATGGAGGGAGAAGGAATTTTAAATCTATCACCTTGATAAAAATCTAACAAATTATGAATACAGGTAGAGAGATAACTTTATCTCTAAATAAAAAAAGGACATACGATGGGAGAAATTTTAGAATTATTCTTTAGACCAAATAAAAGCAACATAAGATATATGATAAGTATCTTGGATGCAAGCTTACCGGCAGTAGAAAAATTAACAGACAGTGATTATGCATATCTGCATGGGCGTTTAGACAGTATGAAGTATGCGATTACGCTATTTTGCAAGAATGATAAAGAGTTGCTTACAAAGTGGCAGAAGCTAGCGGATAAGGTTTCATATAAAAAATATGAATATGGTTGTAAGTAAGTATTTTTTTACTTGCTTAATTTAAAAAAAACAGGAGATATTAAATGATAGATATAGTAATTAACACAAAAGGCGGCGTAGGTAAAAGTTCGGTTAGCTCTCAATTCTTGAGTGCTTATATCAACAGAAAAACAAATGGTAAAGTAGAGTTTTATGAAATCGATGATCAAAACGAGAGTATAAAAAGTATGTCAGAATCACAAATACTTGAATCCAATATTGTTAAAGTTGAGAATGTAAGTAAATTTGTAGAGGAGAGTATCCTTTTTGAAAATGATGTTGTAGTAGATGTAGGGGGAAATATTACAGCTGTTATGTTCCTGCAAAAGCTTAAAAGCTTGGGTGGTTTTATAGCGCCTACTACTTACTTTATACCTATGTTTGACGGTGACCAGGATGCTAAAAATGCTGCTGATACTTTTAATCTAATTAGAGAGTTTGATAAAGATAGTAAGATAATCTATGTCTTAAACAGATGCACGAATACAAGCAATCAAGAGCTTATGGAGAGAGAGTTCATAGACTTTTTCGGAAGTGATGTTTTAGATGTCCCTGCAATCATAAAAGATAAAAATACATTTTATATCGCAATCAATAAAAACGCTATCTACAATGTTGTAGGTAAACTTAAAAAAACGATAATGGAAGTAGCATTAGACAATTATGATGAAGAGTATAAAAAAGCTGCTCTTGAATTCTTTGCGGATAAATCCAATCAGGACCTTTATAAAAAAACAAGACGATTTATGTTCTTAAAAGAGCAGTCTATCATCGCAAAAGGCATTTTAGAAAATGAGTATGATGGCTTGTTTGATGAGTTAGATAGAATTATCAAGAAGTAGTAATCCACCCACCCACAAACCTATAGACAAAAAAAAGGCTATAACTCAATAAAGAGTCATAGCCTATCTTCCAGCGCTTAGTTAATCAGACCAAGCTTTCAGAACTTAACTTGTTTCAAGAGAAATTATATCAAAAAATTATGAATATATATGAAACTATAAAAAAGGAGTTATACAACAATGACAACGGAAGAAATTGCAAAATTAATAATCTCGTTTGATGCTGCCGCCATAGCAGTAGAGCAGCTCGTAAAAAGTTCAAACGAGATTATAGAGACTAATCGTGAACTAAAAGCCGTGATTGACACAAAAGCCTACCTTGAGCACACTCAAGGCGATATCCTTAAAAATCTCCAACAACAAAACATTCTCTACAAATCGTTAATATATTTGATGGACAGCGATAAGGAGACGGTAAAAGAGATCGTGTCAAGAGCTGCAAAGTCGAACGATAAAGAAGTCGTAGCGTTTTGGCAAAAGAGGCTTCAAGATGAGTAGCAGCGACTTTACATTCAAGCAGGCGGAGAAGCTCCTAGAGGAGTTAAAAATCATAACTCCAACACTGGAAGACCTTCTCAAGAGGGCTAAGGAGATGAAAGATATAAACAAAGAGGCTTTAGCCCTTAACAATGAGCTAGAAAGTAACTTGAAAGCTTTTGATTTTACCATCAAGCAGTCAATCAACGGTGAGCTAGACAAACGGCTCAAATCCCTTGAAAGATTTGATGAACTTGAAAACAGTGTCAACAGAAATATTGCGTACCTAAAAAAAGCGGCAGAAAAAACGACCACGCTTAAGAGCATAAACTGTTTTCTGCTTATGGTGGCAGTTGCCGCCGCTGTTTTTTACGCCGCAAAATATCTATAAAAATTATGAATATACATAAGAGAGAGTTAAAAAACTCTCTCAAAAAACAAACAAAACAAAGGATTCACCATGGGTTACAGAAATTTTCAAAACAGAGTAGTTAGGCTCAAACTGATGAGCGCATACATAGCGAAGATTATATCGATCGCTTTTATTTTTCAAGCATTTGTTTTTGCGTATTTGCTTACAAATAACTTAAAGCAAGTCGAAGAATTCAACCTTAAAACATATGCAAAAAGCATATTTAAAGCCAAAGCAGAGCCGTACACGACCATAAAACAAGAGCAAGAAGCAATATTAATAGAGAATGGAACGATACCGCTAGTGGTGAGTTTTGGTACATACTTCTTGATTTTTGGAGTTTTTTATCTCTTTACTAAAAGAGATGCGGAAGATCAAGCAAAGGAAGCAAGAGGCTCAAAGCTGGTTAGTCTTGATGAGCTTGTAAAGTCTCTAAAATCATATCAAAACAAATATATAACCATCGGCGGTTTCGATAAAAAGACTCACATACTCACTGAGGGAGATAATATATCTCTAAAACTGGATAAAGCTAAAGAGATGAGTTATAGAGAGCATAGTATTGAGATACCCGAGAAGTTTGAATATACGCACTTTTGCGTAATCGGTAAGAGCGGCAGCGGTAAGACCTCGCTCATCAATCCGACGGTAGAACAAATACGAGAGCGTGGCGATAGGATGATTATCCATGACTATAAAGGTGACTTCACTAAAAACTTTTACAAAGTCGGTAAAGATTTGATTTTTAATCCTACCACACCGGATAGATGCATCAAGTGGAGTGTCTTCAACGACATCGATAACAAAGAAGACATGAGAGCATTAGCTCACTCTCTAATTCCGGCTCCATCTGTCCGGGAGGATGCGTTTT
>Ga0208246_1001552_pt1 | contig 12426 bp, 9 predicted proteins | sample RifOxyD2_FD_184039 | JGI IMG/M metagenome (GOLD analysis project Ga0208246, IMG submission 184039) | Soil microbial communities from Rifle, Colorado - Rifle Oxygen_injection D2 (SPAdes) | ecosystem: Environmental > Terrestrial > Deep subsurface > Rock core/Sediment | place: Rifle, Colorado... | reverse complement strand
GGTAATGAAGGTCAAGGTTTACGTGAATTAACGAAAAAAAATTGCGATCATATTGCGAAAATCGCGCTGCCCGGCGCGATTAAAAGTTTAAATGTTTCTGTTGCAGCGGGCTGTGCTTTGTTTGAAGTGAATCGGCAAAGAAGTTAATCTGCAGCGCTTCTTGTACACAACAAAAAAATTGGAATTTCTGAAATGGTGGCAAAAATGCCCATGTTTTGGGGCGTCCCTTGCTGGCGCCCTCATGATTATGAATGGGTACCCACAAGGGGTACCCCTACAATAACCCCAGTTTTATCAATCAAAATAGAGTAATTCCAAATTTTTGTCCGGTTTCTCCAGCTAAAAATTCCTAATTTTCATATTTTCTTAAGTTTCCGCGGTTAGTCTGGAGCTATTATATTGCTCACTACCGAGGTAAATATGAAATCATTGAGTAAGGCTCTGTTTCTAATGTGCGCTGCTGTTGGCGCTGTGGCGCAAAGCATCCTTAGTAAAGAACCTACTTTTGTTGTGGGTGGAAAGAACGCGCTTGGTGAGATTTTGGTTATGTCAGCGACGGTTCATCTTGAAGTTGATTTGTTTACTGCAGACAGCGCTTCTGTTTTTACTGCCGTTGGACAAACCATGAAGAATTTTCTTTCTGGAGCGGATTTCACTCAACAAATTGATTCTGTGCCGATGCCAAGTAATCTAACGCTTGAGATGAAATTACCTGATGAAAGACATTCATCATGGAGTTTGAGTTTCAAAAACTCGAGCTTGGTTTTGAGTGTTCCACCTGATGGTAATTTAAGTGCTTTTTCTGAAAGTATCAGGGCAAACGGACCGCTGATGAATTTTACGGGCTATGTGGAAGCGGCAGTGGCGCCATTGGTAAGGCGATTAGTTAGAGAAGAAACGCGTTATCTAGTGATATTTATAGGGGTGGGAGCTTTGATGACTTCATTCTGTTCGTATCTTGCATTTAGGGGGCTGTGTAATCAACGAAGAGTTGAGGAAGATGTCGTAAGACGAGCTCGCCCCGAAAATAAAATTATAAATATTGCAGAGCTTTTACCAGACGATGTTGGCTTAAGCTGTCCGCTTACTTTTGCGCCTCCCGAGGAACCTTATCGTGTTAAAAGCAGTATGGGTACTTTCAGAGATCCGTCAGGTGAGTTAGTAACAACCTCAGGTGCGTTTGAAAAAGCTTGGTTAGAGCGAGCATTACGCGCCAGAAACCAATGCCCGGTGACATGTCTTGTGTCTGAGGGGATTGTTTCCGCGCCAGATATTTTGGATAGATTGAGAGCGCCGGCACCTACTATAGAGCCTAGCTCTTCACTCAAAGAGCCTTTGCTGGACGATAGTCGATCAGAAGCGGGCTACGGTAGTTTTTCAACAGGTGTCTGAGGCGTTTCTACTGCGTAAAATCCGCAATTTTCAAGGTCGGCGTTTCTTGGTTTTTCAAAAGCGCCGTTTCGGTTTTATGGATCTCGTTTAATAGACTTTTTAATCGCTTGGTCACCACATCGATTTCTTTTTGCGTATGCGGCAGTTGACGACGCGCGAGAGAATTGCGAATCACAAGTTCGCTTTTTAATTTAAAATACACGCTGAAATTCAGTTCTTTTATTGTGGGTAGTTCCAGATTTAAATCCGCAAAGCGCTTTTTTAGTTCAGAAAATGTAAGTGCTTCCGCTAATTCTTGGGCTTCTAAGGTGGATAGTGGAACGTCGTTTTTTACAAGGGCGGCATTTAGTGCAGCAATCCACGTTTTAATCTGTTCTCGCCATTGTGAAAAATGTTCATTGGTAATCTCGTCTAATTGCTTTTGGCGCTTATCCACTTCGCCGATCGTAGTTTTTGCTGCCAGTTTAGCGAGGGGATGCGCAGATTTCGCCAGATCTTTTTTTTCTTCTTTTAGTGCTTCATTTTCAGCGGAAGTAATCAGCATACGCATCGTGCACAAATTAGCAAACGCCTTTAATTTACATGCTAAAAAAGGGCGGTAGGGGCCGGCAAGAGCATCATTAATAATGTCATCGGCCAAAAGCTCGCTGCTTTCCTCTTGGTGCTTATGTGCAGGAATGGCGACTTGGCGGATGATGCGCGTCAACGTATCCCAATCGTCCATGAGGATTTTGGCGTCGCTGGGGATGGTTTTTATAGATTCTTTCTTGTCGCTCATTGCTGAATACTATAGCATTCCCCCATGCCAAATTTACAGCTGGATTTGCAGCCTCTTAACAGTTTTCTTGCTTGTCCCACGCCCGATCAATGGGTTGCGGCTGCGCTTGCTGATTTGCCGACGCTTTTGGTTGATCACGCGCATTGTGAAAAAAAAGCCGCATCGACAGCCGTAAGTTTGATGTTTCGTTATCCGGAGCACGAAGATTTGGTAAATCAATTGTCGCGTTTAGCACGTGAAGAGTTACGGCACTTTGAGCAAGTGCTAAAAATCATGCGTGAGCGAGGGATTGCTTTTCGCCATTTAGAGCCCGCTCGTTATGCAGCGGGTTTGCGCAAACACATTAAAACGCATGATCCTGAGCGTTTGATTGATACGCTGATTGTAGGCGCGTTTATCGAAGCGCGATCTTGTGAACGTTTTTCAAAAATTGCGTCGCATTTAGACGAGCAATTGCAGAAATTTTATAATGGGTTGTTGGCATCAGAGGCTCGTCATTTTGAAATGTATTTGAATTTCGCGCGTAAAATTCACGCGCAAAAACCGCGCTTTGATTTTGATGAGCGGGTTGCATTTTTCGCCAAAGTGGAAGGGGAGTTGATTGCTTCGCCGGACGAAGTATTACGTTTTCATAGCGGGGTATGCTAATCTTTTGTAAGGGACATCAAACACAAGGAGTGATCTATGAAACTAGTGAAAATAATAACGGTCTTGACGACGTCGGTCATTTTGGCAGGCTGTATGGCCAGACATCTTGCTAGCAGTAACAGCAGTTATGCCGGCGATAGCTTTGGTAACTACAAATGCTACGCTACGGGCGGAAGCCACACAGCAACAGGCTGGGCGTCAAATCGTTCGGATGCAGAAGCTAATGCCCTGGATAAGTGCAGAGAACACGCTGGTACGAGCTGCAGCATCACCAGTTGCACTGATGAGGGCTCAAGTAAGTGAGTCAATTAGCGGGGCTTGTGATTATCGCTCTTGGGCTTCTGCTGTCCGGCTGTGTTAGCACTCTGCAACAACCGAATATGCAGCAAATCCAAAATTCGTACTCCTAGATGCCGCCGCTGCAATTTAAAATGACTGCGGTAGTGGCAAAAACGCCGTTATTTTGTAGGGGCGATCCTTGCGGTCGCCCCTAGAATAACCCCAGTTTTATCAATCCAATACGGCTCGATTTAATCCTGTTTTAATGTTTATGCTCTAGATAAGCCAAAACAAGATCTTTGTTTGGGATTCGGTATCCCTAGGTTTTGCTTTTTCAGCTGGGGTTTTGTACAGTGCAAGTTTGAATTCCGGAGTAAATGATGCGCCTTACAGATGATCGAACCCCCTTTTTTTCAACAACAACAGTCAGCACGGAAGCGATTTTTCGCTATGACTATGAGCGGCAACGCGTACAAGTGGACAGAGAGCCTTCCGTTAGGAAAACACAAAATGCGTTTGCAGTAAGCGTTTTGCCGCCAGTTAATGCGGATCTCGAAGTCTGTGCGGCCAAACTTGTGGAAGCGAAAAAGGCAGTAACGGAGCGCAAACTCAGAGCGTTGCATTGGGCGTTGGGGCCAGAAGTGTATTTACTCGCTCAGGAATACAAAGATGCAACACGCCGAAATTATCTTTCAGCATTGAATCTTGTGCTTGAGCACGCCATTTCTCGGCGTCGTCAACGCATTTATTTGGATTTAGCGCAACGACATAATCACCCCACAAAGTTAAGACTCTCTCAGCAAATTGAGCTGCGAACGGCGTTAATTAAGGCTTTTGATCGAGCTGACAATGCTAATTTGCTTACGTTGCCTGCGGCTTGGGAGCTCGATCTTGAATTTTCAGATCTATATTTGGAAATGGCCGCTGGATTGTTGCGAGAAGAGTCGCGTAAATGTCTCTCAGAAAAAGCGATTTCAGATTTACCGAAAGCCTTATTTGACGAAAAAAAACACGCTGCTGGTTTGCAAATCGACTTAACGGATTTGGGGCAACGACAAATAAATTTGCATTGCGGTTACGAAAAAGATGTTAAGGCCGCCTGGGGCGTTTTTGAAAGCAAATTTAAAAGGCTGAATGGCGAGTCGGACCAAAGAATAGCCGAACTTAAAGCCTGTGGAATTACCGAGCTGCCTTTTTTCGAATTAGTGGGCGGAGCAGCCGTTTTTGATTCCGCTATACAAGCTTATGTCAGCGCTGGAACGGATCAAGAAAAGGGAGCCTCTTTGGCTTGCTTGCAAGTATTGGTCGCGCATGGTGCGCAATGTTCAGCAGTGAATGTGAAATACTTAGACTGGCCAGCATTGGCAAAGCTACTGTCCTTAGGTGCAGCGCCAACGGCACGAGTAAAGGCCGTGCGCGACACAGTCACGGAACAATTTGAACGTCGGGCAGGGCTTTTTGCATGGTTTTTTCGCTTGAGATATAGCTCAGAAGCGCAAGCAAAGTCGCTTCGAGCGGCTCAAGCCACTTTGGTTGTGTATTTAATGGCTAGAAAGGAGCCTTTTTCAGCCGATCAAGAGCGTCAATTGTTGCTGGCCGCTGCGCCTCCTAAAATGCCACTTAGAACCTTTGATGATCGCGCCCCTCTGTTGGATGCTGCGAGTGAGATGGAATTACAAAGCCCAAAATATGGGACTTAATTAATTTACAGGAGAACGGTGATGTCAGGAAATTCTTATCAAGTGCTTGGACTTGCGTCGACGGCAACTCATGAAGATGTAAAGACGGCGTACAAAAAATTAGCGTTGCAGCATCATCCTGATAAACAAACGGGTAAAACTCAAGAAGAGCAAGATGCTGCGATAATGGCTTATAAAGAAATACAAAAAGCCTATCAAGCACTTTGCGTTGCCGAAAATAACAAAGTGGATCATCAAAATTTGCCAGGCGAGCTGCAGGCTCAATTAAGCGACTTTAATATCGATTCGACGTATTTTGTCGATTACCCTAACGACAAAAAGAAAGAGAGTTACGGCCCTTGCTTTGCGGAAATTGGTGCTGCGTGGGTGAGAAGCAAAAATGAAGTTGTTGCGCAATGCGATCTTTTTTTATTGTGTTGGCTCGACAAGACGGGCAGCCGTTGTCTGAATGGTTCGGCGGTTTATTATTCCGATGATACTCAAAACGAAAGAGCGTGGGTAAAAGAGCTGGGTCTTTGCGACTTAGCTGGGGTGGCTATGCTCGAAGCGGCGCAAGAATTCCGTAAAAACCAAATCACCGAAGCTGTATTTCGCACTCACGCAAGTTTTGTGTATCAAGAAGTATTTAATGGCGGCCGTTTTAGGCCCTATTATGAAATGCTTGCGATGCTGGAAACTGCGCGAACTAGATTGCAGGACGATTCTTCAAAAGACCCACTAAAAGACGTTAAAATTACACAGCTAGATAGTGTCATTAAAGAGCTTCGCGACGATTTGAAAACCCAAGTAAACGCGATGATCAGTGAGCATCTGACAAAACTTAAGCAAGGTGAAAATCCCGGGAATGATTTTGCGGCTAAGAAAGTCAATAGTTTTTTTGAAACGACAATGACTAAATTACGCAATCTTGCGCAAAGCGAAAATATAAAAGGCCGCAGAAACCTCATTAAAGATATTCTGCGTGGAGCGCTGGGAGTGCTGCTTAGTTTTATGGCGGTGGTTAAGAGCGGGCGTAGAGTATGGAATGCTGCATTTTTTAAACGCCGCACCGAAGCCAATATCGACAATGCGCGCTATACGCTTGAAAAAGCGCTTCGAAGGTGATTTTTCGTAATTTCCGCGCTCTCTTTTGTCATCCCGCTTGTGCCACGAAGGGGTACGAAAGCGGGAATGACAATCAACTGGGCCTTCAACAGTCAAGAATCAAGCTCCAACAACACCGCCCCTTCATTAACCAGGTCGCCGACTTTAAAAAATACTTGCTTCACGAGTCCCTCGCTAGGCGACACAATCGCATGCTCCATTTTCATCGCTTCAATCACCATTAATTTTTCGCCGGCTTTCACACTTTGCCCGGGTTTTACGAATACCGCAGCAACAGTTCCTGGCATGGGCGCAATAAACGCATTCGCGCCGCTCGCATTTTGTGCATCCTCCGCTTTAGTTTGCGCGATATCGAATACATAGTGTTCACCGTAATTAAAAATATGCCACTGGCCGGCGTGAAAAAAGGCTTTTTGCGCGGTAATTTCATTATTGGGATGCGCTGCATAAACGGCCTTGTCCACATAAAACGTGAATCCCGGCGTAATTTTTTTCAAACGCCAATGATCGCGAGCTTGCCAGGGTGAGGTTTTATCATTTGTTTTAGCGGGATTTTTCGCTAAATCACTTTGGCGTTGACGCTCCGCATTAGCGGTTTGAGTTAATACTTGCTCATTGATTTGCGTAGGCTTTAATAATTTTTCCGCATGTTTCTCAATAAAATGTGTAGCTAATTTTTTGTTTTGAAAATCAGGTTCTTTTAACAAACGTGCTAAAAAGCTGATATTGGATTCCACGCCGACAATAAACGTGTTTTCAAGGGCGCTGATTAAATTGGCAAGCGCCGCCTCACGCGTTTCACCCAACGCAATAATTTTTGCAATCATCGAATCGTAATAGGGGCTAATGGTGCAGCCTGTTGCAAAACCCGTGTCAACGCGAATATTAGCGGGGTATTCAAATAAAACTAATTTGCCGCAAGCGGGGCGGAAGTCATCAAAGGGGTTTTCGGCACAAACCCGCGCTTCAATGGAATGACCTTGCTGTTTGATTTGCGCTTGCGTCAGCGGCAATTTTTCGCCGTGCGCGACCATAAGCTGCCATTCAACTAAATCTAAGCCCGTAATCATTTCTGTGACCGGGTGCTCAACCTGCAAACGGGTATTCATTTCCATAAAATAAAATTGATGCTGCGGATCCACTAAAAATTCAATGGTGCCGGCACCGCGATAATTAATCGCTTTCGCCGCGGCAATCGCGGCAGCGCACATTTTTTCGCGTAATTGCGCGGGTAAATCGGGCGCGCAGGCTTCTTCAATCACTTTTTGATGACGGCGTTGCAGCGAGCAATCACGATCAAACAAATGCACCACATTACCATGTTGATCGGCAAAAACCTGGACCTCAACATGGCGCGCGGATTCAATGTATTTTTCTAAAAACACGGCGCCATTGGCAAAGCTTTTTTCCGCTTCGCGTTCTGCACTCACTACCGCATCCATTAACTCATCTAAAGCATGCACTAAACGCATACCGCGGCCGCCACCACCAAATGCCGCTTTCACCAAAACGGGTAAACCAATTTGAGTTGCAGCGGCTTGCAACGTTTTTTTATCTTTGGTGTCGCCCGAATAACTGGCTGCGATGGGCACGCCAGCATTTTGCATAATTTCTTTGGCACGATTTTTATCGCCCATGTCCTTAATCGCAGAACTCTCGGGACCAATAAAAATAATTTTATTTTTTTCGCAAAGCGCCGCGAAGTTCGCATTTTCCGACAAAAATCCATAACCAGGATGAATGGCTTGCGCTTTTGCTTGCTTGGCAATTTCAATTAATTTGGCTTGGTTTAAATAGCTTTCGCTGGCAGCCGCTGGTCCAAGCAAATACGCTTCGTCCGCTTGCTTCACAAACAGCGCATTTTCATCGGCCTTCGAATACACCGCCACGGTTTTCACACCGAGTTTTTTCGCAGTTTTAATAATGCGGCAAGCAATTTCGCCGCGGTTGGCTATCAGTATTTTTTTAAACATGGCGCATTATATATGTAATCCCCCCTTTGAAAAAGGGGGTGCCGAGCGTTTCGCGAGGCGGGGGATTAAATCTGAAAATGAAAATCTCCCCGCCGCGCCAAGGCGCGTCGACCCTCTTTTTCAAAGAGTGTGAAATCATCAAAGCCACTTCGCCGGCCGTTTTTCAAAAAATGCAGCGATGCCTTCTTTGGCTTCATCGCTGGCTCGTACGCGCGCTAATTCTTCAGACACCAAATTCAGCGTATCTAAATTAATAGGATCTAGCTTCTGCGCTAACCATTTCGCAGAACGCATCGCTTGCGGGCCATTATGACTTAATTCCGCGGCTAATTTAGCCGTTGCAGAACTTAATTCACAGCTATCTACCACTTGTGAAACCAAATTCATGTGCAACGCTTTATGCGCATCAAATAATTCTGCGCTTAAAAATGTGCGCGCGGTATTCGCGTAGCCCATTTGGCGCAAAACAAAGGGAGAGATCGTCGCCGCGGACAAGCCCAATTTCACTTCCGAAAAACAAAATTGTGAGTCACTTTCACAAATTGCAAAATCGCAACAAGCAATTAAACCTAGCCCGCCGCCAAATACTTTGCCTTGAATTTTTGCGATAGTGGGCTTGGATAAACTCGATAAGCGCTGCAGCATTGATGCAAGCTTCATGGCATCTTCACGATTTTGTTCTTGCGAAAAGCAGGCCATTTTTTTCATCCAATTTAAATCCGCACCCGCGCAAAAATTTTTGCCTGCGCCGGCGATAATGACAACTATGCAATTTTCATCTTGCTCTGCGGCATTCAATGCATCACTTAACTCACTGATTAATTCCTCGTTGATTGCGTTATGTTTATCCGGACGATTTAAACTTATCGTTGTAATTTTATTTTGCGCATTGATTTCAAGGGTTTGGTAGTGCTTCATCATCTTGCCTTAATGTTGTTGAAAAAATAAACATAGCATAACAGGGTTTTTTGCGTATTTTTTAAAAAAAATAGAAGTTTATTTTTATCCCGTCCGTTATGATCAATTTTTCAGGTTCTACTTGCAGTATAACTTTTTCAAGTGCTTGTAAGCTTGTTGTTGAATTTTAACTAATTTTTATTGAGGATGCTATGCTAGAGAATGAGAATGCCCCCTTACTGAATGACCCACCACACACTCTCCACCACACCGCTGCATTAGTAGCGAGAGAGGCGGTATATAGGACACAAATAACAGACGAGACTAAAAAAAGTCTTAAACGCGCTTATCATTCAGCCGCCTGGGGCTCCTATCTTCCTGAAACTTTTTTTGCTTTATTTGCTTATTTTGCAACTAACTTGGGCTTTCAAGTTGTGGCAAGCTCGTATGCGGCAAATAATGCCTCGGGAAATTATTCGCCTACGCAACAAATCTCCATAGGCGTGGCTTTAGTGACTTCTTTTGCTGACTTTTTAGTAAATCTTGGTGTAATCCATCCCAAAAAGCATGCCGAAGAACTTTCGAAATATGTGCGCACAGAAACAACCTATGAAGGTCTTCTTCGAATAGAATTTGAGAGTGTTGCTGCCGCTGCCGTGAATGATTTTGCGGCTTTAGAGGAAGGGAGTGCTCCTCCAGGAGGTGCGGTAGCAGAGCCCGGTGCAGCAGGAGGCAATCCCGCTGAAGATGCGGCCGCTATTTTAGCCGGGTGCACTTCTACAGAAGAAATTCAAGGGAAGATGCGAATTTTGGTACAAATTTTCCCAATTTTCCTAGGTTATGTCGCAGGCACCTTGGGTAATCTGCTTTTTCTTGCTCAAGATAAAAAAGAATCACCCTCATTTTTGCAGGGCCTTGTGGGTAAAATGCAGGAGCAGCCAGGCGTTGTCTGGGGGCTTGTACCTTTCATTGTGCCGGTAGGCTGTGTTTATTATGCGATGTATTCGTATACTAGAATGCTAGCAGGCGCAAATATTTTAGCTCAAGGTGAATACGGGAACAGAAAAAATCTAAGTGGATCCATGGAAGCGTGGCTTGAGAATTTTTTGGCCTCGAGCTTTCGCGGAACAGGCTTTGGAGCGATTACAGAAATTTTCTTAAGAAGTAGTTACTACACTAATTTGTCAAATGCGTGGAAATGGCCTTTGTATGGCTTTGGCACTTTTTTAGGCGTAACGAACACGTTCTTGCGCTCTGTTCCCAAAACGCATAACCGTTATATTGGTTCGAATAAAGTGCTTGGACGAATCGCCGCTCCAGAAACGAATTATTATAACCATGCTAGGACAGCTTATAATGCGGAAAAAACAGTTGCCGGCGTAAATCAAAGCGCGCTATTGCGAACCCTGCCTTTTACAGGTTTTGGTTTTATGAGTTATTTTTTAACGCTGCAGCATTTAGATGAAGCGAAAATGGAAAATCAATTAATCAGTGCGGGAGTAGGTATTGTGCTTGGTTTTGCTGTTCTTGCCTTGCGCTTTATCCAAGCTCGTGAAATGGAAGTAATGAGAATAGCGCGAGCTTATGCCTCAGCTGACTTGCATAATGAAGCCGCGGACTGGTGTAATCAAAATTTTGATCCCACGATCGGCGCAGCCCGTGGACTCATTGCTCAAGGTCGCAATGAGGAAGCAAAAGCCACTTGCAAGCAATACGATCAAATTGCGGCTTTGCGAGATGCTTATGCCAAAGAAGCCAATGCCGTGCTTGATCCCCAAGCGGATTCGTATCGTGCCGCGCCAGATACAGCGAACCTTTTATCTAGCGTTTCACGTTGTTTGAGTATTATTTTAGGCTTAACGTATATTTACAATGCCTTCGATGATCCTCGAGCTGCCGTATCCGTCTCGTTGCCCTTCATGATCATGGCAACTGTTTTGAACTATAACTATAACAAAGACGATGTTCGTGAGAGCTGGGATGGCATTAAGTCAATGTGCCGCGCTGCTCCAGGGGCTTAAGTGAAAGGCATTTCTGTCGTCCCCTCGAAAGAGGGGGCGAACAATTTGCTTACATCCTGAATATTCCGAATTTCGTGTCATCAATTTTTGCATTCAAACTCGCGGAAATACACAAACCCAAAACGCGACGCGTATCGCGCGGATCGATCACGCCATCATCCCAACAACGCGCACTCGCGTAATAAGGATTGGCTTGTGCCTCGTAATCGGCACGAATGGAATTTAAAAAATCTTCTTTTTCTTTTATTGGCCATTTTTCATTTGAACGCGCCATTTTATCTTCTTTGACTTGCGCTAACACTTGCGCGGCTTGTTCGCCGCCCATCACGGAAATTCGTGCATTTGGCCACATAAATAAAAACCGGGCGTTGTAAGCGCGGCCGCACATCGCGTAATTTCCAGCGCCATAACTGCCGCCGATAATAATGGTGAATTTTGGCACGGCGGCACAAGCCACTGCGGTCACCATTTTCGCGCCATGTTTCGCAATTCCGCTTTCTTCATATTTTTTGCCGACCATAAAGCCGGTGATATTTTGTAAAAACACCAAAGGAATTTTACGCTGACAGCATAGTTCAATAAATTGTGTTCCCTTGAGAGCAGATTCTGCGAATAAAATGCCATTATTCGCAATGATTCCGACAGGGTAGCCGTAAATATGGGAAAAGCCACAAACTAAAGTGGTTCCAAATAAGGCTTTAAATTCATCGAATTCTGAGCCATCAACTAAACGCGCAATAATTTCGCGTACATCAAAAGGATGGCGCGGATCGGCATTGATTACACCTAAGATTTCTTCAGAATTATAGGCAGGTTCGACAACAGGGCGCGTGACTAACTCAATGGTTTTTTTGCGATTTAAATTGCCGACAATTCTGCGCGTGATATTTAAAGCCTCTTCATCATTTTGCGCATAATGATCAGCAACACCGGAAATTCGGCAATGCACGTCCGCACCACCTAAGTCTTCGGCGGAAACTTCTTCGCCCGTTGCGGCTTTTACCAAAGGCGGTCCGGCTAAAAATATCGTCGCTTGATTTTTTACCATCACGGCTTCATCCGCCATTGCAGGGACATAAGCACCGCCCGCCGTGCAAGAACCCATTACGCAAGCAATTTGTGGAATATTAAGTGCTGACATATTCGCTTGATTGTAAAAAATGCGGCCGAAATGATCGCGATCGGGAAATACATTCGCTTGTTCTGGCAAATAGGCACCACCGGAATCGACTAAATAAACGCAGGGTAAATTATTTTGCTGCGCGATTTCTTGCGCGCGTAAATGTTTTTTAACCGTAATCGGATAATAAGTCCCGCCTTTTACTGAAGCATCGTTCGCTACGATCATGCATTCTTGACCGTGAATGACGCCAATTCCAGCAACGGCGCCAGCGGCTGGAATTTCGTCTTTATATAATTGATAACCCGCAAGGGCGGATAATTCTAAAAAGGGTGAGCCTGGATCAATTAATTTTTCTAAACGTTCACGCACCGGCAATTTGCCTTTTTTGCGCTGATGTTCGATGGCTTTCGCATCGCCTTCAATAATTTTTTCTAAAACAGCATCCAAATGTGCAATTTGCGTTGTCATCGCTTTCACATTGGCTTTGTATTCGCCGCTGTTTGGGTTAATT
>Ga0208246_1001550_pt1 | contig 12456 bp, 12 predicted proteins | sample RifOxyD2_FD_184039 | JGI IMG/M metagenome (GOLD analysis project Ga0208246, IMG submission 184039) | Soil microbial communities from Rifle, Colorado - Rifle Oxygen_injection D2 (SPAdes) | ecosystem: Environmental > Terrestrial > Deep subsurface > Rock core/Sediment | place: Rifle, Colorado... | reverse complement strand
GGAGCCTCCGGCGCCGGGCCGTCGTACACCGGCGCCTGAGGCCGGAGCAGTTCTGCCTTCAGTCCGCTTTTTTTGATAATTTCCGCCGCCACCGATCCCTGTTCTTCGGACAGGGCGATTAGCAGGTGTATCGGTTCTACTTGCGGCTGCTTCAAATAACTCGCGAAGGAAATCGCGCGGGCGATGGTATTTTTGAGATGGGTGGAAAAATTGTCGATAAGTTTTTGCGGGTTCATAGTTGTCTCGCGGGGGTTTGAACAGGGGGCGTGAGGCTCTCCGGCGCGGCTCGAGATTGTCTTTCGGCGGCTGGCTACCATTGCCCCTTATTAAGCTATAGTATATACTAAAATCTGCTGAAATTAAAGTTAAGAAGCTTACTATGTCATTTCCCACCCATATTTTCAAGGCCTACGATATTCGTGGCTTGGCAGACGGAGAAATAACTGAAGAATTGGCTTACCGCGTCGGCCGGTCATTTGTCCGGCTGCTGCGTCAGCGGGGAGTCGAGTTAAGCGGCCGGTCCTTGGTGGTGGCCCGGGACATGCGTCCGACGAGCCGGCTGCTTGAGGCCGCTGTCGAGCGCGGTATTGCCGACGAGGGAGTGGATGTCGCCGGTATCGGCCTGGCTTCCACGCCGCTTTTTAATTTTGCCTGCACCCTTTACCCGGAGCATGCCGGCGGCATTATCGTAACCGCCAGCCACAATCCCGCCCAATACAACGGGTTCAAGCTCACTTTGGACAGCGGCCTGCCCATTGGCAAAGACAGCGGCATGGAGGAAATCCACGACCTGGCGGCGGCTGATTTCCCCCCGCCGGCCGGCTCTCTCGGCCGGCTGACAAAAAAGTCTGTCCTCGCCGATTACGAAGATATGGTTTTTGGCCTGGTCGGCCCCGGCAGCATTCGGCCCCTCAAATTGGTGGTTGACGCCGGCAATGGCATGGCCCAGACGACTTTGCCCAAAATATTGGAGCGGCTGCCGGTAACGGTGAATTATTTGTATTTGGAACCGGACGGAACGTTTCCCAATCATGAGGCCAACCCGCTTAAGACAGAGACTCTGGCCGACTTACAGGCGGCCGTCAAAGAGCATGGGGCCGATTTCGGTTTTGCTTTGGACGGTGATGCGGATCGAATTGGTTTGGTGGATGAAACCGGAGCCGTGGTGGATGCCTCATACGTGGCGGCGCTTATCGGCCTCGAAGTTCTGCGCCGGCATCCGGGTTCGGTTATGCTCTACGATTTGCGTTCCAGCCAGATTGTGCGCGAAGTTTGGGAGGCGGCCGGCGCCCGGCCGGAGATGTGCCGGGTAGGACACGCTTTCATCAAACGTCTGCTGCCGGAAAAAAAGGCGGTGTTCGCGAGCGAATTGTCGCTTCATTTGTATTACAGCGACTGCCGGAATCTGGAGTGCAGCGATCTTTCGCTTCTATACGTGCTGCAGCTGTTATCGCGCTCCGGACAGCCTTTGAGCAGTTTAGTCCGGCCGCTCAGAAAGTACTTCCATTCCGGGGAAATAAACTTTACGGCGCCCGATCCGGCCGCGGTGATCCGCGCGGTCGAGTCAGCTTACCGCGATTCGGCCCTGGAGGTATCGCATCTCGACGGCTTATGGCTGAAGTTCGACTGGGGTTGGCTAAATCTGCGGCCGTCGAACACTGAACCGGTTGTGCGGCTGAATTTGGAGGCTCGAACCAACGAGATTATGCGCGCCAAAATTGAAGAAGTTAGCCAGGTTCTTTTCCAGTATGTGCGCTAAAGGCCGGCGGCAACCCAGTTAAACCAGGAGATTTTTTCGCCTCCGGTACTTATGCAAATGAGCGATCATTTAATTGATATTGTCGAAATTGCCAAGCGCGCGGGCCAGGTTATTTTGGATTACTATGCCAAAGACCAGTACGCTGTCTGGAGCAAGCCTGACCGCACGCTCATTACAGACGCCAACTTGTCGGCCCAGGAAGTGATCCTGCGCGGGCTGGCGTCTAAGTATGACTACCCGATAATTTCCGAGGAGGCGGAGCGAGGCGCGATTCCGGCGGGCAGCCGCTGCTGGGTAGTAGACTCTCTCGACGGCACCAAGGATTTCATCAAGCGCACGGACGATTTCAGCGTTTTGATCGGGCTTTTGGAAGCCGGGCAGCCTGTCTTGGGCGCGGTTTATGTGCCGGCCAGGGATATCATCTATTGCGCCGAAAAAGGCGCCGGGGCCTGGAGCCAGCTGCACAATCGCATGCCCAAGCCCATGCATGTCTCCGCTACCGCCGCCATTGACCGCATGACACTGGTGATCAGCCGGTCGAATGTCAGCACGCTCGATATAAAAATCGCCAATGAGCTGCAGTGCGAATATATCTTGCGCGTCGGCAGTGTCGGCCACAAGCTGGCTTTGGTCGCCGACGGCGAAGCCGATCTGTATATAAGCACCCGGCCGGAAGTGCCGGTTTGGGATACCTGTGCCGCGCACATTATCATCCGCGAGGCCGGCGGCATGATAACTGATTTGTCCGGAGAGCCGCTGCGGTACGATCCCGAGGGACTGTCCCATAGGCACGGCGTCGTGGCGACGAACGGCCTCAACCACAGTGAAATTATCGCGCGCGTCGCGCACACCGCCGCCGGACAGGCCGTCTAGGCCAGTCCGGGCGGGAAGTTATTTTTTTCGCGCGGCCCTCTCCCAATGGTATTCGGCCGCAATCGCAATGCCGCCGCGGACATTGAATTTGACTACCACGTCAACCGACAGCGGTTTGACGAACCGGGCAAAGTCGCCGGCAATATCCACGGCCAGGTGTTCGTGGAAAATTCCGCTGTCACGGAAAGTTTCCAGATAAAGCTTCAAAGATTTGGATTCGACCACGAATTTATCCGGTACGTAATAAATGTCTATAACGGCATAGTCCGGCTGGCCGGTGAGGGGACAACGGCAGGTGAACTCGGTACACTCTAATTTGACCGTTAGTTTGCCCGGCGCGTGGTTGGGGAAGACTTCGAGGGTGCGCGAGGGGGCGGCTTTGCTCCCCAGCTTGGTTAGATTTTTGAGGTCGGAAGCTGACGTTGGCATAAATTATTTTTGGGGTGAATTGGCAGGTTCGATAAATTTTACGGTTTTTGATATCTCTTCAACCAGGTCCCAGAGGCGCTGGAGGGCAGCCGGCATCTTTCCTTTTTGGAAAGACGCCAAGTCAGAGGCAGCGGATCCAGACGGGTACTCAAATACAATCGCTAGGTACGCGTCGTCGCGCGGCCTAAATCTGGCATACCGGCGGACTGCTGTATCGGGGTTAAATCCCCAGTTTTGTACTGCTTCGGTAATAGTGTAGTCGACGCCGCGATTGTAGCCAAAGTCTTCAAATAAATAGGAGTCGTACTCTGTGCCGGCAGTAAATTTACCATGTTGGCAGATGAGGAATATCCTGGATTCCGTGGGTCCATAATCAGACAGGGTAAGCGGTACCTTGCCCTGGGTAAAGTTGACTTCTATGCGCAGCGGCACCAGTGTTTCTGTTTTTTCTTCTCCTTCCCAGGGCCGGCCCGACGTTGGCAGACCCAGTGATTCGGACAATTCAATAGAGGACACCCGGCATTGTTCAAGCATGCTGACAGCCAAGGACGAACGGTAGGCCAAATCGGGCCGGGCTGCGCCCGGATTTGGGTCGGGTGCGTTCGCGCCGGCTGTTGTACTTGCTTGCCCCGACTGTGTTTTTGCCGGATTTTCATCCGGCAGGCGCAGATCAGTGTTGGTCTGACAGCCAAAGCCGGCCAAAACCAGGGCCGCGATGATCAGGGCAAGCGGGCTTGCTTTGCTGTATGCCGGCATAAAATTTTGGTCCAGGTGAACCGGGTAAGTTATGCGAGCTCGCGCAGCCGCCGGATCCTGTCTTCGATCGGCGGGTGCGTAGAGAATAAATTTGTCACGCTTTTTCGTTTGAACGGATTGGAGATAAACAGGTGGGCGGTGGCCGAGCTGGCAGTGGCGAGCGGCGCGGAGGAACGGGAAATTTTTTCCAAAGCGCGGGCCAGGCCTTCGGGGTAGCGGGTGAGGAGAGCGCCGGAGGCGTCGGCCAGATACTCGCGCCGGCGCGATACAGCCAGTTTGATAAGTTCGGCGATTATGGGGGAAAGCACGATTAGGATTAATCCTGCTATCATAAGCACCCCGCCGGCTTTGCCGTCGCTCCGGCGTCCCCGGCCGTGGAAGTGAAAGCGGAAGAGCCAGTCCGAGAGAAGGGCGATAGCGCCCACCAGAACGATGACGAGTGTCATGACCCGGATGTCGTAATTTTTGATGTGGGAGAGTTCGTGGCCCAGCACCCCTTCGAGTTCCTCGTTTTCCAGCGCTTCGACAATACCCGTCGTTACGGCGATCGAGGCGTGTTCGGGGTCGCGGCCCGTGGCAAAAGCGTTCAAGGCCGGGCTGTCTATAATGTATACCTTCGGCAGCGGCACGCCGGCGGTAATGGCCAAATTTTCCACCATCCGGTACACATAGGCATTGTCTTCCTTGCTGATCGGGCGAGCGCCGGTGGTACGCAGGGCGATAGCGTCCCCTTTGTAATAACCTACCAGCGACATGACGGCCGAGATGACAAGGGCGATCGCCACCGACTGGTAGCCGTAGCCGAAATAGTAATTCAAAAACCAGCCGATGCCGGTAGCGACGGCGGTAAAAATAATAATCAGCAGGTAGGTTTTGCGTTTGTTGGCGTCAATTTGGGAATACATAAGGATCTCTCCAAAGGCTGGAGCCTGTAATTACCGCCAGCCGGAAATAGCTCCAGCTCCTGGCGCGGATTGCGTCCAGGAATCTTGCTTACAGCTGTACCTGGACATTCTCTCTCTCGGCCTTGTCCTCGACTTCAAAAAATTCGTATTTGGTGAATTTGAGAGAGTTGGCCACCAGGTTGTTGGGGAAGACCTCAATCCGGGTGTTGAAGTCGCGCACCTGCGAATTGTAGAAGCGTCGCGCCGCCATGATTTTATTTTCCGTGTCCGAGAGCTCGTCCATGAGCTGCGTTACAGTCGTGTTGGCCTTTAGATCCGGGTAGGCCTCGACTGCGACGCGCAGATTGCCCAGCAAGTTGCCCAAAAGGCCCTCGGTTTGCGCCAGCTTGGCCGTGTCTCCTGCCTGCTGCGCCGAAATGGCCTGCGAGCGGTACTCGGTGATTTTTTCCAGGAGTTCTCGTTCGTGCTTAAGGTATCCTTTGACGCTGTTGACCAAATTCGGAATCAGGTCGTGCCGGCGCTTGAGCTGGACGTCGATGTCGCTCCAGGCTTCTTGGACCCGATTTCGCAGCCGGATAAGGCCGTTATAGACCAAGACAAGCCAGACGACCGCCACCCCGACGGCGACGAGAATAATCAGAGACGGAGACATAGAAAGAATTAAAAGTAATTAGAACCTACTCCCAAAAATAACTTCCGGCTCAATTTTGGCCTGTTTCGGCTGCAAATTGTCCGGTTCTCGTCGCCATAGTACCACTATGCCTCCTCAACCCGGACAATTTTCGCTCGAAACAGGCACAAAATTGTCTCGGAATTATTTTTGGGAGTAGGTTCTAGGTTTATGATTTTGGCTTTGCGTTCAGGCCTTGAAAAAAAACCCTGATCGTGCGATAATTCTATCATCCCTATTCTAATTCCTGGCTTGGATATTGTCAATTATTATGCTGACCGTCTTGCTTTTTCTTCTTATCCTGAGCGTCTTGGTGGTAGTCCACGAGTTCGGTCATTTTATTTGCGCCCGCCGGTCGGGTATGCGCGTGTTCGAGTTCGGCTGGGGCTTCCCGCCCCGGGCTTTTGGCGTTTACCGCGATCCCCGGACCAAGCGGGTGGTGTGGGTCTGGGGCAGAGGACGCGGCAGTCTGTCCCAAACCGGCGGCGGAGAAGAGCGCTCGGAAGAGTATCCGGCCACGCTTTACTCGGTTAACTGGCTCCCCCTGGGCGGATTTGTAAAAATCAAGGGAGAAAACGGCGAAGAGGCGGCTGAGCCGGACAGTTTCGGGTATCAAAAAACGTGGAAGAAAATTATTACCTTGGTCGCCGGCGTGGTGATGAATTTTTTGTTAGCGGCCGGGCTATTTGGCTTCGGCCTCATGATCGGCCTGCCGGCAGACGTTAGCGTCCTTGAAGATAAATGGGCCCGGGTGGTGGAGGAGCCGCGGGTGCTCATCCAACAGGTGGAAAAGGACTCTCCGGCCGATCAGGCCGGACTGGTTTTCGGCGACACTATCGTGAGCCTGGACGGTGAAAGGGTAGGCCGATCGAGCGAGGTAATAGAGCGGGTGCGATCCTCGGCGGACAAGACGCTCACGGTAGGCATACTGCGCGCCGGGCAGGAAAAAACCCTGGAAATCAAACCGTCCCCCCTCAAAGGGGGCGAGGCACCGCGGCTCGGAGTAATGCTCGCGGATGCCGGGATTATCCGTTATCCTTGGTATATTGCCTGGTACAAAGGACTAGTCGCCGCCTGGTTCGGGCTTTTGAATATCTTTGTCAGTTTTTACACCCTCATTAGGCAGCTTATCTTGGGCGGGGGGTTGGCTTTCTCGGTTTCCGGACCGGTAGGTATCGCAGTCGTCATCGGGCAGAGCGCCCGTCTGGGACTGAGCTATTTAATAAATATCACGGCGATGATCTCTCTCTCGCTCGCCGCCATCAATATCTTGCCGATCCCGGCCCTCGACGGCGGACGGGTACTGTTTATCGCCATCGAGCGTTTGACCCGGCGGAAAGTTCCGCTCAAATACGAACAGCTGGCCCACACCGTCGGTTTCCTGCTTTTAATGGCCCTGATTATCGTTGTTACCTGGCGCGATGTCCGGCAATTATTTTGATGTGTCCGGTATTAAAGCGGTTTCAATATGAGCGGAATTTCAGGGCAAACTGACGACGACAAGCGGTTTTCCGATTTTCTGGATGATCTCAAACTGGAGCTCTACGGCGAAGATGTTGGCGTAGAGGTGCCCACGGTAATAGACAGGCTCCACCAATGCTTTTTAAGCGGGGCCGGTGATTATCGGGAGCGGACGCAAACAGCCCTGGCAGAAGTTTTGGACGAACTCCAGCGGATTCACGGCGTTGACTCAGAGAAAAGGCAGAAGTTGGAGCTGGCCTTCTTAGATGTTCGCGGTGACTTGCACACCGAGAGAGGAGAACTCAAAAATTTTCCCGGCTGGTTTAAAAAGGGGTACGGCGAACCGCCTCACGGACCAGCCATGAGAGGGCCTGGGGCGGGTGTGGAATTAACGGACCCTAGATTAAAAAAATAATGGCTATGCGTGACGATCTATACCGGATTAAACAGGAACTAGCCGACCGGCTTAAGACAGCAAACGACTTGCCGGGCTGGGAGGCCCTCGAGGCGGAGTATTTTTCCCGTACGGCCGGAAAATTTACCAATTTGATTAAAAAACTCAAACAGCTGCCCGAAGAAGAACGCAAAATCATGGGTCGCCTGGGTAACGAGGTAAAGGATGAAATGCTCTCCGCTCTGTCTGCCAGGCGCTCCTTTTTGGAGGGCGCCCGTTTCGCGCGTCTCGCGGAGACGGAGGCGATAGACGTAACCGCGCCGTTTTTACCGCCTCTGCCCATGGGGCATCTTCATCCCACGACGCATGTGCAGAGCGATCTCGAGGACTTGTTTACGAGCATGGGTTTTACGATACTCGACGGTCCGGAGCTGGAGAGCGAGTATTACAATTTTGAAAGCGTTAATATCCCCGCCGACCATCCGGCCCGCGACATGCAGGACACTTTTTATATCAAAGGCCATCCGCATTGGGTCATGCGCACCCACACCTCGCCGGTTCAGGTGCGCGCCCTGGAGCGTTACGGCGTGCCGATTCGGGCTATAGTTCCCGGCCGGTGCTTCCGCAACGAAGCGACTGACCCGCGGCATGAGCATACCCTGTACCAGCTGGAGGGTTTGGTGGTAGACCGGCAGATCACCTTTAGCCACCTAAAAGGCATTTTGGAAACTGTGGCGCGCTACTTATACGGCGAAGCGACGCAGGTGCGGCTCCGGCCCAAGTTTTATCCTTTTGTCGAGCCCGGGGTAAACGGAGAGGTTACCTGCTTTTTGTGCGCCGGCGCTGGTTGCCGAGTGTGCAAAGAAACCGGCTGGCTGGAAATTTTCGGTGCCGGCATGGTTCACCCGAATGTGCTTACCGCCGGGGGTGTTGATCCTAGAGAGTACCAGGGCTTTGCGTTTGGGCTGGGTCTGTCGCGTCTGGTCATGCTCAAGTACAAAATAGAAGACGTCCGGCATCTGCAGACAGGAGACTTACGGTTTTTGTCACAGTTTTAATATGCTTATCAGCAAAAATTGGCTTAAAGATTTCGTTTTTTTGCCCGACGCGTTTAATCCCGATGAATTGGCGCTCCAGCTTAGCTTGAGCACGGTGGAAGTGGAGAAAGTCATCCGCCAAGGAGCCGGACTTGAGGGAATAGTGGTGGGGGTGATCCGAAACATTGAAAAGCATCCCCAGGCAGATAAGCTCTGGTTGTGCCAGGTAGACGCCGGGGACGGTTTGCTGCCCATAGTTTGCGGGGGCAGCAATTTGTCTTCCGGCATGAAGGTAGCCCTGGGCCAGATCGGCGCCCGCGTGCGCTGGCACGGAGAAGGCGATTTGATCGAGATAAAGCCGGCGGTTATTCGCGGCATCGAATCGCAGGGCATGATATGCGCCGCCGACGAGATTGGACTCGGTCAGTTATTTCCCTCAAGCAATGAACGGGAAGTGATCAATCTGTCGCACCTAAAAGCCAAACCGGGGACGCCGCTCTCGACAGCCCTGGGCCTTGATGACGTGGTGTTTGATATCGACAACAAATCTTTGACCCACCGTTCGGATTTGTGGGGCCACTACGGCATTGCCCGCGAAGTAGCGGCGCTGCAGAGAAAAAAATTCAAGGCGTTGAACCCGCCGCCGATCAAGGGCGGCAAAGAGGTGAGCGTAACGGTCAGCGTGGCCGACACCAAGCTGTGTCCGCGATACATGGCAGTGGCGTTCTGCGGAATAAAAGTCGCGCCGTCGCCGGAGTGGCTGCAGCGCCGGCTCATAGCCGTGGGCTTGCGGCCGATAAACAATATTGTCGATATAACCAACTACGTCATGCTGGAGCTCGGCCAGCCGCTTCATGCCTTCGACAAGGCCAGTCTGGCTTCTCCGGACGGCAGCGTTAGTATTTTTGTGCGCCGGGCGCAGGGCGGAGAAAAATTCGTTACCCTGGATAACAAAGAATACGAACTGAACGAAGATGCCATGGTGATAGCCTCCCAAGAGAGGGCGCTCGGCTTGGCCGGAATTAAAGGAGGGGCAGGCAGCGGCGTAACGGATTCGACCACCGAAATTGTGTTTGAGGCGGCCACGTTCGAGGCCGCCAATATCCGCCGCACTTCCCTGGCTCTTTCTCTTCGGACCGATTCGTCGGCCCGGTTCGAAAAAGGTCTTGACCCGGCATTGCCGGAGCTGGCGTTGCGCCGGGCCGCCGCCCTTCTCTGCGAGTTGTGTCCGGGCGCCCGCGCGATAAGCGCCGTGGCCGAGGAAAGGCATTACACTCTGCGCACCGAACCGATTGTCGTGCCAGCCGGCTTTATTGAAAAGAAATTAGGCGTTCACATAGAAAAGAAACGCGTCTGGGATATTCTTGAACGTTTGGGTTTTACCGTAGAGGAAAAAAAGGGGGCTCTGGCGGTGTCCTCTCCCAGCTGGAGGGCAGTGAAAGACGTCCGTATTCCCGAGGACGTTGTGGAAGAAGTAGCCCGCATTTACGGCTATGCGGAGATTCCCGGTTCTTTGCCGGAATTCACTATCGCGCCGCCGCCGGCTAACCGCCTGCGCGCCTTGGAGCGCCGCGTCCGCGATATCCTGGCCTACGAGTCGGGACTGACCGAGGTGTACAATTATTCCTTTACGGCGCCGGAGTGGGCGGAAAAAATCGGTTTGCCCGGGGTCCATTTGGAACTCGACAACCCGGTGGCCAAGGACAGGCCGTTGCTTCGGCGCAGCCTTTTGCCCGGGCTGTTGGAAAACGTCGAGGCCAACTGCCACCGGTTTTCCCGGGTTGGCTTGTTCGAGATCGGCCGGACATACATTGCCGAAGCGGCCGGCGAACGCGCCGCGCCCGATAGCGATGAACTCTTGCCCGAACAGCACAGCCATGCGGGCATAATTTACGCCGAAAAAAATCTTTCCGTGCCGTTTTACCGCGTAGCCGAAGCTATTCGCCGCCTGGGGCAGCGGCTCGGCGCGGACATCAGCTGCCAAGCCTACCCCTCGATGCCGCCGGGTTATTTGCATCCCGGCCGCGCGGCGCAGCTGGTGGCCGGAGGCGACATCGTCGGCTGGGTAGGCGAAATACATCCGCTCACGGCTAAGCGTCTCGGTCTTGAAACGAGAACAGCGGCCGCCGAAATAGACCTGGCCGCCTACTTGGCTTATTTGCCCGAACGGGACACGGCGCGTTACGAGCCTCTGGGTGTATTCCCGGCCGTCTACCGCGATGTCGCTTTTGTCGTCGACAGACGCCATACCCACCGGGCCCTTTGCGCGGCGATACGCGGCTTTGATCCGTTGGTTTCAAGCGTGGAGTTGTTTGACATCTACGCCGGAGAGGGTGTCCGTTCCGGAGCCAAAAGTTTGGGCTACCATATTGCTTACGCCTCTCCGGAGCGTACGTTGACCGCGCCGGAGGTGGACAAGGTGCACGCTGAATTGCAAAAAATGCTTATGGCCGTTTTCGACGCGCAGTTGCGGACATGACATATGGCTGAAAGCGCCAAAGACAGCCGCCGAGCGCGGTTGTTTTTTTATTTTACCCACAGAATTTTTGAGCGAGGGCCGATGGTGTGCTATAATTACCAATATTATTTACCACCAATTAACCATTCATAAGTTCATGCCTGTGCTTATGAATAAGGGAGGCAGTTTATGACGCCCGGTTCCAGCCAAGATCTTTTATACATAGTGCTCTCGTTGTGCATTGTCTGGTTTACGGTTTTTCTCTGCTGGCTTTTGTACCAAGCCGCGCGCGTGCTTCGCAACGCCAACCGCATCATTGAAAACGTTACGGAAAAACTGGAGCTCATAACGGACGCCGTGGATTTCATCAAAAGAAAAGTTGACGGCCTCTCCGTGAGCATGGGCGCGGTAAGCGGCATGGTGAGCGGGCTGGTGGAAAAGTTTATTGTCAATAAATTATCCCGCAAGTTCGGCGAACAGGTGGAAAAGAGAGACCGGAGAGAAACCGGCCGCAAGCGCAAGAACACGGAGCGCAAAGACCTTTAAAGAGACAATAAAACAACACCGCCCTTTCGGGCGGTGTTGTTTTATTGGCGGGAAAATTATTTTACCACCACTGTTCCGCGCATGTCGCTGTGTCCGGAGCCGCAGGAAACGTCGCACACAAACGGGAAGCTGCCGGTTTTGTCGGCGTTGAATTCCACTGTCGCCGTTTCGCCGGCTTTGAGCGTGGCTTTCACGCCGAAGGCCGGCAGTGAAAGGCCGTGATCGACGTCTAGGCTTTTTACCGTGAGCCTCACTTTGTCTCCCTTGTTTACGGTGATGGTGGCCGGTTCAAAGGCCCACTGTTTGGCGGTCATGGTAAAAGCTTTCACTTCTGGCGCTGACGGTTCGGCCGCCGCCGGCGCCGTTTCGTCGGCTTTTACCGCCTCGGTTTCTGTCGGAGTCGCTGCGGCCTCAAAGGAACCCACGACGCCGGTGCCCTGGTAGCTAAGCGGGATGTCGGCTCCGGGAAATTCGAAGATGCCTGGGGCGCCTTGGTCAATATGGAGCATGGCGTGCAAGACAGGCGTGGCTTTCGTCGCGTCAATGGTTACCTTGGTATCGGTGTACGAACCGGCGCTCAAGGCGGTCTGGCCGATAATTGCCCCGGGGATGCCGCCGTTGTCGGCGTGAACAGCCACCCAGCCTTCGACCGGCAAAACTACGGTCGGTATGCTGACTGCCCCGTCCACGATCGTCTGGTTGGCTACAGTGAGACTGGCCGGCTGGTCTGCCGGCGCTTCGGTCCGGGCCGTGGTATCTGCCGGGGCGTCGGTCCGGCTAACTTTCTTGCCGCCGCATCCGGCGCCGGAGAGGAGCAGGGCGATGGCCAGAAGCGGCACGCCGAGGAGCTGTCGTGTCTGCATACGTACTAAAGATAAAAAATAATGCCGGTAGTATAGCCGCCGCGGCCGGACCAGGTCAACGTCTGGGTAGGGTATCGTGTGGATTATTGTACTCTGGACAGGGCAGAGTAATCGGGATAGTATAGTTCACATATGTCTTTCGTCCATTTGCATGTCCATTCCCACTATTCGCTTTTGAACGGGCTTCCCAAAGTGAAGCCGCTGATAAAGGCCGCCAAACAGCGGGGATTCAAGGCGCTGGCGCTGACAGATTATGGCTCGCTGTACGGCGCGATAGAATTTTATCAGGCGTGCCTGGCCGCGGA
>Ga0208246_1001537_pt1 | contig 12544 bp, 10 predicted proteins | sample RifOxyD2_FD_184039 | JGI IMG/M metagenome (GOLD analysis project Ga0208246, IMG submission 184039) | Soil microbial communities from Rifle, Colorado - Rifle Oxygen_injection D2 (SPAdes) | ecosystem: Environmental > Terrestrial > Deep subsurface > Rock core/Sediment | place: Rifle, Colorado... | reverse complement strand
CAAAAATGCTCTAGGGAATCTAGTACAAAGCATGTGACTTTTTTGGGGAGTTCCTGCACCATCTTGGGTCGTTTGCAGGTTTTGAAATTTAAATGTCAAAATCAGGTTGCAGAAAGTCCAGATGATTGACGCAAAGCTATGGGCAACGTATGTAAATCTTGTTGAAGAAGAGCGAGCTGTTTCTGTGTAGATACGACCGCCCTGTTTTTGCTTGGGTTGAAATTAATACTGCTCTACAATGAAATTTTTAACTTCTCGGGACGGACATGAAGCTGAAAGATTGGCTGGAATCGAAATGTATTTCAGTACCCAAATTCTGTAAATATAATGATTTCTGCGAAGAATCTATTTATGCTTACATTAAAGGCAGTGTCCCGCGTTCTAGTATTGCATTAAAAATTGTCAAAGCAACAGCGGGACAAGTCTCTTTAGAAGACCTAGGTCTCGGCCAAGAATCTATCGAGAAAGTGCGTCTAAAACAACAAAAGTTACGAGATAAAAAAGAGCGCCAAAAAGTCAGAAATCTTGAGAAGTCACAAGAAGTTTCTGATTCCATACTTACTGCATCTGGTGGTTAGTCATTTAAAATTTCCCTTCCTTTTTGATTATGAAAAGAGCTCCCCACTACGCTCCATTTTGACGAGCGTACGATCTAATCTGTCTTTCTAAATTTCTCTTCTTTCAGAAAAAACCTTTCTGTAGCATGCTTTCTTTTTAAATTGTAGGAATTCCACTGAGATTTTTAGGAGAGCAGGAGGTGGCAATGAAACGTTGTTTAATGAGCTTAGTGTTAAGTTTCTGTTGTCTTTTGCAGAGCGCATTCGCAAAAGAGAGTCCTATTAGTGCGGCATACTTGGGGTCGAGAGAAGGAGATCCTGCAAGCTTAGTCGAAAATGTCAGCACCATCCATGGCGATTATACGGAGGTTGAAGTTGACCTTACAGTTTCTTCTCCAGACTCGCTAGTTTTATCCAGATCCTATAGCAGTAGAGATTCAGTCCAAACAGCTAATTTTGGCGGATGGCGGTTCAATCCACACTGTTTTCTCTCTATTCAAAAAGATTCAAAGGGCAAGTCCTATACGACCTCTGAAGGAAAATTTGAACGGACATATGTCTATGTCGGTAACCCTGATGGAACAATTCTAACATACGTCGGCTGGCAAAACACTACAAACCCTTCAAAGAAATCCTCATTTAAGATTGATCCGGAAGGGGAAGCGGCAGGAATAGCGAATACAGCCAAAGGGACTATTAGTTGCTGGACAAACCTGAAAAATAATGAACTCTATTTCGATCCCCAAACGAATAGCTTCGAGCTGCTTCTCTGTTCAGAAGGGAAGCGTTTCTATAGCAAACACCCTTCCCTCGATGTCTATTTTATCACGCAAGAAGTTCTTCCGAGCGGGAATAAAGTGTTCTACGAGTTCGATGAAAAAGGACAGCTCTCCTTCATCAAAGAAACCAACGCTTCAGAGAAGAAAGTGCTTGCCTGGATCAAAATCGAATATAGAAATGGAATTCACATCGAGACAAGCGACGGAAAATCCGCTGAATATCATTTTAGCCAAGATTCCTCAGGGGCAATGCTCTTAAGCGAGGTGATTAGATCTCACAAGCCGAGCTTATCCTACCAATACCAAGTTGTAGGCAACCAAGCTCTTTTGACCAGAAAAACTCTGCCTGAAGGACGTTTTGTCCAAATCGACTATCACACTGGTAAGGGGCAGAAAAACAAAGTCAGATCTGTGACTACTCCAGCTGGATCAGGAGGAATGGCAAGCATTCTATTCTCATATGGGGACGATTACACAGAAGTCAACGGTCCTGGAGAACGCAAGGCAGTATATCGATTTGATGATGATTATCAGCTCGTTTCCGTAGAGCAATACTTAGATGGATCTCCTTATCGGATTCACAAAAAATCATGGGGGACAAAGAGCGATGCTGGAAACCTCATCTCTACTTCTGTCGAAGACGCGAGTGGCAATATTTTCTATTACAAGCACTTCACTTACGATAGCAAAGACAAAGGAAATATTGTTGAGGAAAGAGAATATGGAGATGTCATAGGTCTAGGGGCGATCTCTTTGAATGTTGATGACAGTGGCCTTGTCACAAATCAAGATGGACACATAAAGAATTATGCCTATTTCTCTGGCAAAACCACTCATGGATTTTTTCAAACAGATGCCAAGGGGACCGGGGTCAAATATTGGTACAAAAAGGGGACCAATCTTCTCCTTAAGAAGTTTATTTTGACGAAAGGATCGTCTGACTCAGAAGAGGAAGACTATAGATCAGGAATAAAAGAGAGGCATTTTTATGCCTATAATGATGACGCAGCTCTTATTCAGGTCATCGTCGATGATGGCAAGGAAGGAACCCTCAAAGATGATTATGGAGTTACCGAAAGGACCGTCACTCGCATTTCTCCAAAACAAGAACTCCCTAATGTCGGAGCCCCTGAAATAGTTGAACAGAAATACAGCTCTACAGATGGGAAATCGGAATTCCTTCTAAAAAGAATCGTCAATCAATTTGATGGACAGGGGAACATCGCTTCTCAGGCCATTTATGACGCAGATGAAAACAATTGCTATACGCTTACTCAGGGATATGAACGTGGAGTACTTGTTTTTGAGACGGATCCTCTTGGGAATGAGACGCACTATTCTTATGATGGAAATCAAAACCTGATCCTCGAAACCCATTCAGACACTGGCGTTTCTATTGAATATGGCTATGATTTAAAAAATTTTCTTATTCATTCCATCGAGAAAGACCGAGCGGGAAATCGATTTACAACGCAAGTCTCTTATGACTCCGCAGGTCATAAACTCTCTGAACTCGATCGATATGGAAATGAAACAGTCTATATCAATGATTCTCTGGGACGCCCTACTCAAATCACTTATCCCGAAACCAGCGATGATACGCGTTCTTCTATAAGGCCTACATACACTTATGCCTATGACTTATTCGATAATCCTATCTCTGTAACGGATCCAAAGGGAAGGACACTCGCAAGATCTTATAACGTCCATGGAAAGCCGATCGAGATCAACCATCTCAATGGAACTAAAGAGGTGTTTAGGTACGATAGCGGCGGGAATCTTCACCACTATTATGGAACAGATGGCCTTCTGCAAGTGTTTGCTTATGATTACAAGGGAAGGTTAAACAAGTTCGAGCACTTTAAGAGGGGGAGTAAGAGCTCTAATTATGCCTTCAAGGAAACAACCTGTAACTATGGAGCCTTCCATAAAACATCGGAAACCGACGCCAGAGGTGAGCAAACAACTTACACTTACGGTCATTCGGGACGTCTAGCCAGCCTAAATAAAGACAAACAGAAGATCGAGTTCATTTATGACAGTCTTGGAAGAACTCATGGAGTTAAAAAATGGAAGTCTGCCCAGACATTCACCTTGGATGTCAAAGAATACGATCTTTTAGATAGGGTTATTGAAGAGCGTACCGAAGATCAAACGGGCAAAGTTCTGCTCAAAAAAAGGTACGTCTACAATGATTCTGGGCAGATAGCTCAAGTCATCGGTTATCCACAGAATAAAGAAAGCATCTTACTCAAATATGAATACGATGGATTCGGTCGTCTCTATCAAGCCACCAATGCTGCAGGGCATACATCAACCATTGAGTACGATGACGCTTATCTGAATGAATGGGGTCAAAGGACATGTAAACGTACCTTGATTGATCCGATGGGCAATCAGACTGAAGAGATCTTAGATATAGACGGCCGATTGATCAAATTGACTAAAACAGATAAATCAGGGCAGATCCTGACCGATTCTGAGTCTTATTACGACAGCTTAGGAAATCAAATCGCTCAGAAAGCCCTCGTTCTTTCTGCCAATGCACCCTCTGGGGTCTATGAAACAAAATGGACCATTAATCAGGCGGATCAAGTTGAATCATTCACTTTAGGGAAAGGAACTCCAGAAGAGCATATCCTGCGGTATGAATACAATTCTTATGGAGATATCGCAGCAAAATATAATCACGACGCCAAAGAGCCGATCACCTATCGATATAACAATGAAGGCAACCTAGATACCATCTCCTACAAAGAGGGGAAAAATGAGACCGACTACAAGCTTTCTTACGACCATCATAAAAACATCACGGAAGTCTACTTAGACTCCTCATTCACAATTAGCTATTCCTTCGATGCTCACGACATGCCTCTCACTGAAAAGATCAAAGATGAATTTGGATCTTATCAGGTAGGGCGTACCTACGATTGGGAGGGAAAAATTCAAACGCTCCAACTTCCGGACGGCTCTTTTGTGGAGTATTTCTATGAAGGACCTTTTGTCAAAGGAGCTAAACGCTTTAGCAAGGACAAAAAGGAGCTCTATAACTATCAGGTGGCCTCAAGAGACCTAATGGGTAATATTCTCGAAGAAATCCTTCCAGGTCATCTTGGAGGAAGAAAACAGACTTGGGATGAAGCTGGTCGCAGAATAGAAATATCGACCGATTTCTTCCAAGATCGGGTGACAGCTGGTGGATACGATCCTCTTGAAAACATCAGAAAACGAGAAACCGTCCTAGATGATGAGACGTATATCATCGACTATGACTACAACGCCTTATCTCAACTGATCCTCGAGAAAGGAGAAATCGAGCACAAGTACTCCTATGATTCGATCGGAAACCGCCTCCAAAGAGACGGATCAGCTTATAAAGTCGATGGCGTCAACCAACTCATAGAGGCCGAAGGAGCTACCTATACTTTCGATCCGAATGGCAATCTTGCTACTAAAACGATGGGGACCAGAACATGGACCTATCGAAGCAATTATCTAAATCAGATCGTCTCTATCACAGACCCTGATCAGAATGTCGTCAAATTCACTTATGACCCTAGTGGCAAGCGTCTGACCAAACGAATCGAATCTAAAGGCAAAAAATCGAAGATACTCCGTTTCTTCTATTTAGGAGAAACGGAGATCGGCTCAGTGGATGAAAAGGGAGTGATCGTTGAACTGAAAGTTCCTGGCAATCCTAACAACCCAGAAGCGCCAAGTATCGCCGTCGAGATCAGGAAGGAAACCTATGTTCCTCTTTATGACTTACAGGGCAATATTGTTTGTCTTCTCGATCCGCAAAGACGCAAGGTTGTAGAAACCTACCGCTACTCTGTCTATGGAGAAGAGGAAATTATCAATGATAGGGGAAGATCTGTTTCTGATTCCTCAGTTGGAAACCCATGGAGATATAAAGGGAAGCGAGTTGATAAAGAGATCGGCCTTATGTACTTTGGCTATCGATACTACGACCCAGAAGTAGGAAGATGGATTAGCCCTGATCCTGCAGGAGCTATTGATGGGCCCAATCTCTATGTCTATGCTCGCAATAACCCCATAAAATATGTCGACTATTTTGGCTTGAGTTCCGCACTCGATGAAAATTGCGGGTGCACACAGCACGGCCATCCTGGGTGGCATAATGCTCCCGAAGGCTGTGTTTGTATTTGTGGAAAGAATGGGAGTGCCTATGCTTCAGGGAGCTATCGAAGCAAAATAGGCAGCGATATTAAGAGTGCTATCTGCGGAGTTAGCCATGGAGTAGTGGACTTTGTGGTTGGATCTATCCATGACCTGCAAACGGCTGCTACTTACATGGGTGCAGCAGAATTAGATCTCAACCTTGAAGAGCGCATTCAAATCATTGAGGCGGTCGAGCAGTCACAAGCTAACCAAATGTCAAAAGTAGAGGGTTGGATGATGAACATGCTCTCTATCGATGAATCTGATACCGTTTACCATTCCTTCCGATCAACAACGACTACAGGGCTAGAGATTGGATCTTTGGTCGCTGGAGGATATGGAGTTGTTAAAGGGGTAATGGCATTCAACAGATTGGCTCGAATGCCAATACAGGCTGTAAAACTTACTAATCAAATAAGAAAACCTTCTCTTCTTAAAGCTGAGCGAATCATAGAAAAATTGGAAGTATTTCTTGGCAGAGATTCCAAGCTCTTTAAAAACAGTCATGGAGACTTGTTAATTGAATCCAAAGACGGTTTAAGACAGTTTAGAATGGATCTTAACCATCCTAAACCACATAAAAACCCACATACTCACTTAATAGAGTATGAAATGAGGAAAAATAAGAAATTCGAAATTATGAACGAAAGAATTTATCCGATAGATGTCAACCCGGAGTAGAGTAATGAATGAAGAAATATTCAGTTTAGTCCAAGAATGCACGAACAAATATTATGTCGAAGATCTCAATGAAGCAGAAGTAGAAATTCGCATTAGAATACCAAAAAAATTCAGGTCACTTTGGCTTAGTAAACTTTCCGACTTACGAACTACTGAAAAAGAAATAGAGGAATATAAAGACAGTCAGGGAAATAAGACATAAATTATGTGTAAAATGAAAGTCTTACTACAAGAAATAAAAAAAGTTTTTGATGATCTTGCACAAGAAAAAATGCCTCGCGAAGCAATTGCTGAGTGGGCCAAGAAAAGACAAGAAGCGGAAGATGATGATCAATTAGAATACGACCCTCCGAATGAAGAAGATAAAATCTGGGATGGTATTGAGTATTTAATGGGGGTAGATTTGAAAGATACGGATGGGAGCTATTTGCATACTATAGAGAGCTTCGTAAAATATAAAAACGAAAAAGGTCTATGAATGAACCATATGGAAAACAATGAAAGCTGTTTCCCTTGTCCGTGTTGTGGCTTCTTGACTCTATCAGAAGGAACGCATGAAACATTTGAAATCTGTCCTGTGTGTAATTGGGAGGATGATGACGTGCAATTTAATAATCCAGACTTCCGGGGAGGAGCTAATCAAGAAAGCCTTAATGAAGCCAAAGAAAATTATAAAAAATTCGGAGCTTCTGCTCAAAAATATATAAAAGCAGTTCGAGCTCCTCTTCCCGAGGAAATTCTATGAAAACTAAAAATTTAGCATGTAGGATATGTGGCTTAGAACAAAATTTTAAGCCGTGGGGAGAAGATGACAAAACGCCTGCTTTTGAAATTTGTGGGTGTTGTGGGGTTGATTTTGGATACCAAGACTGCACACCCGAATACGTTAAAAAATTTCGGAATGAATGGTTAAAAAAAGATGGTAAATGGGCTAATCCAGATGAAAAGCCGGATAACTGGTCATTAGAAGCACAAATGAAAAAGATTCCTCAAGAGTATAGATAATCTCTGTAAAATGGCGCATCAATACCTATGAAATGGAAATCCCAATTCGATTCCCTTACATCTAGGCATTATGAGATTAAACATGATCCACTAGTTGGTTTCTACCTTTACGTGTTTGAAGATGGTAAATGTATACGCGACTACCTTCAAGACACCTTAGAATTGGCGATAGAATGCGCATGGGAAGATTTCGGAGTACCGAAAGAGGCATGGGAAAAAGTTGAGATTGAAAGCTAGAGAGAGTGCATTGCTCTCTTAAATGGAAAAAATGGAAACGAATTTTTTTGATTTTATGAGGCCGTCAGCATATTCTGTTATTCAAGCTTACCCTGCTGATATAGGACCCAAATGATTAAAAAAAATCTTAAACCCTTTTGCCTTTCTTTAGGGTTTTTAATAGTAACAAGCCCTCTTATCTCTAAAGAAGCAGTCAACCCTCAAAATATGCTTGAAAAATACGAAAAAGAGAGGGCAAAACTGTTTGAAAAATTCAACCATTCGCCAGCTTCTATCAGTCAGGTTTCAACATACTCAGATAAAGATTATGGTCCATTAGCTGCTCCTTTGAATAAACTTCGGCAACTTTTGGAATCTTCCAAACAAGAAACAGCAGCAGGTATCCAAGCTTTCAATGAGGTCAACATCGACGGCTTCTTTACAGACGACGTATTTTTTGATCTCTTAAAAATTGCTGATAAAAAGAAAAAACTAGAACGCCTATCTACTTTTTTGGATGAGAGCGAAAAGAGAGCAGAAAAGGCATACTCAGACTATAGGACGTGGCTAACATCTTCCCCAGAACTTGATGAATTTCTACGCAAACATATCTTAGAAGGCAGTCAGCAATATAGTGAAAAAGGAGCCTCTTTTAGGAAAGAATCTTTCAAAATTAAGAAAAATCTCGTCTGCGAATTTACAAAATTGTTTAATTTCCTGTCTAAAATTTATGGGACTTATCACAAAGGGAAAGATCCACTAATCCTCTGCTCTAACGATCAAGATTCGCTTACATTAAATTCATATTTTTCGACTATTTCAAACCTTTTCAATGAAGAGCAGAATCTCGCTCTTCAATGGCAGCAAAACTCGTTGGAAATGGAAAAATTCTTTATTGAAACTGCTAGAATGGAATCTATTCCTGATGCAATGAGTGAAGAACATCTCCAGGCGCAGGCTTTGTCAAAATGCTTCAACAAGTTTAAGGAATTCTGTAAACAAGAGGGGGCCGTTGTTAATCAGGCTTATACTGAAGCTATTGTTAATAACATTTGCACAGAAGAATCACTTTTTGATCTTACAAAGCTGAAAGAAAAAAAGAAAAGAACAGAGCAAATAGGTGCTATTTTTGATGAAAGTCAAAAAAAATGGGACAATCAAATATCTGATCTTCTGAAACAAGCGACATCCTCACAACTTCTCGATGATCATGAACGTAAACGACTTGATTTCTTTGAAAAAACTGTTGTCCCGCGTATAAAACAGTCATTCGTGGTGAAACAAAACTACATCCTTGAACTTAAAAAGCTTCTAGATTTCTTCTTAGTGAAATATGGAACTTATAAAAAAGTTGACGATGAGAATCAAGAGTTCAGATTTGCTTTCCAATCCGATTTTGATGGTATACTCTATGAAAACCATATGATAAAGGTCAGTAAGCTCCTTAGGGAAAATGACGCTTTAGATCTACGTATCAGTCAGGTTATGAGCGAATTTAGTAAGCAATAGCCGATTTTACTTTTCGAGTGTTCGTTGGTAATAATCAAAACCGATATTTCTTGGATTATAATCAAAAATAATTTAATAAGAGGGGATATGGGCCACGCCCGTTTATCTACTCAATTCCTCTCTTAAAATACCTCAACCAAATTGACCCAATTACTTGTTTCGGACAGTGCGATTTAACTTGTTCAAAAGCATAGCTTTAAAACTGAAAATCGTACAATGTCCACTAGGAATTTTAGGAGATTAGTTACGCGCGATTTTGGAAGACCGATGCGTAACTTCTCCTAAAAAGAACGATTAACAAAGGTGGCTGTCAATTGAGTTACATTTGCCAAGATATTTTATCAACTAAGCCTCATCAAAGCAAGGATTGTGTTGCTCCGCTACTATTGGGAAGCAATATTCAGCGGCTCTTGTCCGCTTCTTCCCCTCATTCATGGTCCCTATTGGTAGATTCTGCTTATCGTCGTGATCCTCTTTTTCAGAACCACGATGAAGTTTTTCCCACCGGCGCCATTTTTTTAAAATCGCTAAATGTATCCCCAAACAGTTTGAATAAAGAGCTTGAAAAGCATGTCATGCATCATAAAGCCCTTCTACGCTCCTACAATTCGCATCACGGGAAGGAGGGGAGTTTTGTGGACGCTCTATTCTTCCTCTGCCACAATTTCTACAAACGCCACTTGGCAAAGTTTGCGCGGGATAATCATCAAGATTCATTGACAACACCTAAATACCTGAGATCTTCAGAGGATCTTTCGATCGAGCTCGCTTTCGATGCGATGGGGAAATTAAAAAAAATGGCGTCGGTCGAAAATATTCAATTGGACCCTGAGAAAACCGAAATTGCCATGCTTAAATCTTGGTTGGGATGGATATCTCAAGGCAAGAATGTAAGTGCTTATGGGTTAATTTCCGAAATCTTTGATCGAGTTTGCACAGAAGACGTATGGTTTAACAATCTATCGAATAGGCCGCAGGAGGATCCAAACATTGTGCACTTTTGCTTGTTTGGGGCTTTTCTGCCTTCTGAAGGGCAAAAATCCATCTCTCATCCTATAAAAGCATTCGTATCTCAACAGGAAGCCTCCCATCTTTTGACCTCCTTGCTCTATTACAAGATCATGCTTAAATTGATAGAGAATACCCTATGCATACAAATTCCTCTGCGAGCAGGGACGATTTATGTCGTGGATGCTCATAGCATGCGAGTGACAGAAAGCATCTGCATCAATAAGCTATTGAACCGATCCTCTAGATAATTCTTGTTGATTGATGAGAAATCGGTGTAGTAAAATTTAATTGTTCAAACATAAGGGGAACTATTATGCCATTGATTCAGGGAGGCAGCGAAACAAGCATCCATTTCAATATCAAAAAGTTAATAGGGGAAGGGTATAAAAGGAAACAAGCGGTTGCGATTGCCTATAGCATAGCCGAAAAGGCAAAAAGCAAAGACGATCAGATTGAGAAAAGGCCATTTCAGTACAAGAACCATTGCATCAGTGCTCCCAAGGAAGAAACTCAGCAGTTTCCCTATCTATAACAATGCACTCTTTAGCAGCTCGTTGATGTCTTGAAGAAGACTATCTTTCACTTCTAAGGAATATCGTTCTGATTGGGATTTCATAAATGATGGCTGGTGACACAACTGTTGGGTCTACAGAAATACAGTGGATTGGATCAGAAAAGTATGTGTGACATATTCAGCTAGCAAAGGCTATCGGAGTTTGAAGTGTAACAAAACTGTTAAAAAATCGTAAATTTCATTTTCCTTTTTTGAAATTTTGTAATATTTTGATCAGCACTACTGTTTGAATTATTGATGAAGCTACGAGGATGACAAATAGTATCGCACACCACATCATTCCTCCATTCATCATGTTCATTTGCATCGAACTATCCATAACAACCCCTCATTCATATTTTTAATGGCAACCTGTATGCTTATCATCGTTTTTTGAGTTGCCATTCTTCTTGCGTCTTTTAAACAATGAACCTCCACAGCATCCCAGTATACAGAGGGCAAGTACAAGAATGACGATAACGACTGTCCAATCCATAAGTTTCTCGCAAAGAGGTGGTTTTTAGCTTTCCTCTTATTTCTTCTATTTATTAATTCTTACAATTTCTGTCTATTTAATCTCAGAGCGTTCCAAACTACTGAAACGGAACTAAAAGCCATTGCCGCGCTCGCAATCATAGGACTGAGAAGCAATCCAAAGAACGGGTATAAAATCCCTGCGGCAATAGGAATGCCTAAGATATTGTAAATGAATGCAAAAAGGAGATTTTGGCGGATGTTATGTACTGTTGCTATGCTTAATTTTCTTGCACGTGCAATACCCCGAAGATCCCCTTTAATAAGGGTAACACCAGCGCTTTCCATTGCAACGTCTGTGCCCGTTCCCATAGCGATTCCAACATGGGCTTGTGCAAGAGCGGGAGCATCATTAACTCCATCACCCGCCATAGCAACAATGTGCCCTTCGTTTTGGAGTTTTTTTACGATTTTGCCTTTATCTTCTGGCAGTACTTCTGCTTCTATTTCATCGATTCCCAAGATTTTTCCTATGGCCTTAGCTGTCATAGCATTGTCTCCAGTTAACATGACAATGCGTATTTTTTCGTTATGAAGTAGATGAATTGCTTCAGGGGTTGTCTCTTTGATAACATCAGAAGCTGCTAGCAGTCCTGCTGCTTTTCCATCTAAGGCAACATATAAGACAGTCTGACCTTCTTGGCGTAAAGCTTCTACTTGGGTATTTAGTGGATCGAAGGCAATCTTCTGGTCATCCATCAGTTTTTGGTTGCCGATTGCGACAGTTTTACCTTCAATCTTTCCTATCACTCCCTTTCCTGTAATAGATTGAAAATCTTGCACTTGAAGCAGCGGAAGTCCTTTTTCTTTTGCTTTAGCGACAATAGCTAAAGAAAGAGGATGCTCGCTCAGCGATTCTAAACTCGCACTGATCTGAAGAAGGGTATTTTCTTGATTTCCTTCCAAAGTAAAAACCTGATTGAGATGAATTTTGCCTTCTGTCAGCGTTCCTGTTTTATCTACAATGAGGGTATCTACTTTTGCCAAGATTTCAAGGGCTTCTGCGTTTTTAATCAATACCCCTGCTAAGGCGCCTTTGCCCACACCTACCATGATAGACATAGGAGTAGCTAGACCAAGAGCGCAAGGACAGGCGATAATGAGAACTGCCACTGCACTAATAAGTCCATACGCAAATGAAGGGGGTGGCCCAAAGAATCCCCAAATGAAAAACGAGACGATCGCAACGAAGACCACGGCGGGTACAAAATAGCCAGAAATTGTGTCCGCTAATTTTTGAATGGGGGCTCTACTACTTTGAGCTTCACTTACCATGTGCACTATACGAGCAAGCAAAGTCTCACTTCCTACTCGTTCTGCCTGCATGATAAAACTTCCAGTCCCGTTTAAAGTAGCTCCTGTGACCTTGTCTCCTTTTATTTTTTCTACTGGGACTGATTCCCCGGTAATCATAGATTCATCAATAACACTATTCCCCTCAATAAGAATACCATCTACAGGAACTTTTTCTCCTGGACGAACACGTAATTTGTCCCCTTTTTTTATCTCGTCTAATG
>Ga0208246_1001533_pt1 | contig 12587 bp, 17 predicted proteins | sample RifOxyD2_FD_184039 | JGI IMG/M metagenome (GOLD analysis project Ga0208246, IMG submission 184039) | Soil microbial communities from Rifle, Colorado - Rifle Oxygen_injection D2 (SPAdes) | ecosystem: Environmental > Terrestrial > Deep subsurface > Rock core/Sediment | place: Rifle, Colorado... | reverse complement strand
TCTTGATTTTTGTTATAGAGTGCCAATGAAAGAGATGACTCAATCGCTTCCGTCATGTTGTTTGTTAGTTTTTCAAAAATATTATTCATTCATAAATCCTTTATTGTTTATATGAAAAATTATAGCGAGTTGAGTGTAACTATGTCAAGCTATTTTAGTCCAATCATCTTAAGCTATAAAAAACCTTTTTGTCTATACCTATTTAACATACTATCATTTCCACTTACGCCGCCACTGTGTACATAGAGTATCTCTTCATCCGTTTGTTCAAGCAGAGAAATCCATAAGCTTGGAGAGTAGATAAGGTCAAACTCTATTTTATTTTGCAATAACTTCTGCCATATATCTAAAAATTCTTTATAGGGCTTAGCAAAATGATACTTCTTTTGTGGTTCTAAAATTATTAAATTATCCGGTATCTCGCAAAGTGCCGACATCTGCTCTCTTAAATATGCAGCATCTCCCACGCATGGAGTTGTATAAACTCTATATTCGCTAAGCGTCAAGGCAAGGAAAAGTGCCGTTGTTCCGGTACCTGAGGGGGTAGCTATAGATCTAACACTTAAATTTGCTTCTTTTATCTCTTTCGCAAGAACTTCTAGTCCCTCTTTCGCCTCAGCTACAGCCCCGCCTTGGTCTATGATAAATGTTTTTTCATTAAGGTTAAATCTTAGTGAAGCAATAAAATCTTTATAAAAGCTGTGTTGTATTTCAACATGTTTAATGCCAAGCTCTTTTGCATAGTAAAAGTTGCCGCCATCTTCGTCTTTGAGAGTTTGGCTTAGAGGTTTTGTGTAGTATGTAAACTCCCATCCCTTACTCTTGCACATTGCTGCAATTGCAAGCATTGCGTTTGACTGTGTTCCGCCGTAAGAGATAATTCGGTTTAGTTTATTTGAGGGAGTTTGTAGAAGTGTGTAGAGTTTACGAAATTTATTTCCTGCTAAAAAGGGATCTACAAGATCATCCCTTTTAACATAAAATGTTCTTCCATCTAAAAATATTTTATCGATTTCAGATGGAATTTTTAAAGAATAGTCTGCTTTAGAGAGCATCTACTTTTTTATGACTGCTTTTTTATGCAATTCTTGAATTCTAGCCTGCATAAAAGTTTTGAATTTTTCCATTTTTAATCTTTGCTCTATAAATGATTTAACTTCAGAAAAACCTTTTGTTGTTTTTGCTTTTTTATCTTCGATATAGATTACATGGTATCCGAATTGAGTTTTTACAGGCTCCATTGTCATCTCTTTTGGCTTCATTGAAAATGCTTTATCGTTAAATTCAGGAACCATTTGTCCCTCGGCAAAATAACCAAGATCTCCGCCGTTTGGAGCACTTGTACAAGTAGACTTAGCTTTTGCGATCTCTATAAATTTATTTTTAAGAGCATCGCCTTTTAATGCTTTTAATTCAGCAATAATACTTTTTGCCTCAGCCTCTTCTTTTACAAGGATATGACGCGCATTTACACTTTGATTTTCGACGAACTCTTCCTTGTTAGCATCATAATAATCTTTTAACTCTTTTTCAGTTAATTTAATCTTATCAAGCTCCTGCTTTTGCCATACTTGAGTTGCGATCTCTTTTTCTATTCTTTTTGCGATCTCTTGATATTTATCTTTAAACTCTTTTGTTTCTAAAATGCCTTTACTTTTCGCATCACCGAAAATCAGCTCCATTGCAACCAACTGCTCTAAAACTTGCTTTCTAAATTCACTCTGTTTTTCTGCAGGAACTTGGTTAAATCTGCCTTGCGTTGCTGCCATAAGCTCTTTGTCAACATCTTGTTGCGTAATATCCGTGCCATTTACCGTTACAAGTGTTTGTGCCGTAGAGAGTGTTGAGAGGATTGCCAAAGACGCCGCTATTTTTGTTACTGTTTTCATTTTCTTCCTTTAAAGAACTACCTTTTATTATTGGCAATTCTAATAATTTTATACTAATGATTATTAAACAACTCCTCTTTTGTATATAATTGCACAATGAAAAAAGCCACTAAACAAGAGATAAAAGAGATCCATCAACTTTTTATAGATAGGTACAGTGATGCGGTAACGGAGCTTAAGTACAAAAATGTCTATGAATTAGTCATAGCAGTTACTCTCTCGGCACAATGTACGGACAAAAGGGTAAATCTTATTACGCCTGCTCTTTTTGATAAATACCCTTCCCCGGAATTATTGGCACAGGCAGACATTGAAGATGTAAAAGCACTCATTAACAGCTGTTCATTTTTCAACAATAAAGCAAAAAATATAATAGAGATGGCAAAAAGAGTTGTTGATGTATATGGCGGTGAAATTCCTCTGAACGAAAAAGAGCTTATGACACTCAGCGGTGTGGGACAAAAAACTGCAAACGTTGTTATGATAGAGTATACCGGTGCAAACTTGATGGCGGTAGATACACATGTCTTTCGAGTCGCTCACAGACTCGGACTGAGTGACGACAAAACCGCAATAGCCACAGAAGCAACGCTTGTAAAGAAATTTAAAAATAATCTCAATGCACTGCATCAAGGAATGGTACTCTTTGGCCGCTACATCTGCACAGCCAAAAATCCAAAATGTGACAAATGTTTTTTAACATCATATTGTAAGACAAAGGAGAGTTTTAAAGTTTAAAAGTTGGATTGCTTTTTGCTTTATGTAGAGTATGATTAAATATTTCCTAATGCTCATAGTAGCGTTTCTTTTTTCCGGATGCTTCAACAAAACAGGTATCTCTGCCAAGTATTATGCTAATGAATGCAATGAATACTACGATGTTCAGGGCTTTTACCATAAAGATTGTAAAGATGAAAATATCATTACATATAAAGAAATCGGTGAAAAAGCAAGCAAAGCCAGCGAGTTTGTTATCGGCGGAGATGAAGAGAAAGAGGTTGAAAAACCTCAAAGAAATGTTTGGTGAATTTAAACAAATCAACTCAACGACGAAATAAAAAGTAATTTTATTTTATAGCAATAAAAGTTGCAAAATTTGCCCAGCGAAACACCACTTCACAGTGTGAAAATCCGCAATTTCTGACCATTCTTATATTTTCATCCTCACTGTAAGGTACTAAAACATTCTCCAAAGCTTCTCTCTTTTGCACTATCTCATACTCTGAATAACCCTGCTCTTTTTTAAAATCATAATAGCACTCTATGAGTTCTTTGTTTAATTTTGAATGGTGGCTTATAACCTTTTCGCTAAATATAAAAACTCCGTCTTTTTTAAGTGAAGCTGCTATTTTTTTCACAAGCTCCTCACGAATGAGCGGTCGAATAAACTGAAGAGTATAGTTGCTTACAAAAAGCTCGGCTTCTTTATACTCATATTCCAAAATATCGGCATTTTTCAACTCAATTTCGGCATTAAACGCTTCACACTTTTTTCTGGCTTGCTCTAGCATCGCTTCAGAGTTATCAAGCCCTACTAAAGTCGCACTGTTTTTTAATTTTTTACTTATGCTTATAAGCAGTGTGGCGGTCGAGCAGCCCAAATCATAGGCTATCCCGCCATTTTCCAATGCTTTTAGCGCAAAAAACTGCGTGATTTTCTGCGACTCTTTATAAAAAGGCACACTTCGCTGCAGCATGTCATCAAAAACTGCAGCGACCTCTTCATCAAACTCAAACTGTTTCTTTATGGGTTTTGTAAATACTTTATCATTCATTTTCATTTCCTAGAGCGCAATTTTAACCAAAATCTTATGATACAATCCATTTTATTTATAAAAATTTAAAGGAAAACCGTGGAGTTTGAAACATCAACATGGATGATGCTTTTTTTCATCCTGTCTCTAGCAGTGAGCATCTGGAAAATATATGCATTTTTACCGAATAAACAATTAGAAGACGATGATACGACACAAGAGTCGCAAGAGCAGTTAAAAAATTTAATGATAAAAGTTATAAAGAAAAACGGCGGAGATCTCAATAATAAAAGTTTGCTTGAGCTAATGGTAAAGGATGAGGATTTCGATAAGAAACGGTTCTGGAGATTTAATGAAAACAGGCTAAATCAACTACTTTTACGCTACTTTTTACAAAATCGGAATACAAAAAATATTAAAGATATCTATGAAAATATAAACAATTAACATGTAGAGAACTCTACATGTTGGTGAAAAATCAGTTTCTGCCTATCGCATTTAAATCTGAAAATGCTGCTTCAACTCTTTGAACTAAAGTTTTTTGACCCTCTCTTAGCCATTTTCTCGGATCATAATAGTTCTTATTCGGCTTATCTTCACCCTGCGGATTTCCGATTTGACCTTGAAGATAATCTCTGTTTTTCTCATAATAATCTTTCACGCCTACCCATGTCGCCCACTGAGTATCCGTATCGATATTCATTTTTATAACACCGTAGCTGATGGCTTCTCTGATCTCTTCATGTGTGGAGCCAGAACCGCCATGAAATACAAAGTTTACAGGTTTATCTCCGGTATTAAATTTTTCTTGAATATATTTTTGAGAGTTATCCAGAATTTTAGGTGTAAGTACAACATTTCCCGGCTTGTAAACACCGTGAACATTTCCAAAAGATGCAGCAATCGTGAAGTTTGGAGAAACTTCGCTCAACTCTTTATATGCATATGCAACATCTTCGGGCTGAGTATACAAAAGCGAGTTGTCGACGCTTGAATTGTCTACACCGTCCTCTTCTCCTCCTGTCACACCAAGCTCAATCTCTATGCTCATGCCGATTCTGCTCATTCTCTGTAAATATTTTTTGGAAATAGCGATATTTTCTTCTAAAGGCTCTTCAGATAGATCTAGCATGTGAGAAGAAAAAAGTGGTTTGCCTTGCTTTTTATAGTAATCCTCACCGGCATCAAGAAGCGCATCTATCCAAGGAAGAAGTTTTTTAGCAGCATGATCCGTATGAAGAATTACTGGAATGCCATAGCTCTCAGCCATCATATGTACATGTATAGCTCCGCTTATAGCACCTACGATAGCGGCCTTTTCATTTTCATTACTTAAGCCTTTTCCTGCGTAGTATGCTGCTCCACCATTGCTAAACTGAACAATTACCGGAGATTTTACTTTTGCGGCAGCTTCTAAAACAGCGTTTATTGAGTCCGTTCCGACAACGTTTACGGCAGGAATGGCAAAACCACTCTCTTTTGCATGTTTATAAACTTTTTGCAGATCATCACCAAACAGTACACCAGGCTTTACAATATCTAAAATACCCATAATAAGACTCTTTATATAAAAATTTTGTCTAATTGTATTACAGGCTTTATTTAAAATAACTTTTATAAAAACTTTATTATGCTAAAATGCAAAAAAAAATCGGGATGTAGCGATGAGACTTACTTTGGATGAATATTGTAAAAACTTCAAGATGTCTAAAGAGTTGGTTAATTCTAAGATTAAAGCCAAAAAATTAGATTATATTATTGAAGAGTCTCAACTCTTTATCATAGTGGAAGATAATAAAAACTTTCTTCCAGAAGAGAAAGTTATATCTAGAGAAAATGTCCAAGTTGCGAAGCCTAAAACAACAGTAGCCACTGTTTTGGCACTCTATCAAAAAGAGAATAATTTTCTAAAAAACAAAATAGCTCAGCTGGAAGCGAAGATTGATAAACTCATTGATGACAAAGAGCAGATGCTCCGCGATGAGAGAGATAAGATAGAACATATCTACAGTTCAAAAGACACGCAGCTAAAAAATATTTTAGAGCTTGTAAATAAAAAGATGGAACTTGAGAGAAAAACGACTATGATTCATGAGATAGAGAGTTTTGAGCATCAAGATGAGTCAGATTTTTTAAATAAATCGGATATGGTTGAGTTAAAAGAGTATCTGAGATCACTAAATATAAAATCTTCTCAAAGAAAAATAATTAAAAAACGATTTTTAGATATTTATGACAGCGACGCAAGAGTCATGCATAAAGATGGAAAATTATATTTAGACTTCTCGAAATACGATTATAGTGATTTGCTTGCTTACTAAAAAATTTAAAACAAAAAATATTAGTGCCACTATCAGTAAATATGCGGCTGAAAACGACTCTTCACCGCTTGAGTTCTCTTTTGATATAAATGAAGTAGACACTTATATCAAAACAGTTTCTGAAAAGAGTTTTGTACTCTATAATGAAGATATAAACCATTACTACTCAGATCACGACAAAATGCTCAATGAACATGTACAACTAAAACAAATGTACACAATTACCGTAAAAAAAGAGTTGAAAAAGATTATAAAGCTTATCTATAGTATTGATTTTTCGGCTGACAACACAACCCCGGTAATTATTTTACATCCTGAATCACAAATTCCATACAAAAAATACCAGCCTAAAGAGATCTACATTCTTCTGCTAAAAGAGCTAAACAACATAAAAGCAGTTAATAATATTTTAGTTAATATTTTTGACGAGCAGATGAAAGAGAAGCTAAAAGTATTTGTAAAATATCTCTATAGCGGCAAATTTATTACCAAAATCAAAATTCCTTTATTTAGCGGAATTAAAGTAGAGGTAAGAAGAAGCAGTAAACTAGTGATGAAGTTTATGCAAAAAGAGAGTACACATCAAGTCATAGAAGTTGATGCCGGGGAAGTGTTGATTGACTTTATTAAACCAGTATTTGGGAAGAACGGTTTTAATGCATTTGGAGATATTATTGACAATGCTTATCTAAAGAACAACGAGGATTTAAAGTGTTATGTTGATGATAAGAGCATTGAAATTATTGAAGATGATGATAAAAAAAGTTATATAAGCAAAATAAAAGGCTATGTTCACTTTGATAAAGAAAATTTTTATATAGACAACAAACTTAAAATGCAACGACTCTCTCGCGTGCAAGATTCTGTTGCAAAAGAGGAGAACAATAATATCGAAGTTATTATATCTCAAAGCGACTCATCTCTTGATAGTCTTGGAGAGGGTGTACAGCTTACGTCAGAGACTATCAATATACATGGTCATGTAGGCGCAAAATCATCACTAAAAGCAGTAAACCTTACGATAGAGGGTGCAACTCACAAAGATTCGATACAAGAAGCGAAATTTGTCACCATTAACAGGCACAAAGGCAAGCTTAGATGTCACAGTGCAAGAATAAAACTCTTAGAAGGCGGAGAAGTTCATGCTACAAACGTTGAAATTGAAAATTCACTCGGCGGCGTAGTATATGCGGAAAATGTAACCGTAGGACATGTAAAAAGCAACCTCAAAATTTATGCGTCAAACTCCATTAACATCAAGTTGGTAAGCGGTGAAGACAATCTATTTAAGATTAACTATAAAGACATCCCTACATTAAATAGCAAGTATAATTTTATAACACAAGAGATAGAGGATCTAAAATATAAACTTGAAGGTGCGCTAAAGCACACCCCATCAGATGTTCCGATTCTCAAAAAACAGATTGATGAACTAAAAGAGCAGCAAGATAAAATTGTAAACGGAGTTAAACATGCACAAATTACCATAACTGAGCCGCTTAGAGGTTTAAATACAATCACTTTTACTCTCGCAGATGGCAAAGAAATTACGTATAAAACAGATGCAAAAACTTACAAACCGTTCTATCTGATCGAATCTGAAGATCATATCACACTCCATCCTACAAATAACAAAATATCCTTATAGTCATAAATATATAACGCATTTTTTTTATTTTTTCTGTAAGCACAATTATTTATATACTTTATATACGTAAAACCGTATATTTTATATTTAATAATTTGTTTATTGTATAATATAAATGCGTTTATATATATTTTTGTTTGCATTTATTCAATTTTATAGTATATTGTAATAATAAATATGTATATTTAAGTATTTATTCCGTACAATCACTTTATGCAAATTAATGATCTATTCAACATTCTTCATAACGCTATAGAATCTCAGAACAATGGGAAAAAAATATCTCTAAAAGATATGGCTAATTCCTTTGGAATATCTATGCGTACATACCAAGATTGGAAACTCGGTCGTGCAAAACCGCAAGCAGCAATAACTGTTATGCAGATGCTTGGAAAACTTGAAGATGAAGAGATTATTAGAACTGTGAGAAAAATCAATAAACTTAAGGATTGAGTTCATGAGTGCACTGACAAAACAAGAAAGAGATGCTTTAGAAGAAGTTTTTTTATCTATACATACAAAGAATGATAGATATGAAAAAATGAAAGAGATATCCTCTTTTATTATTACCGCCGATATAAGCATCGCTCTCTCAAAACTGCTTAAACGTGCAAAATTCGGACTAAGAAAGAGAAAAATATCACAATTTTTCTCATTTTCTGATAAAAAGAAGAAATTTTTAAGCAAATAAACTATAAAGTGTCTAAAGCTGAATTACTTGACTCGGATGTTGCATTTTAAAGTTTTAGTAATTTCGGAAAATCTTTATAAATTCAAGGGTAGATTTATGAATAAAGCTCAATTCGTTGAACTAGTGCAAGCAAGCGGTAATTACAAAACTAAGGTTGAAGCTGAAGCAGCTATCAAGGCGTTTACAGAGGCGGTTACATCTGCTTTAGTAAAAAAAGAAAGTGTTTCTTTAGTTGGATTTGGAAGTTTTGAAGCTTCTCTTCAAAAAGGAAAAAGCGGTAAAGTTCCAGGCACAAGCAAAACTTATACTACGCAAGATAAAATGGTTCCTAAATTTAAAGCAGGCAAAGGTCTTAAAGATCGCGTTTTAGCTGGTAAATAAGAATTTAAAGTTTGTCGCATTTTTGCGACAAACTTTTATAAAATCTGTTACTTCTTCTATATTTTTTCATTTTAAATCTATCTTTCATTAATATAAATTTCAATAAAATTGATACAATACGACTCCATAAAAAACATAACAGGAAAAAAAATGAAAAAAATTATTCTTGCACTTTTGGTAGCATTATCGCTAAATGCTAATGAGGCAAATCCGCATGTAATTCTAGAAACGACACAAGGGAATATTGAACTTGAACTTTTTAGTGACGTAGCGCCGCTAGCCGTTGAAAATTTCACTACTCACATAAATAACGGCTACTATAACGGGCTTATCTTTCATCGTATTATAAAAAATTTTATGATTCAAGGCGGAGATCCTAGCGGAACGGGAAGAGGCGGAGAGAGTATCTGGAAAAAGCCATTCAAAGATGAATATAAAGACAAGCTTTTTTCTCATGCAGGGATTCTTGCCATGGCAAACGCCGGAGCACATACAAACGGCAGTCAGTTCTTTATAACAACCACACCTACACCGTGGCTCAATGGAAGACATACTATTTTTGGACAAGCTACAGCCGAATCAATGGGTGTTATAAAAAAATTAGAAAATGTTGCAACACTTGGAGCTAGAAGCGGAGACAGACCGATAGAAGAGCAAAAGATCATAAAAGCATATATCAAAAAGTAAGGTTTGCGATATTTTACATAAAGCTCTAATCATTTTATAATTGATATTACAATATACTTACACACTAAATGCAAAGTTATTATAAAGGTGACTTGGTGTGTGATGCTTCCTATTTAAAAGTGTAGGATTTTTCGCTAAGTTGAAGTTTTTTATTGCAGTATATTTTGTTGATTGCTTTGTAAAACTTCCAAAACATAAACCAAACCTACTGCTTAGCAATCAGCTAAACTAGAATTTTTGCTTAATATTAAGTCAAAGGATAACTCTACATGTCTGTAATTTGGGAAGCACTAAACAATGTCAGCAATATTACTATTGCTTTATTACTTTTGTCGTTAGCTATCGCTCTTTTTTATGAAATGATAAACGGTTTTCATGATACTGCAAATGCTGTTGCAATGATTATTTATACTAACTCTCTAAAAGCAGAATATTCTGTCATCATGTCCGGTATTATGAACTTTTTTGGTGTTATTATGGGCGGTATAGGCGTTGCTTATGTTATCGTCCATCTGCTGCCGCTAGATATTATGGTTGCTTCAGATCAAAATGCAACGTTAGTTATGATTTATTCTCTATTGATTTCTGCAGTTATCTGGAATTTTGGGACATGGTACTTTGGCTTGCCTGTTTCAAGTTCACATTCACTTATCGGCTCTCTTATCGGAGTAAGTACAGTGTTTGGTGTTATGAACGGGTTTGAGTTTTCGCAAAGTGTAAATTGGAAAGTCTTATACGGTGTATTAACGGCATTGGCTCTTTCTCCTCTTTTAGGATTTGGTCTTGCATTTTTACTTATGAAAACAACGAGAAGATTTATTCATAATCCAAAATTTTTTAAAACACCTGCCAATGAGGTTAAAAGAAAGCGTCCAAATTTTTGGATGCGTATGGGAATCATTGCAACAGGCGCTGGTGTTAGTTTTGCCCACGGTTCAAATGACGGGCAAAAAGGAATCGGTCTTATTATGATCATTCTTATCGGTATATTACCGACTTATTATGCACTGGATATGAATTCACATCAATATAAAATCAAGCATACTCGAGACAGCGCCGAAAACTTAGCAAAATTTTATGCCGAGAACAACGAGAGTCTTAACAAACTAGTTAGTGAAAAGCATCTCATCAGTGCACTTAAAACAAAAAATACTATTGCTGAATGTAATGTTAACCAAGTTTATGATACTACTGCTCTTATTGCTACTAAACTTAATGGTATCAAATCTTATTCGGAACTCTCAACTCAAGATCGCTGGAGTGTTCATACGGCAATTTTATGTTCAGATAATTTTTTTGGTCAAGTTGAAAAGACATATTTGATAAGTGACAAAGATAAATCAGACTACATAAAAGCTCAAAGAAAAACCATGCTCTCGGCTACCGAATATGTTCCGAATTGGGTAATTATAGCTGTTGCGCTTGCGCTCAGTATCGGGACGATGATAGGCTATAAAAGAATCGTAATTACAATTGGTGAAAAAATCGGATCTCAGCCAATTAACTATATGCAAGGTACGGTTGCACAGGCCATGGCAATGATGACTATTTTGCTGGCAAACTTTGCGCATGCTCCGGTTAGTACAACGCATATCGTATCTAGTTCTGTTGCAGGAACAATGGTTGCAGAACCAGATGGCGGCGTGCAGAAAGATATGGTGAAAACTATTTTGCTCTCATGGCTTTTCACATTACCGATAACAGCATTACTGAGTTCAGTAATTTATTACTGTCTTAATTTTATTTTTATTGCAAAATAAAATTTTTAGTATAAAAGAAATCTCTTAGTAAAAGAGAGATTTCTTTATCAAATATTTATTTATAGTATTTAAAATCCTGCTTAGCAATTTCCAAAGCTTTGTGAAAATCCATGATTTCGCCTCCAAACTCAGCCTTAAATACTTTAGCATCCTCTTCATTTGCAAAAGCATACTTGCTAATTTTACTCATAGTGCCTCTTTTTTGACTTCCGACTACATAGTAAGCTTTTGTAGCATCAATAAATTTTAGACTCTTTACGTCTACTACTTTAGGATTTTTAAGCGTTACGCCCTCTCCTAAGTGATCTTCAAAACAGTGAATAGAGCAGTATTGATATTGCGTGTCGTTGTGTGTTGCACTATGGCTTGTTTTATAGTACTTAACCAAATCCATTCCACATCTGCTGCAATAATTTTTATTTTTACCCTCTTGAACCAAAGTCGCCTCATTCTCTTGAACACTTTGAAACATACCGGATTTTGGACCGAGATTTTTTTCCGTTCCGCACCCTATCAATAAAAGTGCTATTACACCTGAAATTGCTAATTTATACATCTTCTTCTCCTATATTTATGATATGTTATCAACAAATAATTACTAAAGTGTTAAAATACAGGAAAAATGGATCAAAATGAGAGAAAAAATAGCAAAATATGCCAAAGAGTTGATTCTTTTTTTTATAATTATGTCAATTTTTGCAAATATCTTAAGTTTTTGCAGAAGCTCAGATCTAAATAAAGATAGACTAAATTTATCTTCTGTGACACTTTTAAATAATCAATCATTTACATTGCCAAAAAATGAGCCGATACTGATTTACTTTTGGGGAACATGGTGTCCTGTATGCAAAATGCAATCCAAAGATATCGAAACAGTATCAAAAAAATTTAATGTTTTATCTATCGCAGTAAAATCTGGAAGCAACATAGAGATAGAGGAGTATCTAAAGAGCCAAAATCTCTCTTTTAGAGTATTTAATGACCAATATAGCTCTATGGCTCAAAAGTTTAGAATCTCTATTTTTCCGACTATAATTATCTTTGATAAAGATGGAAATGAAATTTTTAGCGATGTGGGATATACAACTATATTTGGATTATGGCTTAGAATGTGGTGGGCAACTCTTTAATAATATTAACCGACACACGGGATATCCCGTATGTCTGGTCAATCTACTTACTTATTTTAACATCATACGCTTTGCGAGATAGAGGCACCCAAGGACGCTTCACATGTAAAGGACGACGAATAGTAGAGTTTTCATCCAAACCGCGTGTCAGCTGATCTCTCCATCCTTTGTAAACTTTAAAGTTATTGTCATAGTTTACATAGATATCACCTATCTTATCACCGGCTTGTGCAGGCTCTAAAATAACTTTTTGATGCCAGCAGTGCATACCTGAAATTGGATCCGGATGGGGAGCTGCCACGGCATTTTGCCATGAACCGCTAAGT
>Ga0208246_1001532_pt1 | contig 12594 bp, 16 predicted proteins | sample RifOxyD2_FD_184039 | JGI IMG/M metagenome (GOLD analysis project Ga0208246, IMG submission 184039) | Soil microbial communities from Rifle, Colorado - Rifle Oxygen_injection D2 (SPAdes) | ecosystem: Environmental > Terrestrial > Deep subsurface > Rock core/Sediment | place: Rifle, Colorado... | reverse complement strand
CTCCGGCGATGAACTCTTCACAATCTTTTAGATCTTTGATAAACATAGGCGAAACAATTTCAGCTAATGTTTGCGCGATATGACGTGCGGAGCATATGGGCGGGTGGCGCGAACCGTGTACACGCTGCTAAATATGGCAGACTGAAAAAATCGTCATTAGCTTTTTGGTTCGTTAGTGGTTATTACGAAAATTATCAAGGGTTTATCCGCAGTGTTTTTAACTGAATGGAAACCATTGTTGTTTACTGCCGTGATACTCCCCTTGATTATTTTTTGCACTCTAATTTTACCATCTTCGCCTGCTTTGTCTGAATATTCACCTTCACCATGCATTACAATATAAAGCTCTTGCTCGTTTCTATCTCCATGAGTATGAAATCCAGCCTGGTCATCTCTATTAAGAAAAACCATGTAAGCGCCTATACGATTATTGGCCAGTTCATTGACGCCAAACATCTGAAGCAGGTAAACAACCCCGTTCCCGCCATACATTGGGTCGCGTTTATCTACTCTAACAACTGATCTGGATAATTGCCCGAATGGTGTAACAGTAAGATCTATATATTGGGATACAACCTCGACCACTTTACTATTTTCAATTGTTTGCGTAATTTCGTTCATATTATTTTAGTCTAGTGATATTTTAAAATTTGTCTGAAAAATTTTTCGGCTATTTTCATTCGTATTAGAAAAGCAGTTTATACGTAATCCCTGTTTGCCACTGCGGATTATCCCACTTTGCAAACCCAAGCTTTTCGCACAGTTTCTGCATGGGATAATTATCAAAAGCCGTTTCTGTCACGACCCCTCTTGCTCCTTTCTCCTTTGCATGGTTAAGGCACCTTGCCATGAGCTCATTCCCCAAGCCAAACTTTTGATAATTGGCATCTACCAGAATTTCGCGGATGAAAAAGAAATTTTCTTCCCACCAGCCTCGGTCGATAGAACAAAAAGCCACAAACTCATCTTTGTTTTTGGCTAGTAGATATAAGCTGTCTTTTAACCTAAAGTGCTCCTTGAGAGAATCTATTGTGACTTTGTCATAGGTATAATCGAATGACTGTCTGTCTCTCAAGAGCTCAATTTCTTTTTCGTCCGCCATGACACAAATTGTGACGTTGTTAGGCACAGAATGGAAACAATTTTATTTAACTTGCGAGCCGCATACACGCTGTTAGACGATGAGGTTTTTACGTAGTGAAACGAAAAAAAATTGATGGAGCTAAAAAATAGTTTATTCTCTCGTTCCAACCAGATCAAAGCATTCAAAATGAATATCGTCATCGTTGATCACTTTGTCGACTCTGTAAAAACCTTTGGTAAACATCTCGCCTTTATCAGCGAAATGCGTTGTCTCCGTAATAACGATGACAGCCTTGGGGCGGGATAGAACTTCGCCGCCCTTAGTCTCGATTAGCGGTATTTGTCCGTACAGCCAATAAAGACGTTGGTCTCGTTTTAGAAAAGGATAAGTTTTTCCAGCCTCAAGGCTTTCGGGGATGCACTCCTCAATTTTACGATTACCACTATTAAACTCCGAAATATTGCGCAACGCAAGCTCGGGATTAAATTCAACTTTGATACCCATAGACGTAAGGGCGAATAAATTATATTTTAGCAGAAGCTGATATCGCGTGTTAGACGACGCGGAGCGAAGCGGAGCCGGAAATGCAAAGCCACGCAGCCATATCGCCGTACCCGTTTATTTCATGAAAATATCAATATATTTTCGATAGACAAATGCGCGGTCGTAGGTTTCTTTTGCGTCTTTCAATTCAAGAATATCAAGGTTCATAAATCTGTCGATAAGTTTTTGGGATCCAACGCGGGAAAATTTGGTCCACTCCATTATTGTTTTACTTGAGACAATCGGCTGAGCATACAATTTTCGTAATACCAAAACACCGCTTGCCGACTCTCTCTTCGCCAGGGATTGAATTTTTGCCATGTCGTTTTCTCGAAGTTTGGTAATTTGTTTTGATACGGATATTGAATCGTTGGCTGTTTCAATGACGCCATCAAGAAAAAAATCAATCCACGATTCAACCTCGCCAAAATGATAATCATGCAGTTTTTGGTAGTAAATTTTTTGATGTTTTTTAAAATATGACGATAAAAATAATACCGGCCGCTCAAGCATGTTGCGGTGGCAAAGAAGCATGGTTATCAATAAGCGGCCGGCTCTTCCGTTGCCATCAAGAAACGGGTGTATCGTTTCAAATTGGGCGTGAGTAAGGGCGGCGTGGATTAAGGGAAGAGCTAATTTTTCGTTGTGTAAGAATTTTTCCAGATCATTCAAAGCCCTGTTCATCTCACTCACTGTCGGCGGGACAAATGAAGCATTATTCGGCGTCGTTCCGCCAATCCAGTTCTGTGATTTGCGGAATTCGCCCGGATCGGCAAAATGAGTGGCGCGGGCATCAGTCATCAATTGCGCGTGTATTTCGCGGATCAATCGCAAAGAGAGCGGAAAATCTTTTAGTCGTTCAACACCGTAGTTGAGTGCTTTGATGTAGAACAAAATATCGTCAGCATCAGTTTTTTTAACCGTTACGCCGGCATTCATTTCTATCGCATCGGCCATACTGGCCTTAGTGCCCTCAATTTGAGAAGAGGAAGCCGCGTCTTTAGCGACGAACATGGAAAGAAAAAAGTCCACATCAGGCAGGGTGTGGGTTATACCGTCCAGTTTACCGATTAAGCGGTCCGCTTCTGCCGCTTTAATCAGTATGGCCTGTGATAATTCGAGCAATCCTTTAGGGGGGAACGGACGTGGCACAAAGGCGGTAAAACCCTCTGTTTGTTTGACATTTTGACCGATTTCAATTTTCATAGATAGTTTACTAGTTTTTTATGATATAAACTATCTTATACCTTAGTTTATATGTTGTCAAGAGATGAAAACTAAGTATTTTTTTATTCGCTTAGAAGAGCGAATAATGGCCCTCCGGTTCTTTCTTTTTTGGCCCAAATGTCAACGCATTCATCTTAACCATTAGCGGCCATTATGCGATAAGGAAATTTTCTTACCTTTTTTAAATGTTCTTCCAGAGTATATCCAATTAATGAATTGGCGCCGAATGCGTATAGGCTGTGAGCAAAATATCACAAGCAGTAATTAATCAAAAAAATATCCATCTCTTGATTTTTGGCGATATTGTTTAAAAAATAAGCCAGTTTGAATCTTAAATTGCCATCCCATATAATATTTTCGATTCTGCACTGGCCGAACTCCGACAAGGTTTCAAATGTAAAACTTTTTGGAATTTTAATAACTACATTAGGCGTAATGTATCGTTTAGTTAGATTAAACATTTCTCGCGTGCTTGGTTGCGTATCATCAATGTTGTTTGCGTGAGTAGGAGGATTTACCCCTTGCATATTCCATTCGGGGTCAAGTATTGCCACATCAGCTGGCAAGCTTTTTAATAAATCAGGATCGAGCGCATCGCCAACGATGAAGTTAGTCCTCTCTTCTACCCCATATAATACAGCGTTCTTTTTGGCGTCCTCTATCCTTGATGGAATTATATCAACGCCACATGCGCTTTTTAAATGTTTTGCTAATTGCACGACAATCATGCCGGTGGCGCAACATAGTTCAACTGCGGTTTTAAATTGCGCTAGACTTTTGGCTATGTGTTCACCCACAAATTCAGGGCAGCTCATATCATAAGCATCCCGATCGGAGAATATATTTTTTGTGAATTTTTTCTTCATAATTCAAGTACGCGCTTTTTCCTGGACCCCACACACGCTGTTATACTATGTATCGCTCAAACCGTCATCTCTACGGCAAAAAGTTCTTTTCTGCATGTGGTCATAATACCGACATGGCAAGCAGCGACCTTGGTGGCCGTAAATTTTAACGGCAAGATTTCCTGCCCCGCTGCTTCTTTGGTTCGGATTGTAATGTGCGGATCAAAAGCCTCGAAACTGTGAGACGCTGCGAATTTATTTATCCAGTCTGGTTCAGCCACTTCCTCGCCCGTTCTTGAGAAAAGCGATCCTTTCGTGCAGTCATATGAAAAGTATTGTCGAAGCCCGTTCATAAGATTCTCATGAAGCCGCTGTAATTCAGAGGATTTTCTTGCGCGGACGGCATAGATTTTAGATCCATCGGATTTTTCTGCGTAATATAACTCCGCTAGCTCAACGAGAATCGGACTAAAGTTTTTTACTATACCTTCGACAATACTTTTCACGGTTTCGAGGCTGTCGTCTTCAATGCCACCCATAGCCAATGACATGTGCGGCAGGAAATCATCTTTCGCCAGCGGACCCCAAGCCGCATTTCTAGTTGCTGCTTGCTGGTTAATATCAATTATCTTTTCCATTACATCTAGGGGCGGAAGAATGGCCACATCTATTGCTAACTTTTTAGAGATTGTGTTCATAGGATTACGCAGAGAGAGATACTTCGCCTAACGTTCGCGCCGATGCAAAGTTGCTGCGCGGTACAATTTAACGCGGGGCGCTCTAGCGCGCAACAATTTGGATGAGCACGCCCACAAGGAGCGAACTGCGCATGCGCTGTTGTACGATGACCACTTTTTCTATTTCTTTTTTAAACCGTTCTTTTGCGCGTAAGCTCGTGCTGCTGCAGCGCTCGAACCGCCAGTATATTTCGGTTTAGTTTTTATACTGGCAGAAACAGTTACGCCGTCTGTATCTGTTTCTATAGTTATTGAATTGCCTTTGTTGTCGGAATAAGTTTCGATTTTACCCATATTGTCTAGATTAAAAGTGATTTAAGTGATATAGAAAAAGTGGCTTTCGCGCAACGTTCGTGTGTATGTGAAGTTTTCATCCCGTTTTAACGGAATTACTTTAATTATCAAACACACCTTTTTTAATAAACTCCACCCAAATCCTCATCCCTTAAACAGAGAGGATTTAGGTGGAGGAAAATTGGCGCTCTTTAAGGATTTAATTAACGCCAATTTTCCGTGGCCAGATATGCGTTGTTATGTCCTGTAAAAAAAATTTTGCCAAGCTTTTTCTGTTATTCTTCAGTGTTTACTCCTACTCCATCATAATATGGCTCATCATCGGCATTGCAAGATACAAAATTAAGTTCTATACCTCCTTCAAATTTAATAGTAACACCCCCTGAATTATCGAGTTCAAATCCCACTACTACTTTCCCCATTAAAGTCCCGAGCCGCTTTTCTAATCTCCTCGCGGGTGTATCTTTCTCAACTACCTCCTCAACTACCTCGACTTTTGATATTTCCCTAGGATTTCCTTCAGACATACATTAATTATTTAATGATTAAAAATTTTTATTATGGCGTATAACGTCGTGTGCATGCGATATGGCACAATGATATATTTTACTCATCATTGTGCCATATGGGCGAGGCTTCAGCCGAGTCGCATGCACGCTATTATGTGATGTCGCGCTAATTTTTCTGCTCTTTAAAAGAGATATCCTTCATTAAAGTATCAAGTCCATCGGCCTTGCTGTAACTTACAACCGCTTGGAGGTGATAATCGCCAAATGCATTCGGTACAAAATATTCCAGTCGACTGATTTGCCCCTGGTCAAACATTTTCTCGAAATAGTCTGTTTTTACACGCAATGCATTTTTGCCATTCACGCTTACTTTTTGCGCGGTGGCATTTTTATTTTCGTAACCAAGCGCCTTTATTATTTCAGATTCTGACTGGTTAAAGTTAATGCATTCAAAACAAGTAGTGCTGTAATCTGCTGCTGCCGGAGCAAAATCTTTCGTTTCCCACCAAAGTTGCGGCGTTGATGGAGCATTATCAACGCTTGTATATTTTTCATTTGCAAAGCCAATTTTAAATAGCTTTCCTATGCCGTCTTTGTGTGTCTCATCTGTAAATTTTGGTGTGCCCCACGAATTGTTATAACAGAAAGAAAGATTTTGCGATTCATACATTGTCCAGTTTTGGGGACATTCTACTTTTGTTTCTGTGCGCTCGACTGTCTTTTCACTTACAACTCGTGTTGAGGTAATGTCGGGTGCTGTCTCAGCATTTCTATTTTGCCAAAGAAAAATGCCACCGCCTACAACGACGACTGTAACTATAACAGCAAGGCCGATTGTCCATGGATTAGTTTTGTACTCCATAATGTTTTGGTTAAGAATTAAACCTACTTTAATGTAAAAGAAAAATTAGCGCAATTTCGCATAACCTTCGCGTCTCATCTACTGTAGAGCGCTTGCGGAATGGCGGGTAGACGCTGTTATGTGATGTGCATCCCGGAGCCAACATTATTTGAAAAATAGTCAACACATTCTTTGGTAGATTTTAGAAAAATATCAGGAAAATCAGCTAATTTCTTAAGTAACTCCTCTCTAGAGAACCATTTTATTTGTTCGACTTCTTCCTTTTGGATTGTAAACTCATGAATATCTTTATCTAACAAGGCAAAATACCACTGTACAAAATGTTTATGTTTACCGTCATTCATTTTATAAAACGCCTTTTCGAAGTGACAGTTATTTAAACCAATTTCTTCCTCGGCCTCCTTAATGATATTTGATTCATAGGTTTCTCCCTGGTCAATGGTCCCTGCAACGGCAGGCCCCCATTTTCCGGGGTCATGCTTTTTGTTGAATGATCGTTGGGCTAGGAGGGTGTCACCTTTAGAATTCTGAATCCATAAGGCCGAGACGCGATAGATGTCTTCTGGTTTCAAAGTTCCTCGCTCTTTCAATCCAATGACGCTATCCTTTTCATCGACAATTATAATTTTTGCCTTACTCATATTCGTTTACAATTCAATGCTTTCTTGCGAAAAGCTCCGGGCAGCATATCACATAACGTTCGCGCGTATCGATGTTCACTGGCTGTATAATATCGCGAAGCGGTACAGCCAGCAAATATGGGCGGAGGCTTGCGGAGGAACGGAGCAAGCCGTAGCCGCATACACGCTGTTAGCTGATGTAAATAAATTCAATGAGCGAAGCGAATATTATTCAGACAAATTTTAAAAAAATCCCAAGAGATTGAAAAACAATCTAACAGAAAAAATGATAATCACTAACGATGCCAGGAAATTGAAACTAGCGATTATTTTTTTGTTGCCGGTTTTATTGATCGCTGAACCTAGATAGACGACTACAACGAAACAAAGAAATGATCCGATTGACAAAGATAGTGAGTTAGCTATGATTGTTTGAAAGATATGCTCTTTTATGTTTAGAAAGGAAGTTGCGACTCCAATAAAATAAACATAAGTAAGAGGAGATAGCGCACAGAGAACCATTCCATTTAGAAAGGATTGTTTTTCAATCGGGTTGTCACTATTACTTAACTTTCCAAGACTTTTTAGAAAACCTGTTATTCCAACGAATAACATATAGCCGACGCCGACCATTCCGATACCATAATACAGCCAAGGAATTTTTATAAATTGACTGATTCCAAAGTAGCTCAATACAAGAATAATAAAGTTCATTGTCGCTACACCAGATGCCAAAACAATCCCTTGGCGTTTTTTACCAAGAAGCGAAGTTTGTAATACTGTTGTTTGAATCACACCTGGGGAGGCGGCGGCGCTAAAACCGATTATAAAGCTTGAAAGTAATAGTGACATTTTTTAAAATTTGTCTGAATAATTTTTCGGCCACAGCCGAAAAGAATTTATTTATTTCAGCTAACGTTTCGGCATATCTGATGTTTGCCGTAGCGTAGCGGAGGCAAATATGGGTGGAGGCTTTTGTAAAAAGCCGTAACCAGATATGCCGTGTTATGTGATGTGCATGTTTTACTTTAATCCCGATAGCAATCAGGATTGCTCTAAAAAAGAATTTTAATTTTATTTTTTTGTTTTGGCTTTTGGACAGAGGGGTTAGGGGTGAATTGCCCCGACCGGAAACATCTCAATCAATACCTTCAGTTTTTAACAGTGCTTTAACGCATAACGAGTATTCTTTGTCTTCTTCTGCCTCTGGTTTTATGCTTTCTAATACTGCTTCTTTTGCACTATCTTCTAGCTTTGCACATGCTCCAATAACTTTTTTGAGCAAATTGATTCTATCTTGTCGTCTTTCAATTAAAGCTGGGCGGTTTAGGTGCACGCCGCTTTGCTCTTCAATGGTAATTTTTCCTTTTGTTGAATTATCCTTATGTGCAAAGAAAGCTCCCAATACGACTATATGTGTTTCGGGGTCTTCATCGTATGGATTAAGGATTGGATTTGCTTCATCATATTTGTCAGATTTATAGCCGTTGCAACGTGCACAGACGTATCCTAAATTTCCCCAATCAAATTCTAAGCCTGGGAATTTTGACTTTGGCTTTATGTGTTCAATGTCACCGTAGTAAGTATGGGATACTTTGCTTTCGCAATACATGCATTTATCATGACTGGCCAAGATGAGAACCGCCTTGTTGTCAGGGTGTTTATAATTTGTTCTCAATGCCTCTTGATTTGGGCATTGTGGTCTACTTAGTTTGATCATTTGAATTTTCAATTAAGCTGTAAACGGCTTCGGGCATGATTTTCTCTAGTCCCATTTCCTTTAACTCATTGCGCATTTGAGTAAATTTTTCTTTGGTAATGCTTTCTTTCGAGTATTTTGCGACTATCTCATTCAACTTATCTTCTACCCATATTGGCATTGTAAAGGCCACGCCCAAAACTTCATCCAATATTTCCGCCGCTGTCTTTGCTTTATTTATGAAGTCTAGTCGTTCACTGACAATTTTATTGTTTTCGTTATATCTCAAGGCGTATACATTTGATTCTTTAACTGAACCAACAATGAGCGGATTATGAGTAGAGACGATAAAGCGTGTATTTGGAAACGCCCCAAGGAAGTCTGGCAATATTTGCCGTTGCATTGTCGGATGAAGATGATTTTCAACTTCATCTATTAAAACAGTAAAATTGGGATTATCTTTTTCCTCTGTGGCATAAAAATAAATTTGCCAAGCAAGGTCTATTATTGCGCTTATTCCACCAGATGAAGCATCAATAACAAACTCACCTGATGTACAAATCAGTAGAACCTCTGAGTTTCGTATAGCAAATTTTTGAAAACCTAAAGTTTTGGGCAGTACTTTTTTAAGTACCTCTTGAAAACCATTGTAATATTCGAGAAGGGTTTCATTCGCATCCATATCTTTGTTGCCTTGGCCAAAAATACTCCAGCAAATGAGAGCTTCTTTTATATGAAAACTACTTGGAACGTCATTTCCGCCACCATATCTACTTTTGTTACTATTCCAAACTTTATCGAAAGCCTGTTTTTTGTTGATTGTATTTGCGGTTGGAATTTGAGTTACTTTTTGGTATCTGAATATTGATCTATGTGAGGGGATGAAAAAGCACTTTACTCCTTGTTGCCCCTCGATTTGCATGTTGTATTGTGCCTCGTTTTGTTCTTTTGGCACCTTCAATATAGCTTTTTGTCCATCACTATAATTTAATTCACCTTTAGTATCTTTTGGCTCCTCATCTTCCACCCAAAAGGAAGAGAACCATTTCCAAACCTTGGTTTTTATGTCCTTTTTTGGAGTTGCTAAGGATTTTGCATCCCAACCGCAATGTCTTGCTAAAAGATGCAACAGAGTTGTTTTACCACTTGCATTTGCGCCTGTTAAAATAGTCAACCGATCATGGAAATCTATTTCGATATTTTCAAATTGTTGCCACTCCGCTGTAATTTTTAATTTTTTGAAATCCATAGATTGATCCTACTGCAAAACCTATTTTTTAAATTCTCTGAAGTACTTGCCGAATACTTTCTGGAACAAAACTGTTTTTTCATAAAGCCAAGCAAAATATTTTTCTGCTTCGGCTTGGTCAAATACGCCTGAAACTTCCTTTTTAATTTTTATACGGGAGGCGACGGCCGCATCCACCCATTCGATAGACTCGCCAATTTCTTTTTCAATTTCTGCTTTTCGTTCGCGTAAAAAAATAAATAAGTCTTTATTTCTGCTGATATAAATCTCACAGCCAATCAAGTTTTCACGAGAGTTAATAGTTAGTGCTACATGGCCGTCTGAACTGCCCATGCTAACATCGTACCAATGTTGAGGGCGAGGAGTTTGTAGTCGGATTTGGGTGTCGTTTTCTCGTACATAATTTTTGAATTTGTTCCAAAATTCAAGCTGTTGCAATTTTGTATCAGTTAGCTCGCCATTTGATGGACTTGTCTTAATTGCCTTTGCCCATTCATTTGGACTAACCATAATCTCAAATTTTGGCGCAGGATTCGAGCCTTCTATTTGCCAAAGTTCAATTTTTATCAAAAAGAAACCGATATTTTCATCTGTATGTTCGTTAAGCCAATCGATCGCTTTTTGATGTTCATCGCGTACATCTTTAACAATCCAAATAATTATTTCCGCATCGTATCCCGACGCATAAGTAATAATTTTTCCTAAATGATCGTGGTTGGTATCTTCGAGCTGATTTTCGATTATAATCTTTCTCCCTGACGCTTCTTCTTCGGCGAGGATATCAACGCTAAATTTTCCCACGCTCGCTTCGGTTTTGATAAGTTTTATATCAACGCCTATTTCTTCACTCAAGGCATCAAGATTTTCTTGCTGTGCGAGCCAGTTAGTAAAATCAATGGCTTCGTGACTCCAGACATCGCGTAGTTCAACTTTATTTAGTTTAGATAGTGATTTTTTCATAGTGTAAATTTACTTACTGTTATTGTATTCGTTTTCCCCTTATAAATAAATCGTTTTCGGAGCAAAGCGGAGAAAACACCTTATATCCCCTTTAAAAATAAAGAAAAAGAAATTTGAAAATTTTTTAAAACAATTGGGCGATAGCCCAAAAAAGAAAAGGAATATTTCAGCTAATGTTCGCGTGTATGAGAAGTTTCGCCGACTTCCTTACTCTTAATTATAGAGGAGGCGAAATTTGGGTGAAAGAAAAAGTGCAGCCGCTGAAAAATATTAACGCACTTTTTCTTAAACCTCATACACCCTGTTAGGCGATGTATTCTTTTTCTTTGTTATCATCTTTATTTTTATTTTTTTCATCATAGTACTCATAATTTTTCTTATTGCCCCAAACTCTAAATTTGGCAACCATAAAACCACTGATGATAAGTGCCACTCCTATTTTCCAGTTTATAAAGAGAAAAATTAATCCTGCGATTACTAATTCTCCAGTAATCACGCTTAATAGAGGATTTGGTCCCAAAGGAAAAACGTGCAATAGCGTGCCAATGATGAAAAGCACTATTGATACTTGCCAGTTGAAAAAAATAAAAACGATTGCGGCGATTGCCATCAGATACTTTATTGCGTTTAGAATTTTCATAATTTTATCTTAAAAGAAAAAGAATATTTCACCTAACTGGCCGTTATAACCAATGTTTTTTAATTAACAGCCAAAATTTGTATGATAAACGAATAGATGCTAGGCTTAGGTTACTTTTCAAAAAACATGGCAAACCTAATCGAAATTCTAACACGAGAGATAAAATTGCGCAATTACAGCCCAAAAACGCTGGCGGCCTATGTTTTTGTTGTCAGGGACATCTATGCCTTTCACCAGCGGCCGCCAAAGGAACTCACAACTGAAGATATAAAGGACTACCTCCTGGCCAAGCAAAAAAAAGGCCTGTCAAGCCAGACCGTCGCCCTTTATGCCAACGCGCTCAACTTTCTCTATGGCGAGGTGTACAAACGCCCCAACTTTGTCCGGATTAAACACCCCAAACGGTCCTCACGGCTCCCGGTGGTGCTGCGCCGGGACGAAATCGAGCGATTGTTGGCTGTCATCAAAAATATTAAGCACCGAACGCTGGTGGCGCTGGCCTATGGCGCCGGACTCCGAGTGGGCGAGGCGGTGCGTCTCAGGGTCGCGGACATTGACCTTGACGAGCTCACGATAACCGTGCGCCAAGGAAAGGGTAAAAAAGACAGGCTGACCGTTCTATCCGCAAGTCTGACGCCGGACTTGCGTGAATTTATGACTGGCAAAACTGGCCAAGCGTATATTTTCGGCAGCGAACGGGGCGGCCGTTTAACCGAAGCCACCGCGCAAAAAGTATTCGTCCGCGCGCTCCAAAAAGCCGGCGTTGTAAAGCCGGCCACCTTCCATTCGCTGCGCCACTCCTTCGCCACTCACCTCTTGGAAAACGGCGTGGACGTGCGCTATGTGCAAGAGCTATTGGGACACGCCAATATCCGCACCACGCAAATTTACACCAAGGTCACCAATCCAGCTTTAAAAAATATCACCAGTCCCCTTTCCTCAATCTAACTACTTTACTATTCGCCTATTCGCGCGAATTAGAGAAGAGAATAGACAATGCATGTTTGATAAAAATATTGTTCTTATTTCGTAAATAATAATACTGTTCCAAACTAATTTGTTCACTGTCAACCAATTCAACATTTTTGAGCCCTTTTAATTTTTCAACAGTAACTTCATCGGCCCTGAAAGCGTCTCTTCTGTGAATCAGGTAAACTTTTTTTGCGAGTGTTGCAAGCTCCAGAGCGCCCTCAACCGCGGAATTTCCTCCGCCGATAACGGCAACTTCCCTGTTTTTGTATAATGGGGCATCGCAGGTTACGCAGGTTGAAACTCCCCTCCCGAGAAATTTGTCTTCGTTTTCAACTCCCAGGCTTCTTGGGACT
>Ga0208246_1001527_pt1 | contig 12620 bp, 14 predicted proteins | sample RifOxyD2_FD_184039 | JGI IMG/M metagenome (GOLD analysis project Ga0208246, IMG submission 184039) | Soil microbial communities from Rifle, Colorado - Rifle Oxygen_injection D2 (SPAdes) | ecosystem: Environmental > Terrestrial > Deep subsurface > Rock core/Sediment | place: Rifle, Colorado... | reverse complement strand
TATTTATATTATTAAGTTAATAAACGACTAATGTATAGTATAGCACACTTAGTTCAACCGCCCCTAACCCCTCCTCATCTGATGAGGGGAAGAGAAGTTTCTACTCATACCGTAACGCCTCCATTGAGCTTTTATGTGAGGCTTGGCGAGCGGGGTAAATACCAAAGATAAGACCAACTAAACTAGAAACAACCAGACCAAGCAGAGCGGCCCCGTAAGGGAAAGAAAATGTCCAAGCTAAACCAGCAAATTTATTAATCAAAATAGAAGCAATAAAAGAAAAACTGGAACCTAAAATAATTCCTACCAAACCACCAGTGGCCGTTAAAATCACCGCTTCCAATAAAAATTGGGTAAGCACATCATTATCTGTAGCACCTAAAGCTTTTCGTAAACCAATTTCTTTTGTCCGCTCGGTCACAGATACGAGCATAATATTCATAATCCCTACTCCACCCACGACAAGAGATATAGCAGCGATAGCTGTCAAAAATATTGTTAAAGCATTAAAAATTGTTCCCAGTTTTTCTGCCACCTCTGCTGGTGTTGACACAAAAAAATCATCTTTACTGGGATCTGTAATATTGTGCATATCACGAAGAGTTTTTTTAATATCTTGAGACACAATATCAATATTTTTTTCCGAATCAGCTTCTACTACAATCCGATTAAAATATTTTGTCCCAGAAATATATTGTTGCATGGTGGTATATGGTATAACTACCGCCTCATCAAAATTTATAAAAGAGGATTGTCCTTTTTTGGGCAACACAGCAATGACCTTAAACGAAGTATTTTTGATCCTGATCTTTTCCCCCACCGCTTCATCTGAACCAAAAAGTTTATCTTTTACTTTTGAGCCAAGGACAGCGACACTGGCCTTACTTTTTACATCTTCATCAGTAAAAAAGAAACCTTTTTCTGGCTTAAGATCAAAAAGAGTTTCCATTAATTCTCCAGAACCAAAAAGAGAAAATTTATAAACCTCGCTACCATAAACCCCACTTTCCGAACCAAAGACAATAGGCATCACCATCCGACCATTAGGTACATTATTTTTGTTTTTCAAAGCATCCAACTCCCGTTGTTTTAATGAATCCGCAAAAAGAGAAGCTAAGTCACTTGGGCCACTCGGCTCTTTACCGGGCAAGACAATAACATTTTTTGCTCCTAAACCTTGAACTTGAGCCAAAATCAAATCCTTGGCCCCTGTCCCCAAAGACATTATTAAAATAATGGAGGTAATACCAATAACAATACCTAAAATGGTCAAAGCTGAACGGCTTTTATGCGTTTTCAAACCATTAACCGCGGTTTTTATACTATATCTAAATTTCATATTTTATTTTATAAAATCTTTGCCTTCTACTCGGCGATTTTCCACCTGTTTATCACTCTCAATTTCCCCATCGTGTAAACGAATAATCCTCTCCGCATATTCGGCAGTGTAAGTTTCGTGCGTAATTAAAATAACAGTGTGACCAAGTTCTTTATTTAACTTTTGAATAATTTCAATCACCGATTGACCGGATTTAGAATCCAAGTTCCCTGTTGGCTCATCCGCAAAAATCACTTCTGGGCCATTCACCAAAGCCCGGGCGATAGCCACTCGCTGTTTTTCTCCACCCGATAACATTTTTGCCTCGTGGAACATACGATGTTCCAAACCAACAGCAATAACCGCCTCGCGAGCCAGCTTCTCCCATTCATTTTCTGGTTTATCAGAATATAATAAAGGTAATTTAACATTTTCCAAAACTGTGGCCTTTGGCAAAAGGTTAAAGGATTGAAAGATAAAACCCATTTTTTCATTCCGAATCTTAGCTATTTCTTTTTGATTATAAGTTTTTATACTTTTATCTAAAAAAAGATAACTTCCACTCGTATAATCATCAAGCAAACCTAAAATTTGAAGCAAGGTTGATTTACCAGAACCAGAAGGACCCATAATGGCCACAAATTCTCCTTTTTTAATATCAAAAAATACTCCACGCAAGGCATCAGTTCTTACTCCATCATTATCATAGACTTTACCTAAATTCTTTACCTGAATAATATTCATAAATCATTTTATCAAAGACAAAACTTTTTCTCTTTCATCAAGACCAGACAATATTTCAATATTGCCATCAGATCCACGCAAACCAGTAACAATTTTTTTCTCTATAATTTCACTAACATCTAGTGGATTAAGAATTGAAACAAACTTACCATCTTCTTTATTTATCAGCACTCGATTAGGTAAAATTAAAACATCATCTTTTTTATTTGTTAAAATATCCAAATTAGCTGTCATCCCTGACCGCACTCTCTCATCCTTATTGGTAAATTTTAAAGTCACCTTATAAGTTGGCACACCATCAATCACCGTGGCTGATGGATCAATTTTTATAACAATTGTTTCAAAATTTATATTACTACCATAAGCATCTAAAGTGGTAGTAGCCAAATTTCCATTTTTTACTTTAGCAATATCTGCTTCAGGCACAAAGGCCTCCACTTCATAATCACCATAAGAAATCACGGAAATTATATTTTTATTTGCTGGTACAATTTCTCCTAATTTAGCCTCCAAACTAGTTATCACACCACTGATTGGTGAACGAATAACAGTCTTGGCTAATTCCGCTTCCGCCGCTGCCACTTGAGCCTTGGCTTGTTCAATACCCGCTTCCTCAGCCAAAGTATCATTCTGAGAAATCTTTACCGATAAGCTACTTGTCTTGTATTGATCAAAAGTACTGGTTAAAGTTTCAATCGCTGTGTTAACACTGGTTCGTGCCAAAGAAATATTCGCCTTCCAAGTATCAATTTGTGTCTGTAAAGTTGAGGTATCAGCTTTTAGACTGTTGACGGCTTCGGCACATTTATCTAGAAGTGATTTTATGAAAATTAAATTTGTCTTGGCTGTGTCATAGTAAGCATCTAAATCAGAGAAATTATTTAATCCAGAAAGAGACCAATACCAAAAATCCAAATTATCATTAACGGTATCTTTCCCTTCTTCAATATCTTCCTGTAGAAAAGAGCCGGTGGAAAAAGCTAACTTGGCCCGATACTTGGCCGGATCTGTAAACAAAGAATATATTTTATTTCTGACCGCATCATCAGCTTTAGTATAAGAATCTTTTATAACATTTATTAAAGAATTTTTTGCTTGAACAAAATCTAAAGCAGTTTTATCCGCACTATCACCAAAACCAGCTTGAACTTTTTTTAAATTAGCCTTAGTTTGATTCAGACTGGCCAGTAAATCCGCGCTGGCCACATTTAATAAATATTCTCCAACATAAACTTTATCCCCAACCGACACATTTATATTATCCACTCGTCCACCGCGTTCAAAAGCTAAATCCACACTAGACATAGGTTTTACATTTCCCGTAACACTAACGATTTCCGAAATAGAACCTCTCATTACAGTCGTTTCATCATATTTTACGCTCCCAGAATTACCTTTAAAAACAAAATAAATTATAATTATCAATACTACAAAGCCAATAACAGACCATATTTTATGTGCTTTTATAAAATTAAAAAACGACTTATGAATATTTTTCATCTTACTATTATAACATATTTATACTAAATCTGAATTATTTTGACCAACGGGCAAAGATGCCGGCGGGTAAAAGACGATCAGAGTTAGCTTCCTTAATTGTCAATTCACCGCTTTCAATATTACCGCCAAACTTTTTTATTAAAGGAAGTAAACTATTTTCATAAGCAATAGCAGAATAACCAGCCGAGTAACCGTTAACCAAAACAAAAAGTGGATTATCTGATAAAATCTTTTCGCATAAATTCAAGAGGTTTAAAAAATCTTCTTCAATTTTCCAAATTTCATTATTTGCCCCATGACCAAAAGCCGGTGGATCCATAATAATGGCATCATATTTATTTCCTCTTTTTATTTCTCTCTGTACAAATTTTCTAGCATCATCTTCAATCCAGCGCACCGGTTTATCCATCAAATCAGAAGCTTCAACATTTTGTTTAGCCCAAGTAATAGCACTTTTAGAACCATCCACATGAGTCACTTCCGCCCCAGCCATAAGTCCCGCCAAAGTAGCTCCACCGGTATAACCAAAAAGATTCAAAACTTTGATTTTTGATTTTTGATTTTTGATTTTTTCTACAATCCACTTCCAATTTGGTTCCTGCTCCGGAAAAAGTCCAGTATGTTTAAAAGCAGTTGGTTTAATTAAAAATTTCAAATCTCCCCCGTCTGATTGTCGGGCAGGCATTTCAATCACCCACTCTTTAGGCAAACTTTCTTTATTCCTCCATTTTCCACCTTCACCAATATGTTCAAAAGAAGCACTGGCTTTTTTCCATTCTTTTTCTTCCAAACTTTTTGACCACAGAGCTTGTGGATCTGGTCGGCGTAAAATAAATTGCCCAAACCGCTCCAGTTTTTCCCCCTCCCCCGAATCCAGCAATTCATAATCCTGACTAGCTTTAGTGGTTAATATTTTAATTTCCATTTATTTAATATAGCAGAAAATCCCCCAAAAGTCCCTATCCCTATTTAGCAATAATAAGACCGCGACCGCTTTCTTATTATTGCTAGCTATTTATTCTAACCTTACAATGCCTTGGCGCAGGATTTCAATTTTATCACCATTTATTTTTACCAAAGTGGAAGGTAGGGATTCTAATTCTCCCCCATCTTCATAAAAACCCACTCCATCATTTACCCGACCTGTCGGCGGGCCAAAATATTTTTTTGCCTCTGTAATATTTTTGGCTGGTGGTAGACCTTGGATATTTGCACTAGAGGTTGCCAATGGACCAGTTTGTTTTAAAAATTCTCTGATTTTTTCATTATCTGGCAAACGAATAGCCAACCCTAAACCTTTATCTAGATATTCAAATTCTTTAGACACTTCAAAAATAACAGTTACCTTTCCCGGCCAATATTTTTTAATAAATTCCGCTTGTTTAAGAGAAGTTTTTATTCCAAATTTTTCTAGATCAGAAATATCAGAAATTATGATTATTAACGGTTTGTTTTCATCCCGTTCTTTTAACTTAAAAACTCTAACCACTACCTCCTTAGAAAAAGCACAGCAAGCCAAACCATAAATAGTATCTGTGGGTATCACTCCCACCCCACCCTTTTTCAAAATTTCAATATTTTTTATATTCATTAATTAAAAAGTTCTACTTCAAATTCCTCCAGAACATTCTCGGAGTGATTAGGTCTGCCGTTAAACGGAGAGAATAGTTGTGGAGGAATTTGACCCATTAAAAACCTATAGATGATCTTCTGTATCCGCTTCCGCTTCGGCTTTAATTTTATGAATCACGCCATCCTTATGATGTGGAGGCATATAGATGGTATATAACTTTAGATCTTTATCATCTGAAGTATTTATCACATTATGCTGAGCGCCAGCCGGCACCACCACCGCAAAACCATCAGAGATATGGAATTCCTCACCAGAGATTACAACCTTTCCTTCACCGCGCTCAAAACGAAAAAATTGATCCGTGTGTTCATGTACCTCCATACCAATTTCTTCTTTTGGCAAAAGTGACATCAACACCACTTGACCATAAGTACCAGTATAAAGTACTTTTCTAAAATTATCATTTTCCAAAGTTGCTTCTTCAATATTTTTTACAAATGATTTCATATTTTTATAAAATTAAATAATGCTAATAAACAAACTTAAATTTTATTTTTCCTACGACGATAATATAAATAACCGAGAAAAGTAACAATTCCAAGAACAGCTATGACCTGAATAGCTGACTCAATAGTTGTTGTCTTTTTAATAAAAAAGGAAATAACTACATTGGTTCCGATGTATCCCAAATAAATATAGACAAAATCTCTAAAAATTGAACCAATAAAAGTGGTAATAAAAAATACCTTGAAAGGAATTTTTAATAAACCACCACCAACAGAAATAAGAAAACTAGGGACAATTGGTAAAGCTCGTAAAATAATCAAGATCAGATAATTTTTTGAACCATGACCTAAACTAGCACCTAAAGACTCTATCTGCTCATGGGAAACGCCAAAAAACTTTATTATTTTGTTCGCTAAAAGATCTTCCACTTTATCGATCACAAAGTAAACCACACAGGCCCCAAAAGTTTTTCCCAAAGCCCCAAAAATAGACAAGATAATTAAGCCGTAAATAGTATATCCCTGAACCAAGGCCATAGATCCAGCAACTAATACTACAGTAACAGAGGGAATCGGCGGGATCATTTCTTCAATAAAAGAAACAACAAAAGAAAAAATTGTCAGGTGGGCATGACTAGCATAAGAAATTAAAATTTGTTCCAAATATGAAAACATAAATTACTTCATCACAGTATACACGCTCGGTAACTCCAAGCCAAGCGCCCAAGCAGAAAAACCTCGCAATTTATATTTTTTTAGTAAGGATATTTTTTGTCCAATACTTTTTCCGTTTTCATACCAGATAGTATAACCTTTACCATCTTTGCTCCAATAATGAAAATATGGGGCTTGTTCTTCTAAACTATAGTGATAAGCTACTGGATATTTTTTTATAATATTATTTATTCCTTCATTACCACCAATCCCCGTTCTTTTACTATCCAGATCTCGCCACTGCCAATAATAAAAAGCCAAACCAATAGATAATTTTTCTTTAGGAATTTTATTTAGACTAAAATCAATTACTTTTTGTAACCAAGCAAAACCCGCCACCGGCCCAATAGAATTTGGATCATCATAAGACATAATGCTAATAAAATCTGTACTAGAAGCTAATCTGACATAATCATAAACTCCGATTATTCGGTTCCATAAATCTTTTGGATAGTCCAGGGGATTTTCTGATACTTGAGCAATCACTGCCACACTCAATTTTAAACTATTAAGTTGAAAAATTCTATAAGCTCTCTCAATAAATTCAGAAAATTTATCTCGATAAGCCAACTCCATTTGTTCAAAATCTATTTGCCAACCAATATAATTAAAATTTTTAGCTTCCAAGACTAAATTATTTATTAAAGTAATTTGTTTACCTATATCATCAAGAAAATTTCGACTGGTAGTAGCATGAAAAGCCCCGTTAGTCAGAAGAGGCATCACCTTTATTTTATTTTTTTTAGCAAAAGACAAAAGATCAGCTTTAACACTACCAACTAAAAAATTATTTTCATCCACTTGATAACTCTGCGGGGCAAAAATATCAATATCCTGTGGATGAGTAAAAAAAGATTTTCTGGCATTAGCCCCCTCACGGAAATAAAACAACCGTTCATAACTAGCCGCTTCTGCTTCAAACACACTAAAAATACCAAAGAAAAAAACCACAAAAAATAACATTGTAAAAAATCTTTTCACCCAGCTAGTGTAACATAAAATAAACTGGGGTACTGTGGTAGACACAATTTACTATTTAATTAAACGACCGACTAACACCGAAAACGGCTTAATTACCAGCAAGAAAACTATCGCACAGACAACATTAAAAATTAAATGGATATTTGCCACCTGATGCACGACACTTCCATCCAACCACTGAACAATCTTATAAAAATAACCGAGAAAAGGAAGCAGAATAATTACCCCTATAAAATTAAACAGGAAATGTGAGAGAGCGACTTTCTTTGCCTCCTTGCCCATTGCCAGAGAAGCAATAATAACAGTAGAGGTTGTCCCGATATTTGCTCCCAAAATTAAGCCCACGGATTGAGTAAGATTTATATGACCGATACCAGCCAAGACTAGAACAATACCCGATACAACGCTACTTGATTGAAACACAACCGAAGCAATTACTCCGATTAGAATGGCGAGGATGGGGTTAGAAGTAATTGAAAGAAATGAACCTAGCAATTCTTGGTCTATATGCGAAACAAAAATTGAAATCAAATAAATAGAAAAGAATAACAGACCAAAATATATTATCGGCTTGGCATATTTTTTGAAGTTATTACCCCACCAATAGACAATAAGACCTAATAGGATTATAAATGGCGATATTGCCATCGCATTGAAAGCCACAAGCTGGGATGTGATTGTCGTCCCGATATTAACTCCAAAGATTACACCTAGTGTATTATAAAAAGAAATAAAACCAGCATCAGCCAAACTAGCTATTAAAACCGAAGTAGCAGAGCTTGACTGAAGGATGACCGTGGATACAGTTCCTAAAATAATACCCTTTATAGGATTTGAGGTCAGAGAAGATAACAAGGACTTTATTTTTTGTCCCGCTGTTTTTTTAATTTCATTTCCAAAAGAAACGACACTAAATAAAAATAGAGCAACCGAGCCGATTATTCCTAAAATAATTCCGAGAATACTTAACATTTGGAAATTATAGCAAAATAAAACGACAAATTACAGTTTATTATTTATCTTTATTGCTTTTTCTTCAATCAGATTCATCTAAAAAATTAAAGGTTTTATTACTTAAGATAAACACTGGGTCAGGCACTGTCGGGTCTTATAACAGTGCTCGAGGATAAAGAGTATATGGTTACTTTACGCGAAAAAATGAATAACATCAAGAAAGTTGCCAAGTTTTACAACTACGACCTCCTCCTAGCCAAAAAGTAAAACGTTGTTGCCACTTGTCTGCCCTTGTGGCGAGCTTTGCACACCGGATAGACCTTTGACACCTCTTGCGACTATAGCCCACCGGTTTGACGAAATTTGCGAGCCTAGAACGATTTGCTTAACTTCGGAAAAGTTAAGCAAATATGACTCCGCTAGACTTGTCCCGTAAGCAAGCGTATGTTCTTGCTTGCTATGGAGGACGATGACATTGAGACGGTCCTTGCGACCGCCAAAAACATAAGAATGCCACATCGACGCGGATCATTTAATCCGTTATCTTCACTTCCGGAACCAAAAGCAAAAATAAAACAAGCGATCAAGGAACGAATCAGGCTCTTGGCCGGTGCTTATATCTCACTGGCTGGATTCGTGGATGATGACGATATCCAGTTTGCCGAGGATAATCCTAAGTCAAAGAAAACTCGAGCAATATATCTCAAAGTACTCGAGGATATGGAAACAGCGACAAAAGAGATACGGGGGTTTAAGGTTTTTGATTCTTCTGTTTAAAATCCTCGGCCCATTTAGCAACCTGCTTATCATAGTCTTCCAACTCACTAACAGGTGCCTCTTTTTCAATCTTAAGAAATTTATAGTTATCCTCTCGTAAAAAAACAGTAAAGTGTGGTTTACCGGCGTCATTTAAAATAACTCGAGACTTAAGCTCTCCCTTCCTGATAAGCGATCGGGCTGTAGTTGAATGAATATCAAACTTCTCTGTAAGAGTTTCGAACGAAAACCACTTTTCCTTATTCCGACAGACTGTACCGGGAATAATTTCGTCGTTTACCGCTTTCTGGCAAAACTTACACTTTAAGCCAAACCTATCAAACCAAAATCCCTTCACAGACATGTAATAACCACAAAAACCGCATGTGCCATACTCGTCGTTTATCGCCCATCCATTGGGCTCTTTTTCGAGGCGTAAATAGTCATCAATATCTCGAGTGGCCATTTTTGCCAATGTGCCATAGAAACCAGTCAGATTAAAAGCGGCGTCATGTAATTCCTGATCGGTTAAGTCAGCCTTAAAGTCCTCTTTAAAGATTTTCCTCAATTCTTCAAGTCTTTCTTGGGAGATTTTCATATTTTATAAATTAACATTGCCTAGGATTTTATTTAATAGCCCTAAAAGAGACCAATTTTAATATCTGGTCTGTATAATCCTGAATGGTGTTTCTTATTTTAACATCCATTATCCCAGCACAAATCATTTCCGGAATTGTTTTATAATTATTAGGCAATTTTTTTCCTTTAAATATTTTTTTGAGATATAAAAATACTATTAATATTTGTTTAGCCATCCTTGATTGATTCTCTAAAAAATTAAAATCAACCATCGGCAACTGAGCCATGTCTTTATTGTCGGGGTAAGTTTTTGTTCCTTTTTTTAGACGATCAAAAAATGAACCGTGAACAAAATCGTTACGCGAATTGAATAACTCCCTCAAACCATCTACTATTTTGGGAAATTCCTTTTTGTAGTATCTACCCAGCAAGACTTCTATGCGTTGGCCTATTTTATATTTTCCATTATCATTCGCTTCTTTTGATAATAAAGATTCATAAAAAGAAACTATATCCGCACACTCAGCCTGCCACGTCATTACCTTTTTTGATTTCTGATATTTCGCTAATTCATTAAATAAGAGACAGGAAACATGCATTCTCCAGTCCTCCCTATTCCACTTAGCAACCTCATAAGCCTGCCATCTTATACCGATTAGTGATGGAAATATGAGCTTGTAAAAGCTGACAAAGTTTTTGTTCAGAAACTTTTTATCTTCGCTGTGAAATTGAGCTTTTTCATGTATTAAAAGGTTCTTCTTCTCAACACTTACTCCCATTCTTTGAACATAAAACATTACCGGCATATTTAATTCAGAAAATAGATCGACCGTGAAAGAGCTTTCATATCTACCATCCAGATAATCATCGGCATAGTTAGGCAACAGCATTCCCCAGCTACAATTTTTATAAGACTCCTTAAAATCTTGTTCAGTATTTATAAAAAAATAGTTTTTCTTAACATTTTTATTAAACGGCCTAATTTTTTTCTGTATTAAAGAAATAAATTCATCATCCTTAATCTTTTCTAGATTCCAAAACTCAAAATCGCCGATCTTTTTGATCTTTTGTTTTAATGTAACTTGGTAACCAGGAAAAGCTAAAAATATCTTCTGCATAAATTATTTCTCAAATTGTCTACGAGAATTCCAATAGGCACAATGGTCACAATCATGACCGGATTGCGGTACGGAGTCGCTGTCTAAACATTTCTTGATTTCAAATAAAGTTTTTTCTACCCACGAATCATTGCCTTTGTGTTCTATCAGATTTATATCAAATTCAATTCGCTTATCAAAAGCATGTCGGTCCATTTTACCGGTGCAATAAACAAAGTATCCGATATCAGAAACTTTCAACCCATTCTGCCGTAATAGCCACTGGTAGACTTCCATCTGGCGTTTGTAGCCGTCTTGCCATTCTTTGTCTAAAGCTTTCACGGCTTCGTCCTTTGCTGTCGCTTTATAATCAACGACAATATATTCGTCTTTTCCGTTGATCCATAAATCATCAATCGCACCGGTTACCAAAAATCCTGTTGGCTCGTGTAGATATCTAACACCGCCAAAGTTTCTTCTCCATTCATCAAGCTCGGCGTGAGACATCGGCCTTGCATCTATGCCGTATTCCTTTTGCAAAGGATGTTGTTCGTTTTTTACACGATAAGAATCAAACTCTTGCTTAAGCAGATAGTCCACCGCACTGTTTATAAAAAAAGGAAATCCAGGTACTCGCTTTACGCCGAGTTTATTGTCCATATAAAAACATCGTGGGCACTCCAAAAACAGATCAATCTTTGAACGACTTAGTTTCCAGTTTTTTCCTCCGTAATTCCACGAGGCATCTCTATTTGGGTTATAGTATTCAGACATATCTATTTGATTAATTTTAACTGTTCTTTAAAAATAAAGTTTTTCTTATTAACACTACACAAAAAACTTATATTGCCAGCCAATTTTCTTAAATATCTATCTTTATCAAATGGCGAATTATGTTCTTTCAAAAAATTGTTAACACCAAATTTTTTGCACAAAAATAACTCTTTTCGAACTTTATCTTTTAATCCCTTCTCAGGATTCAACTCCTGATTGATAATTAAACCTGTACATGTCTGCCTATGTTGCGAATCGGTAATCCTCGCTTTTTTGGGATCATCATGTAAAGAAAATCCTTCTTGTTTGAAAATTTTATAAAACAACTTTTGAAATTTCTTTATAGGACGATTGCCGGATACCGTTAAGTCATCGATCCAGAATGTATGAGCTAAATCATAAGGCTTAAGCAGTGTTTCGATTCTAAAATTTGAACTGTACAAAACCAAGCCGGACACTTTTGGGCTAGTAGCAAATCCTTGCGGTAGACATCCGTCCGCAGTAGTAAATCGAGTCAACATTCGACAAACTTCTGGCGTACATTTTTGTTTTTCAAATGATCTATAAACTATTTTATAATTTACACTTGGAAAGAAGTTTTTAATATCGTAATTCGCTACATATTTTTTACCAACATGAATAGAGGCGTTAGTAACAATCGATCTCCCCGCGATTCCGCCCTGAATATTAATCGGATAGTCTAATGTGTCTAGTAGTTTATTAATTTTTTGATGGACTTTTTTAAGGTTATCGTTAGCTACATAAAACGTTCGTTCTTTACCCTTCTTGTCTTTATCTGTAAATTTCCTGTAGCAATTATCAATTTTATCTGCGGTGCTTATTAAAAAAGCCTCGGGGAGGCCTAACTGATAGCTAAGTTCTTTAACAGTGTTTATTTTTAAGAATTGCCTCTTTTTCATTTTTTTACACCTAGTGCTCTTTGAGCAAATAACTGCTGGGCATCACCGAGCATTTTTTCTAGCTGAGAAGTAATCTTTTTCTCGGAATCAGTTTTACCTTTCGGCAAATCCATTTTTTCCCATATCAAAAGAATGACGGGTATATCAAGTAATTTTGAAACCCCTCTTAAAAAGTTTATGCTCGGATCTTTCTTATTGTTTTCA
>Ga0208246_1001526_pt1 | contig 12624 bp, 13 predicted proteins | sample RifOxyD2_FD_184039 | JGI IMG/M metagenome (GOLD analysis project Ga0208246, IMG submission 184039) | Soil microbial communities from Rifle, Colorado - Rifle Oxygen_injection D2 (SPAdes) | ecosystem: Environmental > Terrestrial > Deep subsurface > Rock core/Sediment | place: Rifle, Colorado... | reverse complement strand
TGCCATGGCTGCGGGCCAGGGCGTACAAAACCGGGTAAGGGCTAAAGTAGAAAGGGGACTGCGGAGGATCGCCGGATAGCGCCTCGTCGAGGTAGCGTTCCAATGGCGGCAGGGTTACCCCGTAAAGGCTAAGAAAGTAGGCGATATTACTGTTGACCACCACGTCTACGTTGCCAGTTTTTTCCGGGGCGCAGTCGGCCGCGGCCCAGGTGTAGTAGGGCCCGCCGAGTTTTACTTCCAGCCTGGACAGCAGCATCGTAATCTCGGCTAGCGTCTCTCCGGTGATAGCTTCGGGCCGGAGTCGGGTGAGCGCGGATAGACCTAGACAAGTATCATCCAAATCATCGGGCAGGCGTTCGCCGGGCGGCAAAACACTGTCTCTCGTCCAGTAATTATACGACGAGCCCTCGCGGCGTTCGGCACAGAGAAAGTCGGCCAGCCGCTCTTGGGCCGGAAAATAGTCTGCCTCAGTTATCTCGGCCAACGACAGGGCGATTGATGAAGCATAGAACGTGGTTTGGCGCTCTTGCGGAGCCAGAGATAAGTCCTTGTCATAGCTGGTGGTGCTCTTAAAGCTGCCGTTGGCATTTTGTTCCTCATGGAGACAATTAATAACAAGAGCGCACTCTCGGCGCCACTGTTCTAAGCTTACCATAGGTTATCTGCTTGGGTTTAACGGTAAGTGGACTATAAATTTTGTGCCTATGCCCGGCCGGCTGGCGACGGTAATCGTGCCGCCAAGCTCTTGAGTTACTATACGAGAAACAGTCGCGAGCCCTATCCCCAGCCCGTGTCCTGGTTTTTTGGTGGTAACCAGCGGATCAAATATGCGCGGCAGGATATCGGCCGGTATGCCCTGTCCGCGGTCCGATACGGTCAGTTCAACTCCGCCCGGTGTCTCTGCCAGGGTGATATCGATGAAACGCTCTCCGGGTTCGGGGACTCCTTCATAAGCGTCAATGGCGTTGGCCGTCAAATTGACCACCACTTGGTGGAATTTGATGGCGTTACCCCACATAAAAACAGGCTTTTCCGGTTGCAGGCGGATTTCCGCCGACAGCGTGCGCGCTTTGTACCCGAGGACATCGATGGCTTGTTGTATTTCGTCGCGCAAAGAGAAATACGTCCTCGTGTCTTCGTTTTGAATTTGTTTTTTGATCATCCCCATAAACTGCTCCAGTTTCTTGGTGGCCGAGAATGCCTGGTTAAGGCGATTTTTGGTTTCGTCGAGTGTCGTCAGCCGGCCGGAAGTGAGTTGTTCGAGGTGAAGCGATACGGCCGTTAAGGGGTTTACGATGTCGTGGAAAAAGCCCGAGGCCAGACGCCCGAATTCGGCGAAGCGGTAGACCTGTTCAAAATTTTTGAGCTGGACTTCTTTTAATTTTTTCGTCCGTTCTTCCACCCGGCTTTCGAGCAGGTCGCGGTCTTTTTTTATCGTTGCCTCCGAACGTCGCGCGCGGCGCAGCGATTTTTCAATTTCCCGGTTGGATAGCCAGGTAACAATGGCGAACAGGCCCAGCATGACGCCAAGCTCGATAACATATGTCCATTGGACCGGGTCGGCTAGCCAACGTTGGTCGAAAGCGACAAACCCCCGGCGATTGCCGTAATACAGGCAGCCAAGATAAAACACGATGAAGCCGGAGACGGCGAAGGCGGCTCGCGTGCCGGCAAGGATGCTCAGCATGACCACCACCAGAGCAAGTCCGAGCAGAGGAATTTCGAGAAGCAGTCCCCAATGGTACAGCGAATAGGCGCTCGGAAAGAAATACACGGCCACCAGCAGGTAGGCAGCGGGGTGGTAGTGCCCCAATCTCGATAGGACATAGAGCCCGATAAAGACGCTGACGAGGAGACCGGCTGAAAGCGGCGTGATGCCTTTGTACGAGCTGCCTTCGGCCAGGCGATTCAGACAAACTGACAAGAAAAATAAAGCCGAGAGCGCGAGTGAGCCGGCGAGAAGTATGTTAAGGATATATTCCCGGCGGGCATCGTCTTCGCGCCGTGATTTCGGCGCCAGTTGGCGGCCAATAAGAAAACAGATACTCCGGGCTATTGACGCGAAACGGCGCACGACCGGGGGCCAGTTTGGTTTTAAGCGCGGAGTATCCATTATCTGCCGGGCTAGACCGCCGACCACGGCGGGGACGAGCTGGCAATAGAGACGGCTAAACTGCCGAGCATGATCTTGCCTCTCGCGGCCTTGGCGGTCAGAATGGCGGTGATTAGGTTCGCCATATTTTGTCTTTCCGGTATCGCTGTCCCTAGGCAAGGGAAACGATACTAGAGGGATAAAATTTTGCCGTAAACGCGACGGCTGTCGACCCCAGCGCGGTTTTTCGGCGAGTACCCCACAGAGAGCGCGCCGTGGTGTACCAGACTAGTATACTGGGCGGGAGATGAAATTTTCATAACATTTATTTTTGAGTCAATTAACAAAATTTTCCTCTTATTTAAGAGGAAAATTTTGTTCTCAGTCAGGCTTTGCTGTCAAGTTTGTAACCTCTTCCGGGAACGGTGTGGATAAGTTTTTGCTTGCCATGGCCTTCAATTTTTTTACGCAGACGCAAGACGTGGGTTTCAATGGTATTCGAGAACGGATCAGCGTCGCGATCCCAGACATGCTCGAGGAGCGCGGCGCGCGACACTACCTCGCCGCGCCGTCGTACAAGATACTCGAGGAGCATGTATTCCTTGCGGTTGAGAGTGATTTCCCGTTTGCCCCGCCGGACACTCTGACGTTGGGTATCGAGGGACAAGTCGCCTACGCAGTACAGATCGTCGGTGATCATGGGACGGCGGCGGAGCATGGCGCGGATGCGGGCCTGGAGCTCGGCAAAGGAGAACGGTTTGGTGAGATAGTCGTCCGCTCCGGTGTTCAGCAGTTCGACCTTGGTTTGAATATCGGTTACTACGGAGAGGATCAGGATCGGTACCCGCTTATTTCTCTCCCGGACTTCGCGGCAAATTATTGAGCCGTTTTTGCCGGGTAAATGATAGTCAAGAATTATCAGGTCGTAATCGTGCGTGCGCGCCCAGTACGATCCGGTTTCTCCGTCGCGGGCCAGGTCGACAACATAACAGGCATCACCGAGGCCGGCCTTAATAGAATCGCCAAGTTCGTCTTGGTCCTCGATAACTAAGAGACGCATAGGGCCGTTTGCTTTTTGCTATTTACTCTATCATTTTATTTCAGGTATAGCAAAAAGGACCCGGGCGGGTCCTTTTTGGCGTTCAACCTAGAATCCGAATGACTCCAGCAGATTTTTCAATTGCGGCACTAAACCGCGCAGCTGGTTCAACAGCGATTCGCGTACGGTAATAACGAAAGTGCGCGCCCCTGGTATATCGTCCTCCACTTCGCGGATGGCAATATCTGTCGAGGTGGCAAAAGGCGGGCCGCCGATGCCGTCGGATGACTTCATCTCGATCTGGCCGCGAATTTCGCCGTCAGGATTGGCGCTCGTGTGCACGTTTACGTAAAGCTGGCCATCCCGCATAGCCTGAGTGAGCGCGGCCAGGCTGCCGATACTGGGGTTGCAGGTGCTGGCTGCCGGGAGAATGTCGTCTGCCTGGATGGCGCCGGCGGCCAGTCGGCCTTCGATATCAACCGGAGCGTCGGGGATAAACAGATTAACTATTGGCGGCCCCTCAGCTCCCGGCGCCGCGCAGTGGATGTGGGCGGCAATGACATCATTGGCGTTGTGGACATTCAGAGCGTAAATAATGCCGCGTTCATCCTGGGGTACGCGCAGTTTGGCGTCGCCAAACATTGTGGTGGTAACCGGCGGGACTTCTTCGCTGCCGCGCAGTTCGGCCGTAAATAGTTCTTTGAACCCGCCGCTCGGATCATCGCCCTCCAGTTCATCTTCATTTTGGGCGAAAAATAGCTCTTGGAAGGAGAATAACTGGCTAAAATCTTCCATTTCTTCGCTGTCAGTGCTGTTTGTGCCCTCGACGATAAAACCCGGATACCCGATAGCGCCGGCTGGCGCGACACCGAGCAATAAGCCCGAAAATCCCACTGCCAGGGCGGCTGCCAGGTTAGATTTGATAAGACTAATTATACGCATATGCATATGATTAAACATTTAGCCGGAGGTTTTGGTTTATTCCCAAGCGTTTGCTAAGCGGCCGGCGAGAACAAGCCCCCCTCCGTTATTGTTGACGCCTTTTTGTGTCTCTTCTTACCGTTTGGCACGACGGTCGAAAACAGTGTATACTTAAATTTATTATTTTCCCCCCGTCGCTATGACTCTCTGGCAAAAGGCTGCACTGTTTCTGCTTAGGATATCTATGGGTTCCATGTTTTTATACGCCGGCATTACCAAGCTCATGAATCCGGAGTGGTCGGCCGGCGATTATCTCGCAAGCGCCAAAACTTTTAAAGGTTTTTATCTCTTTTTGGCCGCCCCGGAGACAGTGGGGGCGGTGAGCAGCCTCAATGAGTGGGCGCTGACGCTGCTTGGTATTTCGCTCATCCTGGGAATTTTTGTCCGTTTGAGTTCGGTCCTGGGAATCATTCTGATGTTTTTGTATTATTTGCCGATCTTGGATTTTCCCTATGTCGGCAAGAGCAATTTTATTGTTGACCAGCACGTCATATATATTTTTGTTCTGCTTTATTTGGCCGTCGTCCGGGCCGGCCGTGTTTTTGGCCTCGACCCGCGTTGCGCCCGGCTGCCGTTGTGCCGGCGGCTGCCGCGGCTGCGGGGGTGGCTGGGATAGAAGATCGCACGGAAGATGAAATTGGGGGCACAGGGATGCTCTTGATTTTTTTTGGCAGACGAGTATACTTCGGTCTCAAACCGGATCGTGGGAACGATCGAATTTGAGGAGGAGTTCATGACACAACCCCAGAGGGTGGTGCGGGTGGCCCCCATGTATTTGGCGCCCAAGCCAGCGCGGTCGAGACCGGCTGTCCTGGTGGTCCTGACGCTCAACGGCCAGGACGACACCCGCGACGCCGAGGACGAGGCCCACGAGGTCATTGTCTTCTACAGCTGGTTCCAGATGAGAGACTGGGTCAATTATGAGACACGGCTCGATACTCTGCAACAGCGCGAGGCACAACAGCTGCTCAGCACCTTCGAACACTATCTACCGGCAGACACCCCCTGTTCTCCCGAGAAGCGGTTCGATGGTGAGTGCGCCGAGATACTGGCCCAGCTCTTACCCGTCTGACCGTTCTCCCATTCTGCCGGCAGGCACGTCGCGCACACCAGCGAGGTGCCTGCTCCCCAACCCCAGAAAGATTTTGTACGGCGCCACATGGCGCCGTACTTTATTTTTTTCCGCACCCGTGTGCTATACTAAAGGTGTTTATATGCCCAAACCGGCAGCCAAAATTTTTCCCGCGGCCTATCTTGTTACCGTTGACATGGGCTACGGCCACCAGCGCGCCATTCATCCGCTGCGCGATATCGCGGCCTGTCCGGTCGGCTGTCTGTGCGGCCGCGGCCACGTGATTACCGCCAATAATTACGCCGGCATCCCGCGGCGCGATCGGGCGCGCTGGGAAGGGAGCCGCCGGCTTTACGAAGCAGTCTCGCGCCTCAAAGGCGTGCCGTTCGTCGGGCAGGCGGTGTTCGACACGATGGACTATCTCCAGCGCATCGAGCCGTTCTATCCGCGCCGCGATCTGTCGCGCCCGACGCTGCAGGTAAACTCCATTTACCGGCTGATCAAAAAAGGCTGGGGGAGACACCTGGTGGAGACGCTGAACGAGAAGCCGCTGCCGCTCGTCTCTTCTTTTTTTATTCCGGCTTTTTTCGCGGAGGAACACGGTTATAAGGGGGATATTTACTCGCTGTGCACCGACACGGATATCAGCCGGGCCTGGGCTCCGCTCGAACCGCGCAAGAGTCGTATCAATTTTTTGGCGCCCAACCGGCGGGTGAAAGAACGGCTCATGCTTTATGGCGTCCGGCCGGAAAAGATTTACGTTACCGGGTTCCCGTTGCCGAAAGAAGCCCTTGGCGGGCAAAATTTGTCCGTGCTCAAACAGAGCCTGGGGTGCCGCATCGCCAATCTGGATCCAGAGTGCTGCTACCGGAAAAAATACGAGCACACTCTCAATTACTATCTCGGCCAGAGTTATCGCTGTCTTGGGGCGAGGCATCCGCTCACTATCACTTTTGCCGTCGGCGGCGCGGGCGCGCAAAAAGACTTGGGCGTAACAATTCTCAAAAGCCTGCACCGGCAGATAGACAAAGGGGAAATTCGCCTGAACTTGGTCGCCGGCGCGCGCAATGACGTGTACCGGTATTATGAGGACGCGGTCCGGGAGCTGCATCTCAAAAAACGCCATGGCGGGAGCGTCAATATCATCTATAACGGCGATAAAACTCAGTACTTTGCCGAGTTCAACCAGGCTATTTTGACTACGGATATCCTCTGGACCAAACCCAGCGAGTTGTCGTTTTACGCCGGCTTAGGCTTGCCCATAATCATGGCTCCGACCATCGGGTCGCAGGAGGAGTTCAACAAGAATTGGCTGCTCGCCGTGGGCGCCGGCTTTGAGCAGGAGGACCCGCGTTACGCCCACGAGTGGCTGTTCGATTGGCTGCGCTCCGGCTGGCTCGCCGAGGCCGCGATGAAAGGATTTCTTGACGCTCCGCACTCCGGGGTCTGGCATATCGCGGATGTCGTGCTCGGCGGCCGGCGCAGCGAAATTGAGGGTGGACATTTATTATAAAGCTATGTGGTTTACTATCGCCCTGGTCGGCTATTTTCTGCTCGCGATTGTTTTTGTTCTCGATAAGTTTATTCTGACTGAATCAATCAGCCGTCCGATTGTATACACATTCTACTCAACTATTTTCATGCTCGCGGCTCTGTTCGCCTGGCCGCTGGGCGTGTTGCCGCTGTTGGTCGTGGACTGGATTTGGGCCGTAGTTTCCGGGGTTAGTTTCGGCTTGGCGCTTTGGTCCATGTACGTCGCGGTTCAGAAAAGCGAAGCCAGCCATGTCGATCCGTTTATCGGCGCGGTCATTACTTTGTCCACCTATGCCGCCGCCTCGCTGTTTTTGCGCGAGTCCCTGACAGAGCTCCAGCTCACCGGGGTGGCTGTTTTGTCTGCGGCTTCGCTGCTTCTTTCTTGGGAAAAACGGCGCGGGTCGTCGGGCGTGCATAGCGGCTACTTGTGGGCGCTCTTGGCCGGCGGCCTATTCGCTGTTTCTCATGTTAGCGCCAAGTACCTGTACGATTTGTATCCTTTTTTAACCGGCTTTGTCTGGACCCGCGCCGCGACCGGGCTGGTCGGACTGGGACTTCTGTTCTCGCCGTCCGTCCGGCAGACTTTCGGGAAAAAAACCACTCGGGACAGGGAGAAACCGGCCGTTTTGAAAGGCCGCGGACATTATCGCGCGGCGCTTGTCGCGGGCGACAAAGCACTTGGCGTGATCGCTGTTGTCCTTATTCAGTACGCCACCGCGGCCGGCAGCGTAACCTTGGTGAACGCCCTCGGCGGGGTGCAGTACGCGTTTTTGTTCGGTATAATACTTACCCTGACCAAGTTCCGCCCGGGATGGTTCTTCGAATACGTTACCCGCCGCGAGTTGGCGCTCCAAACCGCGGCAATTTTTTTGATAATTATCGGCTCCGCTTTTTTTGTATTGTAGCAGTATGTGGCAACCGGTCTACAAATCTCTGGCCTTGATTGTTGTTTTAGCCGCCGTTACGCTTGTTTTTCTCCATCTGGCCAGCCGGAAGATTTATCCCATGGAATTCGGTCTTAGCTTTAACCAGAAACACGCGGCCGCGCTCGGCCTCGACTGGCGGCAGGTCTACACGGCTATGCTCGACGATCTGCAGCCGAAGTACGTGCGCATCGCGGCTATGTGGAGCGAGGTGGAAAAAACCCAGTCTGTTTTTGATTTCCGGGACGTCGACTTTATGATGGACGAGGCCGGCAAGCGGGGAGTAAAGGTGCTTTTGGTGGTAGGGCAAAAGGCCCCGCGGTGGCCCGAATGCCACGTGCCGGATTGGCTGGACACAGCCTCTCTCGAGGCAAAAACATATCTTCAGGGATACCTGGCGGAAACAGTCAATCGGTACCAAACCCATTCGGCCCTTGAACTTTGGCAGGTGGAGAATGAACCGTTCATCCGTTTTCGTTTTGGCGAGTGCCGGTCGTACCGTCCCGAGTATTTGTCGGACGAGATCTCGCTGGTACGGTCGCTTGACCAGGAACATCGCATTATGGTTACCGACAGCGGCGAGTTGAGTACTTGGCACCGGGCTATTTCAGCCGGCGATCTTTTTGGCACTACCATGTACCGTATTGTCCGGACGCCCAGCGGCAAGATTTTTACGTACGACTGGCTGCCGGCGGCGTACTACCGGCTGAAGGCCAGGATTTACCGCCGACCGCTCGCCGAGGTGTATATCTCCGAGCTGCAGGCCGAGCCGTGGTTTACGCACAATAATCCGCTCACGGCTTCGCTCGCCGAGCAGGAAAGAACCATGAATCCGGAGCGTTTTGTCCAACATCTTGAATACGCGCGGCGTACCGGTTTTCCACGCGCTTATTTATGGGGAGTGGAATGGTGGTATTTTATGCGTGAGAATTACGGGGAGTCCCGCTATTGGGACCTGGCCAGGGAGCAGATAGCGGCAGCCCGGGCTGGGGGAGAATCAACCGATTATGGTTTTTAAGCGCTCTCGTTTTTCTCTGCTCCAGGGCGTGGCGCTCATCGTGAGCGGCACGCTGGGCGCCGGAGTGCTCGGCATTCCTTATGCCGTGGCTCAAGTGGGCGTGCCGCTCGGCATCGCCTATATTGTCGGACTCGGTCTGCTTATTATGGGGCTCAATATCCTTTTGGGTTACGTGTCGGCCGGTGCCGGAGGCACACTGCAGCTCGCCGGCCTCGCGCGCCGGTATCTGGGAGAGAAGGGCGGCTATCTTATGGCCGGTATCACGTATGTCATGCTTTCCGGCGTGATTACGGTGTATATCATCGGCGAGGGTGAGATCCTGTCGGCGCTTTTCGGCGGGCCGCGATTCTGGTGGAGCTTGGTATTTTGGGCGGTCGCGGCCTTGTTTATATTTACCGGCATCCGCACCGTGAAAACCGTGGAGTTTGTACTATCGAGCTTGATTCTGGCCGTAGTCATGGCGCTGGCCGCTTGGAGCGCGCCGCATGTGGAGTGGCCGAATTGGGGGCATTTCGGCCTGTCGCATCTACTGTTGCCCTATGGCATTATCTTGTTTGCTTTCCATTCCACCACCTCCATACCCGAAGCGCACAGCGCGTTTCAGGGGGACACGCCGGCATTCTCGCGCGCCATACAGATTGCCAGCCTGACCGTGATACTCCTGTACATCTTATTTGTCCTGACGGTAGTCGGCGTTACCGGCGCGGAAACTGCCGAAATCGCCACTATCGGTCTCGGCCGGGCGCTCGGCCAGCCGGTGCATATTCTGGGTAATTTGTTTGCGGCGCTTAGTCTGGCCACAGCTTTTATCATGGTCGCGGTCTCTTTCCGCGATTCGCTCCGCTGGGATTTTCGCGTGCCGCGCCTGGCGGCTTCGGTGCTGGTGGCCGGAGTGCCTGTCATTATTTTTGCCTTGGGCGCCAGGCATTTTATAGCGGTCTTGGACGTTATCGGGGGAGTAATGGTCAGCCTTGAAATGCTCATCATATTGCTTATTGTCTGGCGTGCTCACGAGGCCGGGGATCTGCCGGTGTCGCGCCCGAGTTTCAGCCGCCTCATTTGGCTGATTGCCGCCCTGGTACTTGCCTTGACGCTCGGGGCGGTGTATAGTATCGTCGTATTATTTACCTAGGGAAAATGGTGTTCGTTGCGGGGCGGTTTACCCCTCCGGGTTACTTATCCGCAACGTTCGCTCCGGAGAGCCTCTTGTTTTCCGGACATCCATCTCCCCGTCTATTTGTTTGCTTATGGCGGAAAAATTTATTTTTACCTCGGAGTCGGTAACCGAGGGGCATCCGGATAAAATCTGCGATCAGATTTCCGATGCCGTCCTTGACGCGCTCCTGGGGCAAGATCCCGATTCGCACGTGGCGGTCGAATGCTTTACCACGACCGGCTTGGTAATTGTCGGCGGCGAAGTTACGACCCGGGGTTATGTCGACGTGCAGAAAGTTACGCGCGAAGTGGTGCAGTCAATCGGCTATACCGATCCGGCTTACGGCATTGATGCCGAGCACGCCGGAGTTTTGGTTTCGATTCATGAACAGTCGCCGGATATCGCCCAGGGAGTAGCCAAGCCGTTGGCCGAAGAGCAGGGCGCTGGGGACCAGGGGCTGATGTTCGGTTATGCCTGCACCGAAACGCCGGAGCTCATGCCGCTGCCGATCTCTTTGGCCCACAAACTGGCCCGCCGCTTAGCCGCGGTCCGCAAAGACGGCACCATCCCTTACCTCCGCCCGGACGGCAAGACACAGGTGGCGGTGGAGTACGTGGACGGCAAGCCGACCCGACTAGAGAACGTAGTTGTCGCCGCGCAGCATCATGACACGGTTACGCTGGAGCAGGTGCGCGCTGATGTTTTGGAACAAGTTATCCGCCCGGTCTGCGGCGGTTATATCGATGAAAAAACCCAATTTTTCATCAACATGACCGGCCGGTTCGTGATCGGCGGTCCGCACGGCGACACTGGACTGACCGGCCGCAAAATCATCGTGGATACCTACGGCGGCATGGGCCGGCACGGCGGCGGCTGCTTTTCGGGCAAGGATCCGTCTAAAGTTGACCGCTCCGGCGCCTACATGGCCCGCTACGTCGCGAAAAACATTGTTGCTGCCGGACTTGCCGAGCGCTGCGAGGTACAGGTGGCCTACGTTATCGGGCGGGCCGAGCCGACGAGCGTCAACGTAAATACTTTCGGCACCGGGAAAGCCAGCGACCACCATTTGGCCCAGGCGGTGAAGGAGGCGTTCGATCTGCGGCCAGGTAAAATTATCGAGCGCTTCCGTTTAAAACGCCCGATTTATCGCGCGACCGCGGCTTACGGACATTTTGGCCGGCCAGAGTTTCCTTGGGAAGCGGTGGATAAGGCCAGTGAGCTGAAAGAACGCGTCGAAACGAACAACTCGGCGCCGGTTAGCGTCTAGATTCGGACAATAAAAACCACCCTGAGCGGGTGGTTTTTTGGTTGGAGGGGACCGGGCGGCCTCCTCGTTGCGGTGGGTGCAGAGCCGCACGCGCGCTGGGCAACCGAAGTTGCCTAACTCGTCTGATGTGCGGACACTGTTACCTTTTCCGATACGTAATTCCAGTTGAAAGGGGTGGAAAAATCCTCAGACATCGAGGAACGGTGCCAGCCATTCGGGTCTGGCCTGTATATCCTCGAACCTGGCGAGCACTACCGGTACTTCGAGATCAAGAGCGCTGAGGCCCTCGACCACTTGGTCCCGAGTCATGCCCGGAAGGATTTCGTCAGTGACGAGGATCACGCTGAGCTCACGCTCGGCGCTTGCCACTTGGATAGCCTCTTGGCCGCTCGCGGCGCAGAGGACATCCCAAGAGCAATTCCCGTCGCGGCGCTGTCCACGCAGGAACCTCGTCAATTGCGGTCTTCTGTCAACTACAAGGATTTTTGCCATCCCAGCCTCCTGTCTAGGAGGCCGCCCGGGTTGACTACAGTATACACGAAATAATAAAAAAGTCAAGTATTTAAGTCAAAAAAGACGATATTTACTGCTTTTTTGGCTTAAATACGAGCGCGGTTTACCGCGTTTGGTACCGATTGATTTTTCCGCTTAAATCCGCTACAGTATAGCCATGACGACTGTGCAGGCTATCATTTTGGGCCTCGTCCAGGGGTTCACCGAGTTTTTGCCGGTTTCCTCATCCGGGCACCTGATTTTTTTGCCGCGGTTTTTCGGCTGGCCGGACCAGGGCGTGGCGTTTGATGTCGTGATGCATTTGGGTACGCTCGTCGCCGTGATTATATTTTTTCGCGCCCGTATCCGGTCGCTTTCCCGGGCTTTATTTTCACGCGACCCCGGAGTAGCGGTCGAGAGGAAGACGGCTTGGCTTATCGGACTTAGCCTTGTTCCCGCCGCCGCTGTCGGCTATTTGTTGGAAACAAATTTTCGCAGTCCGCTGTTGACGGCCGTCAATCTGATCGGCTGGGGTCTGGTACTCGGCGCGGCTGACCTCTATACCCGCCGCCGGAACCGGGTGCGGTCTGAAGCGCAGCCAGGCACGGACGTCTCTTCACTGAATGGCAGACTCACCTGGAAAAAGGCGCTGTTCATCGGCAGCGCGCAGGCGGTGGCGCTTCTGCCTGGTACCTCGCGTTCCGGCATCACCATGACCGCCGGCTTGTTTTCCGGTTTTGGCCGGACGGCAGCGGCCGAGTTTTCGTTTCTTATGAGCGTGCCGATCATTGCGCTGGCGGGCCTGAGCAAAGCGGCGGAATTATTCCGGGGCGGGCTCGATAATATCGCCGGAGCGCAGTTAGTCTGGGGCTTTGCGGCTTCCGCCGTGAGCGGCCTCATCGCGATCGGCCTGCTTATGCGCGTGATCAAACGATGGAGTTTTCTTCCTTTTGTGGCGTACCGGCTAGTTATCGGTATTCTCATAATACTTTTGGTGTAAAATTAATTTCGGGAGAGCGGCGGCCGGCGCCACTGGCCTGCGGAGACATTT
>Ga0208246_1001525_pt1 | contig 12627 bp, 9 predicted proteins | sample RifOxyD2_FD_184039 | JGI IMG/M metagenome (GOLD analysis project Ga0208246, IMG submission 184039) | Soil microbial communities from Rifle, Colorado - Rifle Oxygen_injection D2 (SPAdes) | ecosystem: Environmental > Terrestrial > Deep subsurface > Rock core/Sediment | place: Rifle, Colorado... | reverse complement strand
CCTGAAGTGCGGCTTTTCCCCGCGCGAGGTCAGATTGATCACCTCCTCAAGCTCATTCCCCTCACTGTCGCGAAGGGGGAGCGGGTGATGGTGACCACGCTTACGAAGAAGATGGCCGAAGACCTGTCTAAGTATCTCGAAGATTTGCAGATCAAGGCGCAGTATCTGCATAGCGACGTGAAGACCTTTGATCGTATCAAGATTTTAACGGAGTTTCGTCGCGGAAAGTTTGATGTGCTTGTAGGCGTGAACTTGCTTCGAGAGGGGTTGGATCTTCCGGAGGTATCGCTCGTGGCAATCCTTGACGCGGACAAAGAGGGCTTCCTCAGGAACGAGACGTCGCTCGTTCAGACCATTGGTCGGGCAGCTCGTAATGTGGCGGGACAAGTGGTGATGTACGCCGACACCATGACGAAGTCGATTGAGGCGGCGGTGCGAGAGACGAACAGACGTCGAGAGATACAGTTGGCCTACAACCGTGAGCATGGCATTACGCCAACCACCATCCGCAAGGAGATCAGAGATATTTTGCCAGAACAAGTGCTCGCCCTTGAGCTGAAGCCAATTCCGAACGCAAAGCCTGCACTCGAGAAACTACTCAAGGAGAAAGAGAGGCAGATGAAGACGGCAGCGAAAGAGCTCGATTTCGAACTCGCTGCGCTACTGCGAGATGAGCTCAAGGTGCTCCGCGAGAAAGTAAGTCACGTAGAACGAGGGAGTTGACGTAGTTGTTGCAGCATGGTACTGTACTCGACGTACCGGACATTATACGAGGAGGTGGTCTTGTGACTGCTATTCGCATACTTTGACCTCATGCCAAATGTAGCGCAGGTTAAGATTCAAAGGTCGTGATTCCACGATCGTCTTCCTGCGCAAGCAGGAAAGGACGAACGATGGTCACCACGACTACCACCCAGGTGCACACCACGGACGACGGCTCGCCGTGCCTCAGCCTCTTCCCGCTCACGCAGGAGGCCCACCGCTGGCTCGTCTCCACGCTCTCCGCGGGGACGTTCCAGAAGGGCTGCTACCCGAAGCAGCTCAGGGTTTTCTTCGTGATGAGGGCAAGGGGCTTCGGTCGACAGCTCGGTCTCGAGGAGGCCAAGCGATTGTTCGCGAGCGCGATCATCCTGTTGCCCGCGTGGCAGCAGGTGCTCGTGCGCGATCACCTCGAGGCCGAGGAATGGGAGCAGGTGCTTCGCCTTCCCCAGAAGCCTCAGGCGTCGCTGTCGCTCCGCGCCGCCTAGCGGTGTGCATCACCACCTGCCCCGGGCCTGTCTTACGACGGCCCGGGGCAGATCTCTTTCGCTAAAGCTTCGTTTTCCCCAGATTGCATGTTTTTGTTCTTCTGAGTACAATAGTTCACTAAGCTCCGTCGCGTGCGGTGCGACATCCCCTTACAGGGCGACCTGGTGGGAGTTTCGTGTTCTCTTCGCACGCGCAGGTAAGCTCTTCATGTATGGCATCAGACAAAATCATCATCAAGGGTGCGCGGGAGCATAATCTCAAAAACGTCAATCTGGTATTGCCGCGAGGCAAGATGATTGTGTTTACCGGCCTCTCCGGCTCGGGTAAATCATCGCTTGCGTTCGACACTATCTTTGCTGAAGGACAGCGGCGGTATATCGAGTCGCTCTCTGCTTATGCGCGACAGTTCCTCGGACGTCTCGATAAGCCCGATGTCGACGAGATCGAGGGGCTTTCTCCCTCAATCGCAATTGACCAAAAGAGCCATTCCTCAAACCCTCGTTCGACGGTGGCAACCGTGACCGAGATTTATGACTACTTGCGCGTTCTTTTCTCGCGCACCGGCACTCCTTTTTGCCCGCAGTGCGGGTCGGCAATTAAGCGGATGACCCGCGAAGAGATTGTTGACGCAGCGGTGGCTATAGCCGGGACGAGCACAAAAGATGAGCTCGCTATTCTTGCCCCCGTGGTGCGCGGTCGCAAGGGGGAGTACCACCAGATGCTCTATGACTTCTTGAATGCAGGCTTTCGCGAGGTGCGGATTGATGGCAAATTGAAGTCGCTCCGCGAACGTATTGTGCTCTCTCGCTACAAAGCGCATAACATCGATCTCGTTGTAGACCGCATGTCGGCAAAACTTGATTTTGCTGAGAAGAACAATCGGTTGCGTTTGGCCGAAGCTATTGAATCGGCCCTGAAGTATGGGAATGATGTGGTTACCCTCGTCGCTGACCGCGAAGCCACACTCTCGTCGCGCTTTACCTGTCCCGTCGATAGCTTCTCTTTTCCCGAGATTGAGCCGCGCCTTTTTTCTTTCAATAGTCCCTATGGAGCTTGTGAGACGTGCCATGGACTTGGTGTCAAAGAGGTCTGGTCGGAAGAGATCTGTACAGCGTGCCAAGGTAAACGGCTGAAGCCGGAGGCGCTCTCCGTGCTGATTAACGGTAAGAACATTGTTGCGGCGACGGCCTTCGCTGTGGGTGAGGCACATAAGTTTTTTGACGATCTCACCTTTACGGAGAACGAAAGCTTGAACGACGTAGCTGAGCTTCCCCTCAAAGAGATCAAGAATCGTCTGAAGTTCATGATCGATGTGGGGCTTGACTATCTCACACTTGATCGTAAGGCGGGCACTCTCTCGGGGGGTGAGGCGCAGCGTATTCGCTTAGCGTCGCAGATTGGATCGCGGTTGGTAGGAACGCTCTACATCTTGGACGAGCCCACGATTGGCCTACACCAGCGGGATAACGCAAAGCTTATCAAGTCGCTTTTGGCGCTGCGCGATCTCGGCAATACGATTATCGTGGTCGAGCATGATGAAGACACTATCTGGGCGGCAGATCACTTGGTAGACTTTGGGCCAGGGGCGGGTGTGCACGGAGGAAAGATTATCGCGCAGGGTCCCATGCCCGAGCTTCTCGAAGACACGAAGCACCAATCGCTTACGCTCGACTTCTTGCGGGGGCATCAATTTATCGAAGTACCTGAAAAGCGACGGAAGATTGGTGATGAGCACGGCTATGTGCGTATTCGGGGAGCGAAGGAGAACAATCTGAAAAACGTGACTGTGGAAATCCCCCTTCGGCGGATGACCGCCGTGACGGGTGTCTCTGGGTCGGGAAAAAGCTCGCTTATTTATGATGTCCTCTACAAGGCCGCCGCGAATAAGTATAACGGTGCTCGCTACCGAGTAGGTGCGCATGATGGCATTAGTGGATTTGAATACCTTACTCGCATGATCAATATCGACCAATCACCAATTGGTCGCACGCCACGTTCGAATCCGGCCACCTATGTGGGCGCGTGGACGTTTATACGTGATCTCTTTGCTGCGACGGAAGATGCCCGTGTGCGTGGCTACAAGGTGGGCCGCTTCAGCTTTAACGTGCCGGGAGGGCGCTGTGAGAACTGCGAAGGGCACGGCGTGATCGCTATCGAGATGCACTTCTTGCCCACTGTCTACGTGCAGTGTGATATTTGCAAAGGCCGACGCTTTGATCGCGAGACCCTCGAGGTGGAGTACAAAAAGAAAAATATTTACGATATCTTGAAGATGACGATCGAAGAAGCCGTTGTCTTCTTCGAGGAGATTCCCTGGCTCCATGACCGTTTGAAGATCATGGACGAAGTGGGCTTAGGCTACCTAGAGCTTGGGCAGTCGGCGACCACGCTCTCCGGTGGCGAGGCACAGCGAGTGAAGCTCTCCGCCGAACTCGGCAAGCGTGATACCAGAAATACGCTTTATTTACTCGACGAACCAACGACTGGTCTCCACTTTGCCGACATTCAGAAGCTACTCGATGTGCTTAATCGCTTGGTGAGTCGTGGTAATACTGTGGTCGTGATTGAGCACAACTTGGATGTGATCAAGACGGCCGACTGGGTAATCGACCTGGGCCCTGATGGGGGAGACAACGGAGGCAAGGTGATTGCCAAGGGCACCCCAGAAGAGATTGCTGCAAATGAGAAGTCTGAGACGGGGAAATACCTGAGGAAGGTACTCAAGGGCAAACGTTAGAGCAAAAGATGCGAGAGTCTCCCTGCCGTGGTAGAATGTAGACATGTTGAAAAGGATGTCTCTCTTGCTCGTTGTTGTCTTTCTCCTGATTGCTGTTTTTGGGGCTGTGGCTATGCATATCGGCATGGAAAACGGCATATGCGCGGCCATGGCAGCGAACCACTCTGCATGTCCGCCAAGTGCCCTTGCTGCACTCGCTTTTCATATCCGTCCCCTTGCCGATCTGGCACAAGCAATAGTCATTGTGGTGCTTCTCTTTGCTGTTTTTGTCCTCGCGGCTCTTCAGGGCCTCTTTCTGCCGCCTGGACGTGGAGTATCCCGTACCTGGGGACACCAACATCCCTTCTCGGATATCTTCACGGTCCAGCCTGCTTTGGCCTGGATTGCCATGCATGAGCATAGCCCAACATCTGAACAGCGGGCATGAGGTCTACTCGAGCAACGTAGCTTTCCTCGTGTCCGTACATCCGCACCAAGCGGATGTTTTACTATTTCTGAGTACCTTACGCTTATGCAAAATAATACAACACAACAATCAGCACTTACCTACCGTGTGCAGGGGATGCATTGCGCCTCCTGTGTAGCGACTATCGAAAAGACCTTGCGACACATCCCGGGTGTCACCATAGCCGAAGTAAACTTTGGCACCGAGACTGCAAAGATAGCTTTTGACGAAACACAAACAGGGTTTGCCACGCTTGCAGACAGTCTGCAGCCACTGGGATATACCCTTGTGCCGGTGAGTACGGCACCTGGGGCACCTGTCTCCAGCGGAGGCGCCGATTCCCACCAGGAACAGACTGACCGGGGAGTGAATAAGCAAGAAAAGGTGACTGAGCTCACGCGCATGAAATCACAGATGCTCGTCTCTCTGCCGCTTACGATTGTGAGTATCGTTCTTATGGTGTGGGACGCGCTTGCCGTCTTTGACAAGGTGCCCATGATGCCGTCGCTCTGGTCGGAGTTTTTCCACCACCTCTTGCCTGTCATGGCGACCTACATGCTCTTTGTCGTAGGGAAGCCTTACCTTGCTGGACTAGGACGCTTCTTGCGGTATGGGAGAGCAAACATGGACACGTTGATCGGGCTTGGCACGGTGAGTGCTTTTGTGTACAGCTTTATCGTTACGGCTTTCGAGGCGTCGCTCAAGGGGTTTGTAAACGTGGAGCAAACCTACTATGACGTCACGATTGTCGTCATCGCGTTCATTGCGCTCGGTAAATACCTCGAGGCTCGCTCAAAGTTGAAGACGGGTGACGCTATAGAGAAACTGCTGACCCTCCAAGCGAAAACGGCGTTGGTCGTGCGAGAGGGAAAGGAACTGGAGCTGCCTATCGAGCAGGTGCTCCATGGCGACCATGTCGTGGTAAAACCAGGAAGCAAAATACCCGTTGATGGCGTGGTGGTTGATGGCCGCTCCTATGTTGACGAGTCAATGATCTCCGGAGAGCCAATTCCGGTAGAAAAGAAAGTGGGAGATACGGTCGTTGCTGGTACCCTGAACACCTCCGGTAGCTTTGTTTTCAAAACGACGAAGATCGGGTCTGAAACGATGCTCGCCCGCATTATTGCCATGGTGGAAGAGGCACAAGGCTCCAAGGCTCCGATCCAAGCGCTTGCGGACAAGATTTCCGGAGTTTTCGTGCCCATTGTGCTCGTCATCGCGTTTCTTACTCTTGGTGCGTGGCTGATCTTTGGTACACCGGCCCTTGGGTTTGCGCAGGCGCTCTCTTTCGGACTGGTCTCCTTCGTCAGTATCCTTGTGATCGCGTGTCCATGTGCTCTCGGACTAGCCACGCCAACGGCGATTATTGTCGGCGTGGGCAAGGGTGCCCAGTGCGGCATCCTGGTGAAGGACGCAGCCTCTCTTGAAATGCTGCACAAGGTGACAACGGTGGTGATGGATAAAACGGGTACTCTTACCAAAGGCAAGCCCGAGTTAGTACAACTGCAGAACCTAAGTGGCAAGAGCGACGACGAACTCTTATCACTTATCGCTGCGCTCGAGAACAAATCAGAGCATCCCATCGCCCACGCACTCGTGGTGCGAGTTCAGGAACGGCAGCTCCTGGTACCTGCAGTTGCCTCTTTCGAAGCACTGCAGGGGAAGGGAGTCACGGGAGTAATCGCCGGCACGTTGTATTTCGCCGGCAGTGTCCTTCTCGCCAGAGAATACGGGCTTCAGATCGACGAAGATGCTCTTGTCGAGTCCACAAAAGCAGGAAGAACACCGATCCTCTTTGGCACCAAGGAGAAGGTGCTCGGTATTGCTACCGTGGCCGATGCGGTAAAGCCAGAAGCAGCAGCTGCGGTGCGCGAACTGCACGCACTTGGGATCAGGACCGTTATGCTTACCGGGGACAACAAGCATACCGCTGCTGCTATTGCCAAGGAGGTGGGTATTTCCGAGGTGCTCGCCGAGGTGCTGCCGGTAGACAAGCTTGCACACGTGAAAAGACTTCAGGCTGAAGGGAGTATTGTCGCCATGACGGGAGATGGAGTGAACGATGCTCCCGCTCTCGCACAAGCGCATGTCGGCATTGCTATGGCGACGGGGACTGATGTGGCCATCGACTCGGCGGGCATCACCCTTCTCCACGGCGACATTGCCAAGTTGGTGCAAGCGGTGCATTTGTCTCGACTCACCATGCGAGGTGTACAACAGAATCTATTCTGGGCCTTTGTCTACAATGTGGTCGGCATCCCACTCGCGAGTGGTCTTTTCTACCCATGGTTTGGCTGGCTTCTGAGCCCTGTCTTTGCGGGCATGGCGATGGCACTCTCGAGTGTCTCTGTTGTCGGCAACTCGCTCCGCCTAAAAGCAAAAAAAATCTAACGATATGTCCCAACAAACCTACACGTTCCATGTGCGCGGCATGCATTGTCGTTCGTGTGAGCTTATGATCGAATCGGAACTGAAAGATATTCCGGGTGTAGCAGCAGTGTCTCCAAGCCTGCACCGACACGAAACGAAGATTACGGGTGAGTTCGGAGAGCAAACCCCAGACGCACTTGCGGTACTCTGCACACAGAAGCTGGCGAAACACGGATACCAGTTCTCTCTGGCGCGCGTCACTCACGACTCGAGGTGGCGTGAGTTCACGACGGCAGTGCCGCTCGCCCTCCTCTTTTTGGCACTCTTCTTTCTCTTACAGAAGCTGGGGATCGTGAATCTTCTGCGTGTGAGCGAGGTTACTACCGGCACCGCTTTCGTGCTCGGCCTCATCGCTTCGGTGTCTACCTGCATGGCGGTCGTGGGTGGCCTCACGCTCTCCCTTGGTGCGACGTATGCGAAAGAAGGTGTATCTCCCGGAGTGACCAGACGGAGCTTTGGGCCACACCTCCTCTTCCACGCCGGACGATTGGTAGCATTCTTCCTCTTGGGAGGTGTTCTTGGGTCACTGGGGTCAGTGCTGCAGTTGGGTCCGGGAGCAATGTTCGTTATTGGTCTCGTGGTCGGCATCGTGATGCTCTTGCTTGGCATCAATCTCTTGGACACCTTCCACGGACTCAAGCGCCTGCAGCCTACGATGCCCAAGTGGATCGCCAAGCATGCGTACGGCGTGACGAAGTTTAACCACACGGTGATGCCGCTCTTTGCCGGTGTGGCCACCTTCTTCCTCCCGTGTGGATTTACCCAGGCTATGCAATTCCAGGCTCTTGCCACGGGAAGCTTCAGTGCCGGGGCACTCTTATTATCTGCCTTTGCTCTCGGCACGTTGCCGGTGCTCGCACTTCTCAGCTTCAGCTCGTATCGTATCCAGGGCATGAAGCACACCGGGGTCTTCTTCAAGACGGCTGGCTTGGTGGTGATTGCTTTTGCGCTGATAAACATCTTTACTAGCTTTGTGGTGGCAGGATTTTTGCCGCCGCTTCCTTTCTTCTAACGTTATGACCACGACTCTGAAAAGTCTCGCTATCATCGGCGGTGCGCTGCTCATCGCCGGCGCCATGGTAGTACTGCAGACAAACAACAACAGCAGCACCGCAAGCAGGGAAAACGTCTTGCTCGAGGGCAATCGACAGCTTGTGCTCATTACCGCCGCGGGTGGGTACACACCGCAGATAACCGAGGCGCAGGCCAATACGGCAACAACTCTTCGCGTAAAAACTATAGGCTCGCTTGATTGTGCGCTTGCAATTGCTATTCCGCGGATCGGCTATCGCAAAAACTTGCCACTCCAAGGAGAGACTGACATTGAGCTTGGCAGCTATGAAAAGGGCGACACGCTCACGGGTACGTGCGCAATGGGCATGTACAGTTTCCAGATCAGATTTCTCTAAGGGTATTGCATCTTCTCCTTGAGTTGGCATATACTGCTTGTCCTATGGCTGCCCACGCATCTTCCCTCGTTTGTGCTGAAGCAAAGGAGTTTCTCCAGAAAAATCACACAGCGGTTGTGGCTTCTGTCTATCGAAAATATGTTGCCGCATCCACCGTGTACTATGTGCTTGATGACGACCTTAACTTCTTCTTTGCAACTCGCAAGGGTACGGATAAGTACCTCAACTTCAGCGACAACGCAAACGTCGCCTTAGTGGTAGGCACCGGACCGAAGCATATTTCGGTGCAAGTGCGTGGCCATGTGGAGCGGCTCCATGGTGAACCGCGAGCGGCGGCGTTAGAGCGCTTGACGCAGATGAAGCAGCACAAGAAGATCACAACGTGGCCTATCAAAGATATGGTGCGCTTCCACGTGATCGAGAAGAAAACAGAGGAAGTTGAGATTGTTTTCCGAGTAACGCCGCAGCAGCTTGTCTTCATGAATCTTGACGATCCGCACTATCCTGCATCACACTCCTCTGCATACCACACCATCTTGCCGCGGACTCGTGTAAAGTCTGCTTCCCTCTAGGGGCCGACGAGCGTCTTCACATGGATGCGCAAGCATGTACGTCACTACGAATTCCTGCAAAGGCAGGAGTGTATCTCTTTAAGAAGGGGAGGGAGATTCTCTACGTAGGTAAGGCGACCTCACTCAAGAGTCGAGTGCGGAGCTACTTCGACCCTCGGCTCGTGGACACTCGGGGGAGCCATCTGGTGCAGATGGTGGCCGAGGCAGATGCGCTTGAGTGGGATACGACAGCGTCCGTGCTTGAGGCACTTATCTTGGAGGCGAAGCTCATTAAGAAGTTCCTCCCCCGCTACAATACGCTGAGCAAGGATGATAAGAGCTTCTTGTACGTCACCATCACACACGACTCGTATCCTCAGGTACTCCTCGAGCGCGGGTATGGCACCTATGGTCCGTTCACTTCCGCATCGAGTATTCGCGAGGCACTCCGCATTATTCGCCGCATCTTTCCTTTTTCAACCCACCCTCCTCAAAAGATTGCTCCTTTCCGGAAGGTTCAACCTTCCGGAACTAGGCCATGCTTTGAATATCAGATTGGGTTGTGTCCGGGGACCTGTGTCGGAGCTGTTGAGCAAAGGGAATACCGGAAAACGATCAACAAGATCAGGCTGCTCTTCGAAGGGAAGAAGGCCAGAGTGCTGGCAACTCTTAAAAAAGAGATGCTCATGGCGAGTAAGGCCCAAGAATTTGAAAAAGCGGCTCACTGCAAACAGCAGATCGATGCCCTTACTCACATCCGCGACATTTCACTTATCAAGGACGAGAGTGGCGACCTACGAAGGGGTTCGGGGTACCGTATCGAGGGGTACGATATTGCTCACCACAGGGGCGCGAGCACCGTGGGGGTGATGACGGTGGTCGAAGATGGACAGGTTGCGAAGCAGTGGTACCGGAAGTTTACCGTGAAGAGTACTCTACCCGGCACGGTGCACGACATCGAGCATTTGCGCGAAGTGCTTCGCCGACGCTTAGTGCATCTCGAATGGCCGCTGCCTCAGATGATCGTCGTCGACGGTGGCCTGCCCCAGAAGCAGGCAGCCGAGAGCCTGCTTGCCGAGAAGGGCTTTGCTATCACGGTGGCGGCTGTGCTCAAAGATGATCGGCATAAGCCCAAAGAGATTCTTGTCGAGAAGAAATATGCCCTCAAGTATGGCAAAGACATTCTCCTCGTGAACGGTGAGGCGCACCGCTTTGCTGTTACCTTTCACCGAAAGGTGGCGCGTAAGCAGCTGCTCCGTTAGCTATTCGAAATGTGTGTCAGTTGCTTTCTCGGCTGCTGCTTTGGCAAGAAGGGGAGTGCGCACAAGTGTGGGGTCGGCGGCAAGTAGGGCTTCTGCTTCCTCACGCGCTGCTTCTACCATCTTCAGATTTTTGATGGCTTCCATGCCAATGTCTGATACGCCCCATTGTCTCTTGCCTCCGAGCTCACCGGCACCACGTAGCTCGAGGTCACGCTCGGCAAGTTCGAAACCATTCTTTGCTTCGATGAGTGCTTTCAACCGGGCTACGGTCGCGGCTGATTTTGACTCGGTAAGGACATAGCAGTATGCCTGATGGTTACTCCGGATAACGCGGCCGCGAAGCTGATGAAGCTGAGCGAGACCAAAGCGTTCTGCTCCTTCGATGATAATCATGGTGGCGTTCGGGACATTCACTCCTACTTCAATCACTGAAGTAGCCACCAGAATCTGAATCTCTCCTTTGGAAAAACGTTGCATGACCGACTCTTTCTCTTTTGGCATCAGTTTGCTGTGTACGACCCCGACCGTGTACTCGGGGAAAACGCTTTTTTTGAGCCGTTCCGCTTCCGCTTTTGCTGATTTGGCATTGACTGCTAGTTCCACGTTTGGATCTGGCTCGTCGATGCGGGGACAGATGACATAGAGCTGTCGACCTGCATGTAGCTCCGCACGGATGGTCTCATAGGTATCTTGTCGTTGACCAGGAATGATAATCTTTGTCACGATGGGCTTCCTCCCGATGGGCATCTGGTCGAGCAGGGTGAGGTCGAGGTCTCCATAGATGGTGAGCGCAAGGGTGCGTGGAATTGGAGTGGCAGTCATTGAGAGAAGGTGCGGCACTGGACACAGCGCTTTGGACTCTTGGCCGTAGGCGCTCGGTAGCCCTCTTCGTTCTTTTGCCTTTTCTCCGTTTCGTGCGGTCAGATGTGTGTGTTTCTGCGCAAGCTGCAGGCGCTGCTTGACGCCGAAACGATGTTGCTCATCGACGATGACAAGGCCAAGATCGCGAAATTGTACAGACTTGTAGATGAGGGCGTGCGTACCTATGACAATTGAGATATCACCTGCGGCTACCCACTTGAGGAGCTGAGTACGGGAAATGGGGGTGCTTTGCTCCGCAGTAATCTTCGAGGGGTACTTGCGGCACTCGCTTCCGGTGAGCAAGCCGATCTGGATGCCAGTATGGGCAAAATAGGTAATGAAAGATGCAAAGTGCTGCCTCGCGAGAATTTCGGTGGGGGCCATGTAGGCGACTTGTAGCCGAGCGTGCTTGTTGTGCTCGGGCGCTGTCACAATCGTTGCATACGCAGCGGTGGCAGCTACGGCAGTCTTGCCAGAGCCGACGTCGCCCTCAAGGAGACGCGTCATGGGGTGGCCGCTTCGCACGTCGTCCATAATGCGCTCAATCGCTTGCTCTTGTGCGCTTGTTGGAGCGAAGGGGAATCGCTTCGTGAATGCGGCTACCGTCCCTGCGTCCGCCACCATGATGTTTGCCGGGTTGCTCTGGTAGGCACGTTTGGCTTGCTTGCGGGCGAGCTGGATGAGGAAGATCTCTTCAAAAGCAAAGCGCTTGCGGGCTGCATGCGCATCTGCTTCCTTCCTTGGAGAGTGAATCCACACGAGGGCCGTCCGTAGTCCCGGTAGGTGGTAGCGATCGAGAATCAACTGGGGGATGGGATCAATGAGGTGCTCGTGCACCTTCGCTCTCAGGAGCCGCTCAATGTGGTGACGGAGCCAGAGCGAGCTTAATCCTCTGGTCTCCGGATAGATCGGGGCTACGGTCAGGTGATCTGTTGCAAAGAGCGAGCTCTCCTGAAGCAGATCGAGGCTCTCGACCGCCTCAATGGTTGGGTTGGCAAAGTAGAGCGCGTCCGCACGCTTGGTCACGGTGCCCGTGACACGAGCGAAGCCACCCTCGGGCACTTTCTTTGCCATGTAGGCTTGGTGGAACCAGGTGGCGCGTATGCGCCCGGTGGTGTCTTCGAGAAGGACCTCAGCGATGGGAATCTTTTTCACATATGCCTTGGTGACCGTGTTCTTGAAGACTCTGCCACAGATGGTCGCGTGCTCTCCCTCGGTGAGTTCGTTTATGTGCTTTGCTTTTGCTGCTTCACCGTACCTGGCGGGAAGATAGAAAAGAAGATCACGCAGCGTGGACAACCCAAGCTTTTTGAGCGCCATCTTTTGCAGTGGCTGGAGACGGAAATGCCGTTCGAGAGGGTCGTCTGGATGCATGGCTCTAGTCTACGGGCAAATGGAAGAACTGAAAAGCAAGGCCGTCCAAAAAAGAAGCCTTGCTTCCCGGTGCGTTTGGAAGCAAGGCTTCTGGACCAATTTCGGACAGTTTTGCAGGGCCCTTTTAGCGAATCTCGTAGCGGAGGCTTACGGTGATCTCAACGTCTTGGGAGCCAGGCTCAATCGCAGGAGCCGCACTGCCCGCATCACTTACTTTGAGCGATTGGGCGGTAGCTCGTTCATAGTAGTACGGAGTAGGCATGTTTCCTTCCTCGATCGAAAGCAAGCGACCAACGCGGAAGGAAACATG